>SDBV01007250.1_pt1 | contig 15195 bp, 13 predicted proteins | sample 2277081 | NCBI WGS metagenome assembly SDBV01 (sample SAMN10402039, study PRJNA504765) | marine sediment metagenome | isolation source: marine sediment core GS10_PC15, 223 cmbsf | place: Arctic Ocean: Southern Knipovich Ridge | collected 2010
GGTATCAGCCGCAACGCCCCTTTCGGACAGTTCTTAACGCATTCCGGGTCACCCCCGCACATGTCGCACTTAATGGGATGATCGCAATCGTCATGCGCATAAAACGCCCCAAAAGGACAAGCCTCCACGCAATGAAAACAAGATATGCACGACTCCGTATCCAGCCTCACAACTCCATCAACACGGCTAAGGGCGTTCACGGGACAAACATTCTCACACGGCGGGATCTTACACTGACTACACACAATCGGCATACGCACGACAGGATGAGGATAAGTAATCAGAACCCTCACCGCGCTCTTCTTCGGATTATTCACCCCAAAATGCTTGATAGAGCAAGCCAATTCACAAATCTTGCACCCCGAACACTGCTCAGGAATAACAGTCAATTTCTTCGACACAACACAACACCTCTGATTATGAATAATTACTCAACAGCCCAAATCGCCGCCAAAAGCAGCAAGAGCGATATAATACCTCAAAACAACGCCCCCTGTCATTTCGACCTACAACAACCCATCAACAAATAGAACTTTTTGACATGATTTACAAAATTAACAGGATTATGATTCCTCGTCCCCATGCTCTGCGTGGGGATGCATACTTTGACGCTCTGCGTCAAGACCCCTCACGCCACAGATATGAGAACCAAAGAAATATCTTATTCACCATGAAGAGCATGAAGAAGATGAAGAAGATTTATTCACCACGAAGAGCGCGAAGTACATGGCGCCGGGTAGCGCGCCACAGGCGGCAACCAAAGAAGATTTTTTACCAATTAGATTTTTTACCAATGAAGATCCTTACCACGGAGTTCACGAAGACACGGAGAGGATGGCAGAGAAGAATTCAACGCACTAAGACTCCGTCACTAAGGTATTGTTATGGCAGGAGTTGTACGATAAATGTTGTTAAAATAACAAAGTTTTGACGAATAGTAGCACGGATCGCACGGATCATGTCTCGCACAAAGGCACCAAGCCGCAAAGAGGAAACGTACAAGGGAGGGTTGCGCTCCCGCGCGACCGGTTAGGTTATCGCGATGAATTACTTTTTGACAGGATAAACAGGATTCTTTTTCATCATGAATATCCTGCCCATCCATGTTAATTATTTCCGTATTTCTTCTTTGTGACTTTGTGTCTTAGTGTGAAAACTTCTTCTCGTAGCACTGTATGCCGAATTGACTATGATTGCAAGGGTTGAATGGGAGAATTATGGTGAGTGTTCGACAGGGGGGAGCGTGGGCTTGTCAATATGAATGGGGGAATGAGGAATCTGGGTCCCCGCTTTCGTGAGGATGACGGATGGGGGCCGTGGCGGCACCGGTCGAGGACAAGGGCGGCGCCCTCTATTGGGACTATGACCTCGATGAAGAAAGTCGGGCCACAAAGGCAGACGGTTCAATTTCGCCAAGAAACTCGAGTCGTGTGGCGAAGACCCTGACATACCGAGCGGACATGTTACCGCTAGCCCGTATCAGAATTCACCGAAGCGCGTTCGCAACTCTGTATCACAGCTTATCCCATTGACTATCGTCTTGAGTGACTCTAAGGGCACGCTCAAAGTGCGCGACGGCTGTATCTACATCGTCATTGATGGGAAAAACCTTATCAAGGTTTGTGATCTCAAAAACCTCGCGAATTTTCGGCTTGAGGGAGCACAAGCGCACTTTCCCCCCGCTTTTTGAAAGCGTCTTGTGGGCACGCAGCAATTCCGTCAGCACGGCGCTTGAGAGATAATCGACTTTCCCAAAATCAAGGACCAGATTAAGTCCCGGGTTTGCTTCAAGATACGCAATAATTTCCTTGCCGAAAGCGTCGACGTTTATTGCCTCCAAAAGGTCCGCTGATTGTACCGTCGCAACTGTAATGTCTCCGCGCGTGCTGATATCCAGAAATGTTTGCTTAGTCATACTTCATATCTCCATGTTCTGAGGATTCTTCTTGTCCCTCAAACAGTGTCCGAACAACCACCACAGTCTGGTCGTCCTTTACAGGCGTTTCTCCTGCAAATTCCAGGACCGCTGCAAGAAGTTTTTGAATGATATCGGACGCCGTACCTTCGGACTCTAAGGCTATGGCGTCCAAGCCTTCGGTACCAAACATATTACGTGAATCGTTCGTCGTTTCCGTGATTCCGTCAGTGTAAAGAATTATGCAGTCGCCGTGTTTCAACTCCACTACATGATCTTCGTAGGCGGCTTGGGGATCTATTCCCAATGGAAAACTCCCCTCGCTTTGCAGACCCGATATCGTGTCATCTTCAAGACGTTTCAGGCGTGGAGGCGGATGGCCGGCAGACGAGTAAGCCAGGGTCCTGTTGGCCGGGTCATATATGCAATAGAAGGCCGTAACAAAAGTCCTCGACTCGTGAGTATAATGACGATTAAGGACGCTGTTCGTGAAACTGAGCAGCTCGCTGGGTACGGTGGGAGTTCTTTCGTCGTGAAACAAGTGCGCGATACTGTGCGATATTGCCATCATTACCGCAGCGGGCGTTCCGTGGCCACTGACATCCGCTATTAACAGACCCCAGCGCCCATCTCTCAGCGGGAAAAAGTCGTAATAGTCGCCTCCGGCATTCCAGGACGTGTCATAATACGCCGCAACATCCAAATTAGGCATATCAGGAATTTTCGCGGGCAAGAGCGAATGCTGTATGTCCGCCACTATTGCTAGTTCCCTATCGGCATCATCAAGTTCTCTGTCTACTATATCGTAAGCGCTTTTCAGTTCACGATTCTTGGCGCTGACCCGCTGGTTAAGTTCGCGCAACTCTTCCTCGACGAGCTTCATTTCTGTTACATCCCTGCCTGCCAAAATGATGGACTTAGCCCCTGGAAAAGAGCAGGCGGTGTAATTAATGGTGTGGCCGTTACGGGTAACTTCGACGCTCACAAGGGAATCTTCATCCGCCATAGATGTCTTTATCAAACTCCGAATGTCCTCTGGCAAAATAGAGGCCACGTCTGTCTGGTCACTGCCCAGTTCGGAAATGAGCCGCTTTGCCGCTGGATTGACATATACCGGCTTCCCTTCAAGCGTGAGTTCGACAACGGGATTTGGGTCTGCCTCCGGGAACCGTGATAGTGTCTGAATTTGGTCAAGGTATTTTTTGGTCAACAAATCCAGATGTTCCTGAGTGTATAGAAAGGCGCCCAGAACCCACGTGAGCACTCCAAAACCGGTCGCGCAGGCAATGGCTGCTATTATCCACGCAATCCCGGCTGTGGCCGGGCTCCATTGAAGCAGTATTACCGGAGACATCAACACGACCCAAACAGCCGCGGCTATAAATGGAGCAGCTTTGAACAGGGAGCGATGGCCTCCATGAAGGCTTTTTCCCTCTGCATAGTTTCTGACCGCTCTGGATAACATCAATTCGCAATATGAGTACTCGACCTCGTAACATTCGTTCTCCAGGTCGTAGCGAAGCAAAGCGCCGAATTTATGGTATCCAACAGGACCAAGCATGCGTGCCGCAGTCAGTTCACGGCCCCAACCGGAATAGGCACTATCCATTGGCGTGGCGCGATGCAGATGAGAGTGGACGCGCAACAACAAAAGCAGTGCCTCAACTATCTGGCCGTATTCGAGCTTGGTATCCAGGCGCACACCCCGCACGCCAATTCTTTCGAGTGCGGATGCAAGCCTCTCACATTCGTCAAGGCGCAACTCTTCCGCGCCGGTTCTGGCAACCAAGACAGGTTTCCGATCTCTTTTGATCACGCATAGATCGAAGCACTTTACATTTTCCTGTTTGAGGGCAGGAAATATCTTAGTCTCCAGCAATATAGCCAGCGGCGCTGCCTGTTGGAGAAAGGAGTGATGGCGAATCCGCAGATAACGCATGAGCACATGTCCATGGACAAATGCGAGGAAGGCGCGGCCCTTTATTCCTGCCTTCCTGCTGCTCAACGCACGTGCCTCACTCATGACTTCTTTAGCCCTTTCATTACCGCTGCCGGTACATTTTTAATTATGATACTCCGTGTAACAGCAGTCTTCAAGTCCGAATTCCCACTTTTTGGTTTGCTTTCGCGCTGCAAGCCCAATGCTCAATTGTTGTTACGAGTGAGCAGCCCAAGCTTGGCCGACTCATTTTGCCGCCGAAACAGGTTGATCGAGCCGGCGATGAGTGCTATACTACGTACGGCGTTTGAGAATGGTTGCGGGACAGCTAGGCTTTCTGTCTGAACAATTTTCAATCTTTGCCGATTTTTTCACCCGATTGGGTGCTATGGAAGGGAGGTTAGTACACACATTGACTAAAGTTCGTGTAAAATCCGATGAGCCTTTTGAAAAGGCCCTTAAGCGCTTCAAGAAGAAGTGCAACAAGGAAGGCTTGATGCAGCGTCTGAAAGAGATCAAGCATTTCGAAAAACCAAGCGAAAAGCGCAGACGCAGGATGTTCAAGGCTATTGCACGAAACGCCGCCCTACTCGACTGAGCGGTCGTTTCGACTAATAAGCTAATATATGGCAGGGCGGATTTTTTCGTCCCTGCCATTTTTTTGACTGGTGGCAGATACTGATTTAACCCACATTAAGGAGGAGAAAAATGGGTGTAGTACTGGGCTTGGACGTGGGCACCAGCGGCTCAAAAGCCGTTGCGATAGATGAAACTGGCAAAGTGCTGGCCTCAGCGCTGGTCGAGTATCCCCTGATAAGCCCCAAACCTAACTGGGCCGAGCAGGATCCCGCCGAATGGAAGAGCGCCGCTTTCGATACCTTGTCCCAGTTAGCGAATCATCCGCAGGTCGATTCCTCCGACGTAAAAGGCATCGGTCTCACTGGCCAGATGCACGGCTCGGTTTTCCTTGACAAAGACAACAAGGTTTTACGAAACGCCATTCTCTGGTGCGACCAGCGCACCGCCAAGCAGTGCGACGAAATCACTTCCAAAGTCGGGGCCGAAAAACTTATCGAAATGGTATGCAACCCTGCCCTCACGGGTTTCACCGCCCCAAAGATCCTCTGGCTGCGCGAAAACGAGCCTGAAGTATATGAGAAAGTCGCCAAGGTTCTTTTACCTAAAGACTATGTCCGCTATGTGCTGACCGGCGAATTTGCCACGGACGTTGCCGACGCTTCAGGAACACTCCTTTTTGACATCAAGAACCGTGACTGGCACCACGAACTGATGTCCATCCTAGACATCCCAAGCGACTTCATGCCAAGGGCATACGAAGGTACGGAGGTTACCGGAACGCTCAGCGCAGATGTAGCCGAAGCAACAGGATTGCCCGCAGGGATCCCAGTGATTGCTGGTGGCGGAGATCAGGCGGCCGGCGGAATCGGATGCGGCATAGTGCGCACTGGCGTCATCTCATCAACCGTCGGCACAAGCGGAGTTGTCTTTGCCTTTGCCGACGACGTAAGCCGCGACCCTCACGGCAGGGTGCATACCTTCTGCCACTCAGTGCCGGGCAAATGGCACGTCATGGGAGTTATGTTGAGCGCAGGCGGTTCGCTCCGCTGGTTCCGCGACACATTGTTCCAAAACGAAATAGCCGTGGCGGCGGAAACGGGTGTTGACCCATACGAATACATAACGAAAAGCGCACAGAACATACCCGTGGGTTCGGAAGGCCTCATTTTCCTGCCATACCTTACCGGCGAGAGGACCCCTCACAAAGACCCAGATGCAAAAGGCGCATTCGTTGGATTTTCGCTGCGCCACACACGGGCGCACATGGCTCGCTCAGTACTCGAAGGTGTCGCATTCGGCATGCGCGACAGCTTTGAAATCATACGTGAAATGGGCATACCGGTGGGACAAGTGCGCGCATCCGGCGGCGGCGCAAAAAGCCCCTTCTGGCGTCAAATGCAGGCAGACATCAACAAAGCCCCGCTGGTCACAACAAATGTCGATGAAGGACCAGCTTTCGGAGCCGCCCTCTTAGCAACAGTGGCAACCGGCATCTACGGAAACATCGAAGAAGCTTGTGACGCGACAATAAAGCTCGTGGCGTCATGCGAACCCGATGCCGGCAGATCCGCTCTGTACGACAAATGGTTCGCTGAATATCAAGCGGCATACAAAGCACTTGCTCCAGGTTTTTCCCGCAGTGCCGCGCTCTTATAAACACGAAACGGAGGTTTTATGAAAAGACGCGATTTTCTTGCAGGAACATTTGCGGCGGGAGTGGGCGCTACAGCCTGGAAAGCTTCGGCCAGTTCCACCTCCGGCCCAAAAGCGGGCACACCCAATCTGCTCATAATACACACCGATCAGCAAAGCGCCTGGACGGTTAGCGCTTATGGTGGAACTTTGCTGTCCACTCCCAACATAGATTCGCTGGCAAGTGAAGGAGCTATTCTCAAGAACTTTTTCACCAACAGCGCAGTATGCACACCATCGCGGGGAGCTTTCTTCACAGGCCGGTATCCACACGCGCATGGCGCATACAAAAACAACATAGAACTTAACCGAGACGAAATTACCATCGCTCACGTGTTGCAGCAGAACGGATACGATACCGGCTACGCTGGCAAATGGCATCTGGATGGCACACCGAAGCCTGGCTGGATGACGCCCGATCGCTCGATGGGTTTCGAGTACTGCAAGTTCATGTTCAACCGGGGCCACTACAAACAGATTCGTGAACAGCCTGATGGCGATCCGCTGCTTGACGGTATGGGTGACGAAAACACATATACGACCGACTGGCTGGCCGATAAGACGGTCGAGTTCATAGACATGCCCAGGACGAAACCATTCTTTTTCACCGTGTGCATCCCAGACCCTCATACTCCGTTCACTGTCCGGTCTCCTTACGATACGATGTACGCTCCGTCAAATATGACGGTTCCCAGCACAGCGCACCAAAGCGACTTGCCGAATTGGGCCAATAACTCCAAGTTTATGGGTCAAGGCAATACCCAAGCGGAACGCGAGCAATGGCTGCAAGTCCAGAAGGCGCGTTATTGCGGGGAGGTCAAATGCATTGACGACAACGTGGGCAAAATCCTCGATGCGCTCAGAAATTCTGGCCAGCTCGACAACACCGTTGTTGTGTTCACGACCGATCATGGCGAGTACATGGGTGAACACGGCCTGATGCACAAGAACCAACTGTACGAAACAGCTTACCGCCTTCCTTTTCTCATCCGTTGGCCGGAAAAAATCTCCGCCGGAACGGTAGTCGAAAACATAATCAGCACTGTCGATTTCCAGCCGACCGTGCTCGCTTTGATGGGAATTGCACCAAGCGGACGCGAACAGGGCAAGGACGCATCAGGCCTGCTGCAAGGTCAGAACGTGAACTGGAAGGACGAATCGTTTATTCACCATTCCAGCCTTGAACGCGCCGGAATCTTCACGCCGGAATTCGAGCTGGCATACGTCAAAGACAGAGACGCCATTTTGTTCGATCGGATTAACGACCCTGAGCAAGTCAACAACCTTTTCGATAACCCGGCGTACAGCGGCGTCGTAGTTGAACTGACGCGGCGAATTGTAAAGCACAATGTAGCCGTAGACGCCCCCGCAACATCGTGGCTTAAAAAACTCGCCTCGGTACCGCTCAAGGGCATGCCGCTGTTCAAAACACCCACGTTCTTAGACAATCAGAAACAGCTTTGAACTAAGCGAAACAAAGAGAATACACTGCTATGTCCCAATACTTTGAATATGAAGTCGAAGAAGAGCACGACGGTTTTCGGTTGGATGTTTATCTTGCCGAATGTGTCGAGGACGCCAGTAGATCTTTCATCAAGAAACTCATTAAGGACGAAAACGTAATCATAAACGGCAACCTGTCTTCAAGGCCGAGTCGTATCTTGAGATTGGGACAGACTGTAGGCGTTGAATTGCCTCCTCCCCCAGAAACGCACCTGTCACCTGAAGATATTCCGCTGGAAATACTCCACGAAGATTCGGAAATGCTAATCGTCAACAAACAGTCAGGTTTGGTCGTGCATCCGGCCCCGGGAAACCGTACAGGAACCTTGGTCAACGCGGTGCTGCACCATTGTAAAGATTTTCAAATGACTGGCGAGGACGCAATACGTCCGGGAATTGTTCACAGGCTAGACAAGTTCACGTCTGGCGTGATGGTAGTAGCGAAAACACCTAGCGCGTTTGACAGTCTTGCACGCCAATCACGCGAGCACACATTTGACCGGCGCTATCTCGCGCTTATTCGCGGCGAATTTCCCGAAGACCGCGGCAAGATTAACGCGACTATCGGAAGAAGCATCTCTGACCGCACGAAAATGTCCGTAACCGGACTGAGAGGCAAGGAAGCCGTCACGCACTTCGAGGTTGTCGAACGCTTTGGCCTTGCGTCTTTGATATCGCTACGGCTCGAAACAGGGCGCACACACCAGATTCGCGTCCATTTACGCTTTGCAGGACATCCTGTACTTGGCGATCCTGTATATGGCGTTACGGACTTTTCAAAGTGGGTCATTGACTCCGATGTCCTAAAGAAACTCAAGGCGCTGAACGGCCAGGCACTCCATGCCGGGTTGCTTGGCGTCGAGCACCCGTCCAGTGCCGAAAGAGTCAGCTTCACCGCCCCGCCGCCTCAAGATTTTAACGAGGCCGTCCAAGCGCTTCGCACATTAGTTGCAAGATAAAGGAAACTCAAGATGAAGGAAACAGTAGAAATAACAAGCGTAGCGCACGGCGGCCACGGTATTTGCCGGATAGACGGACAAGTCTGCTTCGTGCCATTCGCGCTGCCAGGCGATACGGCGGAAATAAGCGTCGTCGAGAAAAGACGCGGCGTACTTTGGGGCAAAGTCGAAAAGATAACAACACCGTCTCCTCACAGAAAAGGTCCCGAATGCCCGGTTTTCGGCCAATGTGGTGGATGTTCATGGCTGAACGCAAGTTATGATGCCCAGGTCGAGTGGAAAAAGCGGATTGTGAACGACGCCTTTGAACGTATTGCCGGTATTGAGGTTGAACTGGGCTGGCAGGCCGAGCCCGAATTGTGTTTAGGCTATCGCACCCGAGCAGAATTCCATGGCTTGCATGGCGAATGCGGTTTTTACGCTTCCAGTACACGCACTATAGTCGACATAGATGCCTGCCCCCTGTGTCATCCGAATCTAAACAGCGCTCTCGCCCGCCTCCGGACATGCAGTTTCGCAGGTTCCGTGGAAATTACAGTAAGCCCTGAAAGCGATGACGTACTCGTATGGACAAAACGTCCGAATCGACGAATAAGAAAGCTGTTCCCGACTGCAAACTTTCCTCGTGACAAGCGTGAACGCGCAGGTTTCGTTTTCGACGGCGTACCAATAGTGAACGGCACATTTTCTCAGTCCAGCCTTTTATTGAACAGGCTGCTCGTAGAAACGACTCACGAAGCCGTCGGAGAAGCCGAAAGAGTGCTCGACCTCTATTGCGGCAACGGTAATCTGTCGCTATGTCTTGATAACAGCTCGCAGGTCTTAGGACTCGACCACAGTTGGCCCGCCGTCAACGCCGCGAACCAAATGGGTGATGGTGAGTACAGAAGAGGCGGCACCGAGGAGTTTCTAAAAGCGTTGTCGATGAACGACTGGGACCTTGTATTGCTCGACCCCCCCAGAACAGGCGCAAAACAGATCATGGCCGGCCTGACAACTTCGCAGGCATCGGCGATTGTATATGTCTCCTGCGAACCGTCCACCCTTGCCAGGGACGTCAAAATCCTTGCCGCTCACGGGTGGAGTCTCGTGACGGCCACGGCCATAGACATGTTTCCAAACACTCCGCACGTCGAAACGGTTTGCCGATTAGAACGTTGAGCGCGGCAGGAATCTGAATTCTCGGCACCTTGTCCCCGCTTGACATATTCTCTAAGAAGTTCTATACTCATGGCTTAAGCTCTTTATGAGTAGCCTCTTGATGGGGTTCAAAAGGTACTGAGGGAAAAGTTTAAGGAAAAACGCAGTTGAAGATGCATACTGCGGGAGATTTTGGAAAACCTAGAATTGTGCGATAGGTAGGGCATACTTCGTTATGAGCCAATACCGTAGCGAGGAAGGAGAATCGGATGACCAGAACAACGTTTTTTATGGTAGTGGGCGCTCTTTTGCTGCTTATAGTCCTGTCTGGATGTGCAACACCCGGAAATACACAGCCAAGCAGGACCCGAATCATCGATCCATCGCAGGAGGATCATATCGGCGGCAGTTTTGTGGAAAGCGGGGACATTTTAAACGTCGCTACACGAATGTGCCCAGAGATTCTATCAGTACCGGAGATTGCAGGCAATACGGGCGTGACGCGTATCGCCATTGCCCCAGTGCGAAATTCAACACGGTATGTCATAGATAAAGACATTTTTATGAAACGCTTGCGCCTTGCTCTGAATGAGAACTCCGGCGGGCGGATCCGCTTTTTCTCTCAATCTGGCAATGTAGTGGAGGTGCGCAATGCTATCTTGAGGGAAAGGCAGGCTTCTGATCTAGAATTGACATTAGACGCAGTGGCGGATTATTTCGCGTCCTCTCCTTTGCTGACAGGAGCGGCCAAGCCGTTCAAGGTTGCGGTCATACCGCCGAAAAACATCAATTTTGCCAACATGAACGCGGAAAGTTATGTCGCGCTCTTGCGCGCCAAGATCGCCGCGCAATCTTACGGAAGAATTCAGTTCATAGCCGCATCGGATGACAATGCATCGCTACAATCAGCAGATTTCCTGCTGTCGGGCGAGTTCATTGCACAAAGCATGAAGAAGGAGGGCGTTTTCACACCGTTCGATAACACAAATCCAACCGGTGAGGCATCTGAACACAAGAATTCCAAGGTCAACATATCGGTGAGCGCGGACGGAAGTGTCGAGGCGTCTGTGGAGAAAACCGAATCCACTTCAGCGTATGCAGCGTCTGGGCATTTTGATCTCAACGACTACAAAGACATTCCGCATGTGACAAAACACTTGAATGTCCAATTGATAGACAGGGAAACGAATGTCGTCACATTGGAGAAGATGTTCACTATTGAGCAGAAAATTCAGCAGAATATAGGCCGCTCGGATTTTGTGCTTGCTGGAGAACTGAGCGCTTTGTCCAAAGCGAGGGATGGTAATCGTTCCGATTATGTATTGATCACGTTTCAGTTGATAGAACCAGATTCCAATGAGATAATCTGGGAGCGAGGATACGAAACCAAGCGCGAGACTTCGGTCAGCGTACTTTATAAATAGGAGGTGTGACTGTGATGAGGAAAATGACAATGTATCTCGGTATCTCGCTCGCTGCTTTCTGCTTCGGCTGCCAGACCGTGTATAACGCGGAGTATACTCCTCCCGAAGATTTGGCCCTAGAAGGCAGCATCGTTTTTGTACGACCTGATCGCTACACTATTCTCGGAACACGTTCTATACGGGATTACATCGAAATCACGTATGAAAACTTTTCCGCTAACGAAGCTGGCTACCCGATGGTACAGGTTGGCCTGCGCAATCGCGGCGGACAACATGTTTGGGACCGAGAAGGCCCCGAGGTTCTGTTGTCCGTCAAGACTGTGTTTTATGCCGACCCGATAGCCGGTACAGGTCCCACCGGACCGCCAGTTTATGAAACCAACTGGCAGAGCGTACACCTGAACCGCGGCGCGACCGAACACTTCAAGGTTGTCTGTCCCAAGAACGAAGGCCAGTACTATCAGATCACTATCTCGGAGTTATTAAAGTAAAGAAAGGGCAAGAGGATGGAAGATAGGCATGTACAGAGGGCAGTGATCGCGTTGGCATTTTCGATATGCTTGATTGGCGGGTTCGAAGCGCATGCTGCGAACAATGGCGATGAGGATCCAAAGCTTGAAAAACTGTCTGCCAAAAAACTTGAGCAACTGGAAACGAGGGCCAATGAAGCACGTAGCCTGTATTCCATGGGGGATTACGCCGGTGCTGAACCCATATTTAGGGAACTCGCCAAACCTTTCACCGTCACCCGACCGCTATACCGTTGTGAGTTGGCGATGTGCTTGCTTTCCCAGGGAAAGAACGACGAAGCGCGCGTCTTGCTGCTTGAGTCCTATGGGGATTTGCTTGAGTTCTTCGACCCTAAATCTGAGAAGAAGGCCGTGAGGATCTGGGGAAAAGAAAGCGGGAAGATCTACAAGGGCGACCCCTATGAACAGGCTACACTCTGTTTATTATTGGGGGCTCTGTTCTTGGAACAGGGTGATGTCGATAACGCATTAGCCTGTTTCAAGAGCGGTCAACTCGCGGATTCTGATGTCCAGAACGAAGAGTACAAAGCCGACTACGCCCTCCTCCAACTGCTAGAATCCTACTGCTATCATTTGCGGGAACAACCGGATATGTGTAATCAGCTTGCGCAAACTGGTGTGGATTCATTCATGTCCATAGCGGGCGAAGCGCAAAGCGACGCATACATCGCCCCCTTGACTCAGCCGTTCAATACACTGCTTTTGATTATGTCCGGAGAAGCGCCTCATATGATACGCCAAGGCGAATACGGCGAGCAGCGCGTCATTGTGTTGGAAGCCCAGCCGACGAATCGCTACGAGATTCTTCTAGATGGGGAGCGATGGTTTGATGCCATTCAAGGTGTAGGCGATATCAATTTTCAGGCCGCCACTCGAGGTGGACGCCAGATGGACGATGTTCTTAGCAAGCAAGCCAAAACCAAGAAGACCACCTACGAAATAGGGGACACTTTTACAGATGATGTAGGTGGGTTGGCTGGGCTCTTTATAGGCTCTATCATCAAGGGTGTCAGTGCGGCTATGACAGTGGAGGCCGATGTCCGCTGCTGGCAGACGTTGCCTGGGTCAATTCAACCCGTGCCATTGAATCTGCCGCCAGGCGAACACAAGTTTGACATATACGCCTTTGATGGCTATGTCTACTCGCACCACACGCCGACAAATACAGACATACGACCCGGAGAACTTAACATTGTGTTTGTCTTTCCCAAGAATCTCTGACAGAAGAATTGATACTACAAGGAGTTGAAAACATGCATACACGTTTTTATAGAACTTGTGCATTTCTAGCAGTAATATTTGCGCTTCTATCGCTAACTTCCTGCACTTCTCTGCCCAAACTGTCTACTCTCCAGCCGATACCTGAATACCCTGACGACTGCGGCGGGTGGGAGACCTCAGCCCGATGTGTTGTAGTTTACGAAAATGACGTCTACTTGCCTATGCAGCGAATCGTGAATACCCTGATGAACGAAGGATACACCGTTTCCCAACCTCCCGCTGGCTATCTGACACGGGAGGCACGCTTATCCGTAGACAAAGCATTCAAAATCGAAAACTATACCACGAGAAGGAGAGTGTTCTTGGACGGAAGTTGTGTTGATAGCAACATAATGCTAACTGTCCACGACACGAAACACCTCAAGCAATGCGGCTCGTTCTCGGCACAAGCACGCTCTACCACTCAAATGGTAGATCTCAGAAAAGTACCTGGAGGAAAAGAACTCCTGAAAGAGATCAAGGAGGATCCGTCCAAAGTAGCACAAGTTCCTGAATTTCTGGGCAAAGATCCGCAAGAATCGAGAGCGTTTATGAAAGACAAGAAACTGTATATCGCCGAAGGAGACGTCTTTCCAATGCTGATGAAAAACCTGCTGTGTCAACCCGAGCTTCGGAAAGCCTTGAGCAAAGAACAGTGAGACCAATTAGTTCCACATCTATCCGCTTGTTGTGTCTTTGTATGTTTCGATAATGCTGTCGGCGATCCAAGTCACATAGTATTCCATGGGTCTTTCCTTCTTTCTCAGCAGGTGATGTCTTCCAATTGCACAATGTCACCCGTTGCTGCAAACTCCGGACACTCTTGTCTGCCTCCGAAGAGAATGGCGAGCGTCCTAATCTTTTTCATCCTCAGTTCAAGCAGAAGTTCTTCGCTCATGGTGGCGTAGCCGTCCGTCACAATCACGGCCTTGTCCAAATCTTTCTCCATGATCGAAGTTGCGATACAGTTGAAGTCGGTTCCAAACGTGGTCAGCACCTTTCCTTGCAGCAAGGTGCTGAAGGGCACCTCGACGACCTTGTTGGAGAAAAGAAAGACGGTGAGCAGTTCGCGCTTCAGGCTTTGAAGCACCCCGATGATCTCGGGCAGGTGTTCATTGACGCTGCCAGATACGTCTAGGTAGATGGCGAGCCCACGGTCCTGGTTTGTCACGCGGTATGCGTGATTGTGGTAATGGAACGGTGGGATGTCTGCCGCGAGTAGGACGAGGTCACGTTTGTACGGAGTATATCAGATGCTCTCGGCTCGGGGCACCTTTTTCTGTGATTTTGTTCGGGCTGGGGTGAAAAATCGCAAAATTACCCACTATTTGCCCAAAATAACGAATTTCCCAAGTCGCTTGGGGTGAAGCACAATAAATCTCTCCTGTTAATCGACCTTGTTTATAGGCAGATGGGATTTTCGCAAATGGCTCGTGTCGTTGCTAGGTTGAATGGTTGGGCCTTATGTGCTAGAATTCCAAATTGTCCTTGGGAAACGGCTTAGGCGATCTTTTGAGCAGTAGGGCCGGGTTGTGGGTTCGAGGGGACACCATCATGTAGTTTATAGTTCACGGCGCGGGTCTGTTGTGTGGATTCGACCCGTGTTTTTGTTTCTGTAGCAAGTAAGACAGTGTATTTGGGCGAGTGGCGGAATTGGCAGACGCGCTGGATTTAGGATCCAGTATCGCAAGATGTGCGGGTTCAAGTCCCGCCTCGCCCACCAATAGAGAGTGAATAAGATCATGGCCAAGAAGGACAAGAATAAAGAAAACGAAGCCGGCGCTGTTGTTGAAACAACGGAAGAGGCGGAAGTTCAGGAAGAGACTAAAGCCGCGGACGATGCAGAAGACAAGGACGTGGCGCAGGCGGAGGAAGATTCCGAGGAAAAGATCGTTTTCGTCGAGGACCCGACTTTCGAGATAGAGGAATCCGGCGAATGCGCGTACGAGGTCAAAGTGAGCGTGCCTGTCGTCAACGAGGAAAAGCAGGCCGGGGAACTTTTTACGGAACTTCAGGAGGGCGCTGAACTTCCTGGTTTCCGCAAAGGCCGTGCCCCTCGAAAGCTGATCGAACGCAAATTCCATAAGGGCGTCAAAAAAGAAGTGGCCAGCAAACTTGTTGGCGCCGCATTCGAGAAACTTGTCGCCGACAACGATATGAATCCTTTGGGCTATCCCGATGTCGATGGACTTGAGAAGGAAGACGAGCGCAAGGATGACGAACCTTTGACATTCACCCTCAAATTTGAAGTAGC
>SDBV01007251.1_pt1 | contig 15194 bp, 20 predicted proteins | sample 2277081 | NCBI WGS metagenome assembly SDBV01 (sample SAMN10402039, study PRJNA504765) | marine sediment metagenome | isolation source: marine sediment core GS10_PC15, 223 cmbsf | place: Arctic Ocean: Southern Knipovich Ridge | collected 2010
TATCTGGAATAAGCTATCAAACCACGTGCATCTCCCCCAGCTAACATACCACCAAGTGAAGTTATTTCTGGTTTTGGACCGAAAACATCTGTGTAACCCATTGTTTCTTTGATAATATCTATTCTATCTTGTGAGAAGTTTTTTTCGTGCAAGTATTCCTCTGCTAAGGTCGCGCTTCTTTTAACATGTTGCGCAGTAAGTTTTGCACCTGTTCCTTCATTATCTCCTAAATCCTTCCAATAACCAGTATCGTGCCTTACACCTGCAATACCAAGATTAGCCCAGTCCGTTTCGTTTAAATTAAACCCGCTCTTTCTCATTGCTTCAAAAATCTTTAGAGCAGAAAAAGTTGTATTTTCAATATGAGGATATCCTGGATACATTGTATGCGCTGGCGTATCATTTCTTTCTTCATTCTCTTCTCTTGTTTCCTTATAAACCTCAAATACTTCATCAATATGTTCTGATTTATCAAAACCATTATTGTGATATGCTTCTTTAAGGTTGTCTTCAAATATCATAAAAACTAGTTTTATGTGCAGACTTATAAATTTTTCGATACAAATGGGAATTTTAAATTTCCTTTTATTTCAATTATCGTGGTTTCTTGACTTTATTCAATAGGGTGAAAGTCAGGATAAAGCCTGCAAAACCTATGACAATATCTGCCGCACGGTTTGCTAAGGATTCTGCTCCAAAACCAGTTATAGAAGAAGTGAAATATTCAAATATCTCCCATCCAAGTATTAAAAATAATACAAGACCTATCCTTTGGAATTTCTTCAATTTTTTTCTTCTTGCTGCAAGATATTCCATAATTAATGCAAAAAGTGCGAGGGTTATCACTGCCAAAGAGATTATTTTTACAGTGGCATTATCAATAAAGAAAAGTGGGAAAAGTGCGATAACACCAGCATATTCTATTATCTTTAAGAATTTATTTGAGAAGATAAAAGCAAAGATAATTCCGACGAGTAAATGTACAATACTCCATAGTGTAAATAAACCTGTCTCCATGTTATTATTACAAAAGTTAAATTTATAAACCTCTTTCTTCTCAGAAATTTACCGTTAACTACATCGTCGAAGTTCACTATTCTGGACACAGGCGCATAATGTAGGAGGTTGGGTTTCTTTTTTAGAAAAAAAGAAACTACAGTGGTAGAAAAAACTACAAGTACCTTCAGAAAGTTATAAAACTAAAATGACAGAATTAAAACAAGATTTACAAAAAGCATTAGTTGAACTTAGAAAAGGAAAAGAAAGAAAATTTGACCAAACGCTCGACTTAATTATAAATCTACAAAAATTTGATCCGAGAAAAAATTCTATTAATTTGGTTATTCCTGTTCCCTTTAAAATTAAAGATAAGAAAATTTGTGCATTCCTTGAAACAGAAAATAAGAACATTACTACAATTACCCAAATAGGCTTCAAAAAATATTCTGATAAAAAAGAGTTGAAAAATCTTGTTAAGAAATTTGATTTTTTTATTGCAGAAGCAAAATTAATGCCAATTGTTGCTACAACTTTTGGGAGAGCCTTGGGACCTGCTGGGAAAATGCCTTCTCCTCAATTGGGAATTATTATGCAAGTCAATGATAAAACAATTGAAGATTTAAAAAATAAAATAAATAGTAGTATTAAAATTAGAACAAAAGAAGCAAGCATCAAATTGTCTATTGGAAAGCAAAGCATGAAAGATGAAGAACTTATTCAAAATATTATGGCAATCTATGATACAATTGTTAAAGAATTACCAAGAAACAAGGAAAATATCAAAAATATTGAAATTAAATTCACCATGACTAAACCTCAAAAGATAAAGTTCAAATGACAACCGCACAAAAAGCTCATGTTTCTGAAGGAAAGAAAAAGATAGTTGAAAATTTAACTGATTTGATAAAGAACAAAAAAACGATATTAATTGCATCTATCAAAAGTATTCCTGGTTCTCAGTTTCAGAAGATTTCTAAAAAATTAAGAGGAAAAGCTATTGTAAAAGTTCCAAAAAAGAATTTAATTTTTAGGGCGTTAGATAATTCTAGCAACGAGGTTGTCAAAAAATTGAAAGAAAAAATTGTGGGCAGCGTGGCTATTCTTTTCTCTGATGTAGATGCATTTGAACTTGCAGCAGAGTTAATACAAAACAAAAGTCCAGTCAAAGCAAAACCCGGACAAGAGGCTCAAGAAGAGATTGTTATTCAAGCTGGGCCTACTGATTTAGTGCCTGGTCCTGCAATTAGTGAGCTTGGTGCATTAGGGATTCAAATTCAAATTGATAAAGGAAAAATTACTATCAAAGAAGAAAAAACAATAACAAAAGCTGGAGAAAAGATTTCTGAAAATGCAGCAAACCTAATGAACAAACTTGATATGAAACCATTTTCTGTGGGATTTACACCTTTAGCTGCTTTTGATGCTCAAAGTAACAAACTATACACAGATATTAATATTAACAAAGAGAAAACAATAGAAGAACTGAAAATATCTTTTGGAAAAGCATTGCCTTTTGCAGTGGAGATTGGTTATGCAACAAAAGATACTGTTAGTTTCTTATTACAAAAGGCTGAAAGAAATGCTAAAGCGTTGGGAAAATTATCTGGCGAGGAAAAAAAGGAAGAAAGTGCTGAATCGCAAGGCGATTCAGAAGATAAGGAGACAGTTAATGAGAAGAAAACTGTTGAGGCGCCAAAAGAAAGTGAAGATAATAATTCAGAAAATTCTGAGCCGTCGGGCGAAGCAAATGTAAGCGAGGCCAAACCGACTGAAGAAAATGCTCAATCAGAAAATGTTCAACCTGAAGAAGATCAGGAGGAAAATAAATAAAATGGAAAACTTATACGCGGCACTTTTGTTGCACAAACTCGGAAAAGAAGTTAATGAAGAGAATTTGAAAAGTGTTGTTGCGGCTGCTGGTGCAGAGGTTGATGAATCTCAAATCAAATCTCTTGTTGCTAGTTTGAAAGGCGTTGACATTGATAAGGAACTTGAAAGCGCAAGTTTGGTTGCGGCTGCTCCTGTTGGAGGAGCTAGTGAAACTGCTGGTGCTGAGGAAAAGAAAGAACAAAAGCCTAAAGAAGAAAAGAAAGAAGCTGCAGCAGAAGGATTGTCTGCTCTGTTTGGTTAAATTAATTTTTTGATTAGACAGGCAATCCTCTTTTCTAGATTGGACTAGACGACAATAACTTTTATAACTCCTACATATTTTTCTTACCCTATGACTTGGAGTTTATATGAAAACGATAAATTTCTTGAACCTTTGAAGTTTTCAAATGGCAAGACTCAGGAAGATATTGTTAAAGAGGTTTTAGATGCAATTGAAGAAGGCCAGAATATTATTTTTATTCACGGAATTTGTGGAACTGGCAAAAGTGCGATAGCATTAAATATTGCGAGAAATCTTGGGAAAACTTCAATTGTGGTACCAGGAAAAAATCTCCAAACACAGTATCAAAAAGATTATGAGGGGGAAAAATATTTATTAAAAAAAGATAAAGAAAAACTTAAGATAAGAGTTATAACTGGAAGAAACAATCATAAGTGTAAATTTTTAGAAGATAATAAGAATGCTATCCCAAAAGTAATCAGAGAAGTGGATGCGAAATTAAATGATATTTTTGAAGGGAGAAAAAAGAAAGTAGGCAATTTGATTGGAAAAGATTCGTCTGCAGATAATAAAAATATTCCCTGCAAAATTGAAATTAAAGAGAAAAATTGGAACAGGATTAAAGAATATTTAAGAAAAAATAAAAGAGTTAATGTAGGGGATTTTTTAGATTTAAAAGACGTTAAAAGAATTTCTGTTGCAGCAGTTTGTCCTTACTGGTGTCCTGTGTTACCTGAAAAGTATGAATTAAAACAATTTGAAAATGCAAAAAAAAGAGAATACATGGGATTAAATGATACTAAATTTATTTTTTACGCGAGAGGACAAGCTTGTGGTTTTTACAATCAGTTTAATTCCTATATTGATTCAGATGTAATTATCTTTAATTCTTTAAAATATAAGTTAGAAAGTGCTTTGAACAGAAAACCCCAAACAGAAGTAGAAGTAATAGATGAATGTGACGAATTTTTAGATAGTTTTTCAAATCAAAGAACAATTAATATTGACAGACTTCAAAATTCTTTAAGTCATATTTTTGGTTTTAAACAAGAAGATGAAGATAGAATCAGGGAGATTGAAGAAATCACCAAACAAATAAAAAGAAATGACAGGGTTAATGATGCTATTGATTCTGGGGCAATAATTCCTCTTAGAGAAACAGGTGTTTATGATTTACTGAGAATCTTTTTGGATTCGCCTGAATTTTTAGAGGAAATTGACGAGGAAAGTTATTTGTTTGAGATTGAAGAAACTGCTAGAATGTTTGAAGAATTTTTTGATGAATCTTATTTAACTGTAAACAAAAGAGAAGACAGTTTAACCGTGAGTATTGTTACAACCAATTTAGCAAAAAGATTCCAAGAAATGGTTGATAAAAATAAGATTATTGTTCTAATGTCTGGAACCTTGCATTCTTCTGAAGTTTTGAAAGGGGTTTTTGGATTAAAAGATTATAAAATAATTGAAGCAGAAACAGAACAACAAGGAAGAATTAAAGTTCAAAGGACTGGAAAAGAAATGGATTGCAAATATGCTAATTTTTCCCAGGGAAAATTTAGAAGAAAAGATTATCTCAATGCATTAAGTAAATGTATTGAAATTGCAAAAAAACCAGTTTTAGTTCATGTGAATGCTTTTGTAGATTTACCTTCTGAACAAGAACTTGAAGAATTTGATGTTGATAATTTAATTAGCAGAGAAAAGTTGAGAGCGATTCAAGACGAAGACAAAGTTGGAGTTTTGGTTGAAAGGTTTAAAACTGGGCAAAGCAATGTTTTATTCACAACACGATGCGGTCGAGGGATTGATTTTCCTGGAGAACAATGTAACAGTATTGTTTTTACAAAATATCCTAATCCAAATGTCCAAGATGCTTTTTGGCAAATCTTAAACAAAACAAAACCCCAATTTTATTGGAGCTTTTACAAAGACAAAGCAAGACGAGAGTTATGGCAAAAAATTTACAGAGGATTAAGATTTAAAGAAGACCATATTTATTTGCTTAGTCCTGATTCTAGGGTTTTGGAAGGTTTTGAAAATAAAACGCCCCCGCCAGGAATCGAACCTGAAAGCCCGTAAGGGCCCGGCTCTCAAGGCCGGTGCACTACCATTATGCGACAGAGGCATTAAAATTTGAATTGATTGGAGAATTTAAAGCTTTTGCTAAATATCAAAAAGCCCTCTCACATTTGACTAATCTGTTATTTATTAATAAAGATAGTCACTTAGTCAAATATTCGTTTCCACCAAGATTTTTTAATCTTAATAACATTATCATTTTCATCTATAACTTCATATTTTATCACTGGTTTTTCTTTTATTATTGGTGCTTTTTCTGCAAGTTCGGCAGTAGCTTTCAATAAAGCTTCTTCAACAGCAACTCTTGAATAACCTTGATTAATCAAAGCAAATTTAAGCGTATTAGGAGTATAACTCTTTGTTAGATTTTTTTTGAAATAATCTACCAGCCTTCTTTTATAATCAGTTCTTTCCATAAATTAAATATATGAAATAAATTTTTAAAAACTTTATTGTAATGTAGTATGAGTTAAAATACTATTATTTTACTTTTATCGGGTTTTCTTTATTGTAAAATTTTATGGCTTCTTTAAGTCGAGAGTTGGATTCAGAATAAATGGTTAAAATTTTATCACCTTTCTTAATCTTATCTTTTACAGAGATATAAATTTTAAGACCTGCAAGTTTATCCACTGGACAACCAGTTACTCTTGCTAAAGAATTTATTTTTTTATTATTTATCTCTCTTACAACTCCTGATCTTTGTGCTAATATGTTTTTTTTGAATTTTGCTGATTTAATTTTTTTAAAAGAACCTTTTTGAGCTTTTATTATGGCTTTAAATTTTTCAAAAGCCTTCCCAGAATCTAAAATTTCTTTTGCCATTTTTATCCCATCTCCTTTTTTTGCCTTAGATGTCATCTCTAAAAGTTCTCCTGCCAGAAACAAAGATTTTTCTTCTAAATCTTTTGGTCCGACTTCTTTTGGATTTAAAATTTTTATAACATCAATTAATTCTAGGACAGGTCCAACCCCTTCTCCTATTGGTTCTTTCCCTTCTGTAAGGACTACTTTAAGTTTCTTATGAAAAACTTTCCCAAGATATTCAAATTTCTTTTTTAATTTTAAAGCCTGTGCCTTATTGACTTTTGCATTTTTCCCATAAGGGATATCAATCAAAATATATTTGCTCCCAACAGCCAATTTTTTTGACATTATTGAAGCGAGTAATTGAGCTTCAGGATCTATTTTTAAAATTCTTTCAATTCTTATTATTTTAGAATCTGCTGGAACCATCCCCAAAGAACCTCCCCAAATCAAACAACCATTTGTTTTTTTTACTATTTTTTTTAATTCTTTTGCTGAAAATTCCACATTAGCTATTGTTTCAATAACATCTGCAGTTCCTGCTGCACTTGTAATTGCTCTTGAAGATGTTTTTGGAACTATCAATCCTGCTGCGGCACATATTGAAACAACTATTGGTGTGGTTCTGTTTCCTGGAATTCCTCCAATACAATGCTTGTCTACAACATATTTATTTTTGAAACTTATTTGATTTCCTGTTCTTGAAATTGCTTTTATTAAATAAACTACTTCATGCATATCCATCCCATTTCCATACATAGCTGAAACAAAAAGTGCAATTTCTGGTTCAGATAAAGAATTATTTACTATGTCTTTAATTATTTCATTTATTTCTTTTTGTGTAAGATTCTTTTTATCTAATTTTTTTCTTATATAAATTAAACTTTTTGGGGTAGAAGACAAACTAACCTTAACTTTTTGTCCTGATTTCAATCCAAGTTTCTCTTTAAGCTCAGCCGAGACAGCGAGTTCATTTTTCCCAATAAATTTTTTGATTGTATCGATTATCGTGGAAATTTTTTGATGTTTTCCTGAGATTGTTTCAATAACGATACGGTCCTTTGTATGCACACCCATCCTTTTTGCAGTCTCTTCATCAATCATGGCAACTGGAAGCCCAGCAGACCAATCAATTAGTTTTATTTTTAGTTTCATTTGCTCTCTTTTCCATTAACTAAACAAATTGATTTTTATATTTATCGAGTTTCTGGTTGAATCAGAATTCCTTTTATTTTTCTATCTCTATAAACTTCAAGTAATATCAATAGATATGCTAAAATTAGTGGACCAAGAATAAATCCAAGAATTCCAAACATATATAGCCCTCCAATCATTCCAATCAATAAAATTGCAGGATGTATCTTTGATCTTCTTGACACAATTATTGGCCTTAAGAAGTTATCTGCTACTGAGGAAATAATTCCGAAAAGAATTACTCCAAATGCAGCACCAGTGTTCCCTTCTATAAAAAGAAATAGTACTATTGGAATCCAAACTATGGCTGTACCAATAATTGGGAATATTCCTGCTACAATCATAATAGAAGTAAGTAAAAGAGCATTGGGAACTTTAAATATAAAAAGACCAAGTCCTGCAATAATACCCTGAATAAAACCAATTATCACCTGTCCATAGACAACAGAAATTGTAATTCTCTTTGTTTGGTCAACTATCTTTTTTTCAATCTCTTTTGAAAAGGGCATTAAACTTTGAACATAATTAAAAAACTGTTTTTTATCTTTAAGTACAAAATAAAATGTGAACAATACAACAACCAATTGCAATAACATCTTGGGAAAGTTAAGAATTAATTGAGAAAGATAAGAGATAAGAGAATTGGTAATATTTGTTACAAAACTATAAAACATAGAACCTACTTCTTCTGAAAATTTATCTGTAGAAAAGATAGAAGGGAAAATATTTTCTACTATGGTGGTAAAATCTATTTGTTGGGAAGACGAATAAAGCTTGATTGATTGGTCTACAAAAATAGGAATTAAAAAGTAGAAAGGCAAAATAATTAGCACTAACAATAGCGCACAAATTATAATGGCAGAGAGATTTTTTAATTTAATTAATTTTTGTAATCTGCTATAAAGTGGTACAAAAATAAAGGCAAGAAGTATCCTTGTGATAACTGATAATAAAATTGGTTTTAGAAGAAAGAAAGATAAAACTAAGAGCGAAATTAAAACCAAAGCTGTAATGATTTTTTTAATATAAGTCTCATCCATTTTCATTAATTAAAAGTGGTTAAAATTTATAAAGGTTTGTTATGTAAAAATCTGTAAGTACAAAGGAGAAAATAATTATGAATTTCATAAAAAAAATATTTGATGGGGAAATAGGGGAAGATGTTCATTTGCAATTTCAGAAATATAGCCGAGGAGAATTTAAAAATAAGGCATTAATCAGGGTAAAAGTTTCTGGAAAGAAATATACAATTTACACTTCGGCGGAATTTGCAAACGAACTTGTAAGAATCGTAGCAGAAAAACTTGGTGCAGACAAGACCATGATTACGGGTGCGATTGTTTCAACAAATGATTTGACTGGGCAGTTAGATTTCAAGGGCAAAAAACAATTTCAGGGAGTTAAAAGATATCTTATTGAAAATGAAATGTCTGGTGAAGAGATTATTTCTCTTTTAGATAAATTGCCAAAAACATTCTTTGCATTGAGTTTTGAGGCTGGAGGAGATAAATTAAAAATTAAACCCAAAGCTCCAAAAGATTCTAAACCTAAAAACAAGGGCGAAGCACCCACTCCTGATTTTTGTAAAATTGTGACTACAGACAAAAGTATCATGAACAGTTTTGTTTTTGAAGATTCTGATTTTAAAGAGGCAAATATCAATCATACCTTTGTAATTGAGGAAGTAATCATTCCCGAAGAACTTCAACAAGAAAAAGATTTTGCCAAAGTTAGAGAGATGGCTAAAAAGAAGGGGAAGATAATTCGACATGCGATTATTGATGAACAAGTTTTTACAGAAGAAAAGGAATTTGTGGCTTAAGGAAGCAATATTGCTTCTGCAATTTTGACTGCTTCTTCTAGTGTTTTAACTCTAAAACCTGTTGCTTCTCTAACAAATGTATGCTCATGTACATTTCCTTGAGATTCCATGATTGTTATTATTGGATTTCTAATGCTATCTGCCCAAGCATATTCAAACATTGTTCCAGTAGAAACTTCTTTTGCATCAAGTAAATTCGCTAAAAGAACATCGCAATTTTGCATTACATCCCACCTATCTCTTGTAAAAATTCCTCTATCGCAGCTCAAAGGGTTTTCATCTGATTTTGAAATTATTCCCCCATCATTGAGATAAGCTTTACAACGTAGCGGAGAAACGCCAATGATTCCGTATTTTTCTAACTCTTTGATTGCGTATTCTCTCCAAGAATTACATTCATTATATGTTAATCCACTAATTGGTCCTGCAAGATAAACTTTTTTTGGCATAAATAAATACTTGAAAAGTTATTTTTAAGAATTTATATCCTAAAAGATACATTACTCCCCGAAACCCTTTTAAACTCAGATTTTCTCTCTATTTTATCCAGGGAAGAATAAAATGATAAATTCCGCTACATTAAGAAATGCCTACAAAGAAATCACCGAGAAAAGGAAGTTTGCAATTTTGGCCCAGAAAAAGGGTCAGTAAGTTTCTACCTAGAGTGAACTGGGATTCTATTTCTGACGGAGGAAAAATTAAAGGATTTATAGCATATAAAGCTGGAATGGCTTCTGCTTATGTTAAGGATAATACTGAAAATTCTATGACAAAAGGGAAGAAAATTGTTATTCCTGTAACAATAATTGAATGCCCTCCAATGAAAATATTTTCTACAAGATTTTACAAAAATGGAATAGTTGTAAAAGACATTTTGTCAGAGAATTTGGACAAAGAACTTAAACGAAAATTAAAATTGCCCAAAACTAATAAAGAAAAAATAGAAGAGGTTAAACTTGAAAGTTATGATGATATACGAGTTATTTGTTATTCTGTTGTTAAAAATTCTAAAATAAAAAAAACACCCGATCTAACTGAAATAGGTTTAAGTGGGACAGTGGAAGAAAAATTAAATTTTGTTAAAGAGAATCTCACGAAAGAAATTTCTGTTTTAAATATTTTTGAAAAAAATCAGCTTGTTGATTTTAGAGGTTTGACAAAAGGAAAAGGATTACAAGGACCTGTAAAAAGATTTGGAATAACATTAAAGTCGCACAAGTCAGAAAAAGGAAGAAGAAGGCCTGGAAGTTTAGGACCATGGCATCCTGCGAGAGTTACATTTAGGGCTCCGCAAGCAGGACAATTAGGGATGTTTACACGAATTGTTTACAATAATAAAATAATTGATTTGGGAAAATCTGCAGATAAGCCTCTTAAAAATATAAAAAATTATGGAAATATAAATACAGATTATATTATTGTGAATGGAAGTGTTCAAGGCCCAGCGAAAAGGCAATTATTAATTACTGCGCCTTTAAGAGGAACTAAAAAACAATTAAAGAAAAATTATGAGGTGGTGGGGTTAAGATGAAAACAAAAATATTAGACATACACGGGAAAGAAAAAGGGAATATTGAATTGCCTAATTGTTTCTCTACAAATATAAGAGAAGATATTGTTGCAAGAGTTTTAGAGACGAAGAAAATTATGCAACCCTATGCTCCCTCTTTAGTTGCTGGGAAACAACATGCTGCAAAAGGAAAGGTAGTTCACAGAAGGCATGTTTGGAGAAGCGGATATGGTAGAGGTGCATCAAGAGTTCCTAGAAAGATTTTTTCACGAAGAGGAAGTCAGTTCAACTGGGAAGCGGCAGAAATTCCTTTCGCAAGAGGAGGTATGCGAGCCCATCCTCCGAAAGTTTTAGGGCATATTAACACTTCTAAAATAAATAAAAAAGAATTTAGATTAGCATTTTTATCTGCATTAAGCGCAACAGCAAATGAAAAACAAGTTACCGAAAAATATAATAGCATTGAAAAGGTTAGAGAATTGCCAATAGTAATAGAAGATAAGATTGTTTCATTAAAAATAAAAGAACTTCTTTCTAGTTTAAAGAAAATTTTAGGAAAAAATTTATTTAATATTGCGATAAAGAAAAAGTCTATTAGGAGTGGGAAAGGAAAGCTCAGAGGTAGAAAATACAAAAGCACTGCAGGAATGTTATTTGTTATTGGAGAAAAAGAAAAACTAAAGACAAATGCTTTTGATGTTAAAAATGTTAAAAATTTGGGGATTAAAGATTTGGCACAAGGCGGACTTGGGAGATTAACTATGTATACTGAACAAGCAATAAGAGAGTTAGGAGATAAAAAATGAAACCAATAGTTACAGAAAAAGCTGTTATGATGATTGAAAGAGAAAATGTATTGACATTTCAAGTAGAAAAAAGAAAAACTAGAACAGAGATTAAGAAAGAAATAGAAGACATGTTTAATGTTAAAATTGAAAAAATTAGAGTATTGATTAAAAATGGAAAAAAATATGTTTATGTTAAATTAAAACCGAAATTTCCAGCTATTGATGTGGCTACGAAATTGGGATTGATATAAAATGGGAAAACGAATAATTCAACAAGCGCGAGGGCATGGAAGTAAAACTTACAGAGTTCCTAGGAGATCATTTCAATTTAGAGTAAAGTATCCTCCAAAGTTGAGTGGAGAAGGAGAAGTTGTTAGATTGCTCAATTCTCCAGGACATAGTGCGCCTTTGGCAAAAATAAAATATGATAAAGGAATATTTTATATGCCTGCTTTCAAGGGTATGATTGAAGGACAAAAGATAAGTTTTGAAGGAAAAGAGATTAAAGACGGAAATGTTATGGAATTAAAAGATATTCCTATAAAAACCCAGGTTTATAATGTTGAATCAAGACCAAGAGATGGAGGAGTTTTTATCAGGACTGCTGGAAATTCTGCAATTGTCAAAAGAATTTCAGAAGAAGAAGTTTTTGTTACAATGCCTTCAAAAAAAGACAAGAAATTCCATCCAAAATGTAGAGCAACAATAGGGAAAATTGCTGGAGCAGGCAGAAAAGAAAAACCAATTATCAGGGCTGGGAAAAAACACCATATGAAAAAGGCAAAAAATAAATTATGGCCTAGGACCTCTGCAGTAAAAGTTAATGTTATAGACCATCCTTGTGGTTCTGGGAGAGGTAAAAATCCAAAGAGTAAAATTGCTAAGAGGAATGCCCCTCCTGGGAAAAAAGTTGGATTAATAAGGCCAAGAAGAACTGGTAGGAGGAAAAGATAAATATGGTAGAAAAAATGGAAATTAAAAAGAAAGAACTTCTATATAAAGGGAAAACTTTGGAAAAATTAAAGTCTTTAGAAACAAGAGAATTTTCAAAGTATGTTGGGTCAAGAACAAGACGGACAATCCTCAGACAATTTCGTGAAATAGAAAATTTTGTTAATAGGGCTAATAAAAAATTATCAAAGAAAAAACCAATAAGAACACACCAAAGATATTTAGTCGTTGTGCCAAAAATGTTGGGCATGAAAATTCAAATTTATAATGGAAGAAATTTCATTCCTATGGAGGTTGTAATGGAAATGCTTGGACATAAATTTGGAGAATTTGCGCCAACAAGAACAAGAGTAAAGCATGGTAGTGCAGGAGTTGGTTCAACTAAAGGAACAAGGTCCAAAGCTAAAAAATAAAATGACAAACACAGAAAAACCAACAACAAAAGCAGAAGGAAAGAAAGCAGGTATAGGAGACAATATGGAAAAAATTCCTGTAACTCAAAAATTAGAAAATGCTCCATTAAAAAAACCTGGAATAAATTTCAAAAAAAATAAAGAAGAAAAAACTGAAAAGAAAATAGATAAACCAAAAAAAACAGAAGCAGTTATCAATGGAAAAAGTTTGCCGATTTCTACTAAAAAATCTGTAGCGGCTTGTAAATTTATTCGTGGAAAAAAACTTCAAAAAGCCATATCTGATTTAGAACAAGTTTTAACTCATAAAAAAGTTATTCCTATGAAAGGGGAAATTCCACATCAAAAAGGAAAAGGAATATCTTCTGGAGGATATTCTAAAAAAACTGTTGAACATTTTATTAAACTGTTAAAAAATTTGCAAGCTAATTCAAATGCTAATGGATTAGATGGACCAATAATAGTTCATGCAATGGCTAACCTAGCATCACGACCTTATGGAAAATTTGGTAGAGTTAGGAAAAAAAGAACCCATGTTCAAATAAAAGTTAAAGAGCACCGCTCGGTGTACCCCAAAACACTGAATAAAGGGGCAAAGAAATAAAATGGAAGAAAAAAATGTAGTCAAGGCAAAAAAAAATGAATTTACTATTAAGGAATATATTAAAAAAGAACTTGGAAAAGGAAAAGTCAGCAAGGTTAGAATAGAATACACTCCAATAGGAGAAAAAATAATAGTATCGACGAATAAACCAGGATTAGTTATTGGAAAAAGAGGAGAAAGAATAGAAGAATTAACATACATTTTAAAGACAAAATTCAAACTTGAGAATCCAAGAATTGAAATAGAAGAAATCTTGAAACCAGAATTTGATGCTCAAATAATTGCTGATGAAATTGCTCTTGGATTGGAAAGAGCTGGACCATTGAAATTTAAGGTTATTGCTTACAGAACATTACAAAAAATCATTGAAGCAGGAGCACTTGGAACAGAAATAATACTAAGTGGAAAATTGCCAGGGAAAAGAGCAAAATCTTGGAGATTCGCTCAAGGTTATTTAAAGAAAACAGGAGATGATGCCAAATTAGTTGATAGGGCGCAATCAATAGCCCAAACCAAACCAGGAACAGTTGGAATCAAGGTTAGCATACTTTCTCCAAATGTGATACTCAAGGATCAAATAAATATTGATGAAGAAGTTATTTCCAACTTAAAACAAAGTTCAAATTTACAGGAAAATAAAATAAGAAACGATGAAGAAATAAAATGACAACACTCAAAAAGAAAAATATTAAAAACATGAACGAAAAGGATAGAGAAAGAAAAATGACAGAATTAAAAATAGAATTAACCAAATCAAGGTCAGGAAATTCAAAAACTGGAAGTAAGACAAAGGAAATAAAAAAAATTATTGCGAGGTTGCTCACACTCAATAAATCAAACGAAGATACGTCTTCGAAGGAGATTGAGAACAATAAATAACATGGAAATATGCCCAAAGTGTGGCCTTCCAAAACAGGCCTGTGTGTGTGAGCAAATTGTAAAAAGTTCACAGAGAATAAAGGTAACAACAGACCGTAAAAGATACGGTAAAATAGTTACTGTGGTTATGGGATTTGACGATGGGATAGATGTAAGGAAAATCGCAAAGGCTTTGAAAAATGAGCTTGCTTGTGGCGGGACTTACAAGGACAATATGATTGAACTTCAAGGAGACCATAGGAAGAAGATAACTGCCCTATTGGTTGAATTGGGATTTGATGAAGCCTCAATAGACTAAAACACACAAAGTAAAATGGAAAAGAATAAAGAAGAAAACAAAAAGCAAGAGATAAAAGTAGCTGAGACTATATGTAATGACAAAAATTGTCATATTCATGGCCATCTAAAAACTAGAGGAAAAGTTTTTGAGGGAAAAGTTATTAAGAAATTTTCAAAAAGAATTGTTATAGAATTTGAAAGGATGATTTATGTGAGAAAGTATGAAAGGTATACTAAGGCTAAAACAAAAATTCATGCGAGACTTCCTGATTGCATATCAGATAAGATTAATATTGGAGATTTAATCAGGGTAAAAGAATGCAGACCATTAAGTAAGATAATCCATTTCGTAGTTATTGAAAAAATCAAAGGAGGAGAAGAAAAATGAAACCAATATCTGCTAAAGGGACTCTTGGAGTTAATTTAGGAGCAAAGCTAATTGCAGCTGGTAATAGCGGGGCAAAAATTGTTAGGTTAACTGGAGTAAAGAAAGCCAAGGCTAAAAAAGGGAAACAAACTGCAGCTAAAATTGCAGATTGGGTTAAAGTTTCAGTAAGGAAGGGTATTCCTGATATGAAGGGGAAAGTATTCGATGCGGTTATCGTAAGACAAAAAAGATCATATAGAAGATTGAATGGAGAAAGAATAGCATTTGAAGATAATGCTGTTGCAATATTAAAAGATGAAAAAGGAAATCCAAAAGCTACTCAAATCAAAGGACCAATTGCAAGGGAGGTTTTAGAGCGATGGCCGCAAGTT
>SDBV01007252.1_pt1 | contig 15194 bp, 12 predicted proteins | sample 2277081 | NCBI WGS metagenome assembly SDBV01 (sample SAMN10402039, study PRJNA504765) | marine sediment metagenome | isolation source: marine sediment core GS10_PC15, 223 cmbsf | place: Arctic Ocean: Southern Knipovich Ridge | collected 2010
AAGTGGTAAAGAGGAGTCGTTTTGTTGCGGGAAAAATGACAGAAAGAACTTACGAAAAAACGCGCGCTTTTATGCAAAAAGTGGAAAAAAAATACAAATGCGCGCACCATAGCGCACCACAGCGCACTTTGCGCGCACCAATTGGAAAAAACGTGAGTAGGAAAAAACGCTTAAATCCTCGTTTTACGGCAAATAACGCTAACTGGTGGGTGGGGGGTCGGCAAAGTTAGTAGAGTTAAATGAACTTTTTAGCCACGAATGACACTAATTATTTAATCGCGGATTTCACAGATTTACACTGATTTTTAGCCACAGAGATTAAGAGAAAAAGAGAGCGAAACTAAAAGATAAAAGCTATCACCATGAAGAAAAGTAAGGAAAAGGAAAAATTTGAACCACGAATGGACACAAATAGACACTAATTATTTAATCGCGGATTTCACAGATTTACACTGATTTTTTGCCACAGCCGCCGTCGCCAAGGCTATGGCGAGCCAGGGAGAAAACAGAGGTCAGCGAGGACACAGAGATTTAGATTTGTTTGATGCTCTTTGTGTGTGCTGCTTATAAAGCAAGCTTTAACCCAGCAAGCACTTTCGATCATCGGGCTACCTAAGGCATAAATTACAGCCCTTGTAAATAAATCTAAATAAATACGGGGCAGATGCTTGAAGTAAACCCATTATGCCATCGATCACGGCTGTTACACAGCCAGAGAAAGCCGACCTGATGATAAAGGATTGGCCCCTTCGACTGCGCTCAGGGCAGGCGGGGGTGATGGATAGATATTAGATAGTAGCTGTGGAGGACAAGTTACTCGGATTATTGATAGTTTATGGTTGCTATTGTCAAAGAATGTGTTAACTTTATCTAGCGTAGAGCGGATAGCGTTTAGCGGATAGGATGGCTCCACTCGACTGAGCTCGGGACAGGAAAGCCATCGCCGGCTATTGGCCGGTCAAGGTTTAACGGAAAAAATTGGAGTAGGGACCCGTCTACGCCAAAAGGCTTTGACGCGATTTTAAAAGTCACTCCAAATCACAGCAGAAAAAGCTAATGAGAAAAGGTGGTTGACACCTTAAATTTCCTTCAACTGGATCAAAAACAGGGGTAGGTCATTGGAAAAAGTTAATTTAACTTCTTGTTATAACAATACAGAGCAGGAGCTTTACATGCGAGAAGCTCTTCACGAGGCATCTTTAGCATTGAGAGAAGGAGATCTACCTATTGGTGCAGTTGTCGTTAATAAGAATAAAATAGTTGCACGCGGAAGAAACCGAAGAATTAATGGTCATTTTTTGAGACATGCAGAGATTGAGGCTATCTTCAGCATAGATACTATTTTCGAACAACGAGAAAGTGCTGCAATTTTCACCACAGTTGAGCCATGCTATTTATGTTTCGGAGCTATTTTAACTGCCAGAATTGGCAATATATATTTTTCTGCACCTGACAAGCTATCGGGTTGTCGTCAAATAAAAGATAGATGTGAATATAGTTGTTCAAGAATATTTACACTTACTGGCGGTGTCCTTGAACATGATTCCTTTGAATTGCTTTATCAGCATTCAAAGGAACGTTGTCAACTCTTGTTTGGCGATCAATTCTATATGCACCAAGAACTTCAAAATAAAACTTCAAGGATATCAAAATGAATGATGTTGTATCAACTTTAAACCCAAATATTCTTTCAGATATTTTGTCTGTTGACGGTAAAATTAGTCCTCATGAATGTGCTCTTTTATATAATGCAGCTTCAGAAGTGAAAAGTGGTTGTATTATTGAAATAGGTGCATATCATGGAAGGTCAACTGTAGCACTTGCATTAGGATCAATGAATGGCCATGAAGTTTCAGTTTACTCACTTGATCTGCATACTGATTTCCAGGGAATGAACGGTAGCGTATACAGCCCAAAAGATCGTATAGTTTTTTTTGAGAATATACTTCGAACTAATACAGGTGAAATAATTCACGTGGTTAATCTTGGTTCAGAAATTGTATCAAAAGGGTGGTCGAAAAAAGTGTCTTTACTTTGGATCGATGGTGACCATAGATATAACTCTGTAAAAAATGATTTTGACTGTTGGAGCCAATATTTGTGTTCTGGAGGATTAGTTGCTTTCCATGATTCCACTGATCCATCCCTTGGCCCATGGAATCTCATCGGTGAAATATTAGAAAATAATTATTATGAGGAAATATATTGTTGTGATTATACTAGGGTTCTGAGGAAATTATGAAAAAAAAAGATATTGTTTTTATAGCATTGTGGATTTGCGGGGTTGTCACTACTACGCTTTTTAAAGAATGGTTTAAAAAGATTTTATCTCTTAAGGATTGGAATAGTCTTTATTTTACCATTGTAGTATTTGGTATGTTATTATTATATATTATTTTCCGCAATATCCCTCGAGTTCGACAAAAGATTAAAGATAGAAAGATTACGTTTGGAAAAGTTGAGAGTATTTTAAATCAGTATCAAACAGTGTCTGAGACGAACTGTTTTAAATTTTCTAGGCTAGATGAAGATAACCTTCGAGGTAAATTACGTAACCTTCGATTAAGAAACCATCTTTTTCCTTGGAAAAGGCCAATGTTTTTTCATACAAGTGGATTTCGAAAAAACATCTTTTGGGTTGACTATGTGTACTTCAGGCTTTTAGCTGATTTTGAGCGTCTTGGATTTGATGTTATAGTTGTGATACACAATGAAGATTTTATTTATGAAGATGGAATTTCTACGTCGCCATACTTTGACGAGAATAATAATGAATTTAAGGCTTTTACAAGAAATCTTCATAAGGCACTTGGATACGGAAGCAAAATGAGATTTTATTGTGGTCAAGACTTCGCTAATCGATCTAAAAAACTTCGTAAACTTTATATTAATTTAATATATGATAGAGTTGTTCCTTATTTATCATTTGTGCTAAAAAAATTAGTTGACGGTATTTGGGAGGCAAGTTTTGCTCATGGCGAAGTGATAAATTTTATAGATAGCTTAGTTATTTTGTGTTTGCCGCGTAGGCCAATCCTGCTCAGTTTATATTGGGAACGGCAAGCAAAAAAATGGGAAGATCCTCCACTTAGCACCATAAAAGATGAGATATCAATGATGATGTTAATATCTGACGTAGTAGAACCTAAAAAGCTTAATAGCCATGTTCATGATGCAATTAAAAGGATAAGCTTATTAGATGACGAAGCAGAGATGAAAGATAAAGTTTTCTCTTCAGATGATACAATATTGAAAACAATTGCTAAAGTCCTTTTTGGTTTAGATATAAAGGAATATATTTGGGAGGATTGGTTTGACTCTTTAGATGTCGAAAAACTTAAAAGTGAGGTTCATTCGAAACTTAGTGAGATGTTTCCCAATATACCAGAAGAATTACAAGGCTTTATGATGGAAATAATATCTACTATTTCTTCCTGTGACTCTAATCATGAAACGAGTACGTTTACGAAGTCTCATGTTCAAGAATTGTCGCGAATATATCTAAGACATCAAGTTCTGGTTAACCTTATTGTCCTAGGCAGAGATATTTTATCTCAAAGCCAATGATGGCATATAATTGGTGCTAAGACACTGATTTTCAAAAGAAAGAAAAGTATAACGATGAATATTTTTTAATAAGAATTGTCGATCGATACCGCATTAAAAATCGGAGTCTTTTTTATTTTGAAGGACAAATTATTAAGAGTTTTTATAAACACAACTTATACATGCAACCAAGAGTGTGTGCATTGTTATTCTTCATCAAATGCGAAGTTTAACAGTATAGAAATTGACTCTAGAGAGCTTGTCAATAATTTATCTTTGCTAGAATTTGATGAATTGAGATTGTCTGGAGGCGAACCTTTATGCTATAGCAACTTTTCTAGGCTAATCGAATATTTGCAAGCTAAAAGTATTAAATATTCAATTACAACAAATGGACAACTTCTTAAAGGCAAAATAAAAGAAACACTTTTAGGGCATCCGCCTTGCAGTCTTAATTTTTCTTTTCTCTCTACAGTTGATACTATTCATGACAGACTTACAAAGACAAACGGAAGCTACAAATTAATTATAGCTGGACTTAAATGGTGTGCTGATCATAAAATCAAAGCTAGAGTCAACTATTCATTATTTAAATCTGGCATTAACAACATCTATAATTTCCTTGTATGTTTAAAAAATATTGGTGTTAGTGAGGTTAGGTTTTTTCCCATCTATCCAAATGGCAGAGCTTTTCAAATATATAAAGAAGAGTCTCTAAACGCCGTAGAATATATTGACTTTGTAAATTTACTTGAAAAGTTATCTGCTAAGCTAAAGCCTCTCATGCTCTCTATCCGTCCTCGGTATGGAACAGGGAACGATTTATTTTTCTCACAAGCGAAAGATAAAAATCGCTGTTTATTAAATTCTTACACATTTTTAACTATTGAGCCAACAGGATTGATATATCCATGTTGTTATTTGTCAGGGAGGGAAGAATATTTAATTGGTAGTCTTGATCAAGAGATAGCAAGAAAGATGTCATATTTTCATAGTTCCAATAGTGGGTACAAATGGGATTTGCCTTGTTCTTGTAACAAGAGTCATTTTCAGGTGTGTCCTATGCTCGTAAAAAAGATATATTAATCGAAAAAGTGAATGTGGATAATACAGCGATTCCAGTTATTAATACTTTAGTGAATAGATTTGCTCGTTTTTGTGAAAGCAAAGGAGTTCAGACGTTACTATTATCAGGGAGTGTAGCAAGAGGAGATATTAATTCTTTTAATGAGAATAACAGAATACATGTTGTTGGAGATTTGGACATGATTGTCATAGATGAACGTTGTGTTCATCAAGATTTCGTTAGGGAGTTGGAGCAAGAAGCCAGATCATGTTCGGAATCGTCCTTGATCTACGGATATTTGTGGCATTTGGGAGTTCAGTATAGAACGATCATTGAATTTACAAATTGTTATAATCTCATAGAAAAGAAAGATTTGTTACGAGATTGTAAAATAATATTAGGTGCTTCTAGTGTTTTGGAGTGTTTGATTAATGAGGAAGACACCAAATCAATGAATGATTATTTAGATATCTTTTATTCACGACTTTATTGCAATTTGCACTATTGGCCTTCTATAGTGCTATTTAATAAGAACATAAAACCTTACTTGAAAATCCCATCTAAACTGAAAATCGAAGCTTTAGCTCTTGCATCTAAAACTATTCTTATGGCTGAAAAGTTAAGACCGGAAATTAAAAATAGTTCACTGGAACCTATTAATGAAGAAATTGTGATGTGTGCAATAAAAAGCAGAAACTTATGTGATTTTGACTATGATCCATTTGATTATTTCCGAAATTTGGAGGCTTGGTTTGTCCTCTTATTAAATGAGTTACCCAATATTGATAATAGGATTAAACGTAATATTTCTGCTATATCAATTCTTTGTCATTTATTAATATTTACTTCATGTTATAAAAAAATTAAACATCCAACGTTTATCCTAGATATTTCCAGTCTTCAACAAAAATTATTGAAATACAGACATCGCCATTTTCCAATAATTGCCCGAGACGAAAAAAATCGCATTGATTTTGTAGAAAAGCGTGTGTTAGTTTCAAATCAATCCGCAGTTTATGAATTTGGTTTTCATCACAGAATTCCCATTGAATTTTTCTTGCCAACATCACAAAGCCAATTCCATTCATTTCTAGCTTATTTGCAACAGGATGAATTGCTTGATTTATTAAGTCAAGATTGCATTAGCAAGAGTTTGTTGTCTGCAGTTAATGAAATATTGGAATAGCGGATGCCGGTAAATGTGTCAAATAGATAATGGAGGGAGTTTAATACTAATTCCGGAGACCTATGGCCGATTCTTCCGGCGCATGGGGATGTTCTGGCGAACAGTCTTTAGTCTTTGGTCGTTGGTTTTTAGTCGTCGGTCTTTGGTCGTTGGTCGATAGGGGGTAGATCAAAATAAGAACCCCCTCAAAAATTTGAGGGGGTTAACTGATACTGAGGCCCGGCGGACGGATCATTTCATGATCCGAGATATTAGTGGGCAGATATTAGATATTAGACACTTCTTTTCTTCGTGAAAAAAATCAACCACATCCTAACCCGTTAGAATCATTTTTTTGACTCCTAGTCCTTGAAGGTTTCAGTAATTCTATTGCCATGGCCAATCGACGGGGCAGTCAGCCAGCCAGTAAAAGCCCAACTCTCCGATGTCACTTGTTCCAACGTCGTTTGAGCCGTCGAGGTCGGCCCCTTGGCAGAAGTTATTGCCTGCGCTACACGGCGTATCGAGCCAGTACATTGCGAACATTGCAAAGTGTTCAAAGTCAACGAAACACAACTGGAACAGATTGCCCGGCCAGAACCCGCCGCTTAATGTATATTCACCTCCTGACATCTGGCCTGCGTTTGCATCATGTTGACCGATAGTACCTGTAACTTCATAAGGTCCGCCGGTGCTTGTTCCCCCGCCGCCATCTATCGTATGCCAGTCAATAGAATAGTCCGCATAACTCGCCGAAGCTAAAACACCTAACACACATATAAAGAATGATCGCTTCATGTTAATTCTCCAAATTTCTTCGCTACTATTATCTAAACGTTCGCTTTATATTACAAACACTTTCAGTCACTTACTGCCCGATGATCGCTGTGCCGAACGGCGAGTTGAGAAGCATCTTTGTAGAGATCGTTCCCGTCCAGTTTGAGGTTCCCGTTTTGAAGCGTACTTTCGTCCCGTCGGTTGTATCAGTTAATAAGGTATCCATGTCGTGGAACGGATCGTCATGACCGCCGTAACCTGAAGAGGACGCATTGAAGTCCACCCAAAAACCGTCTATCTCCTTCAGCGAAGCCCAATCGACACTACCGCCAAGCAAGTCGATATACAAGTACGTTTGCGATGCCACCTGGGCCTCATGCTCGCCGCCATGAGGGAACAGGACCACGACATTAAATCCGTCGCCCCGCTGTTCTATCCTCGTGCTCGTGCCGTCAAACCCGCCGTTTTTAGCTGAGTCTACCGGACCGGTTAGCGGAATCCCACTCGATGCTCTATAATGATTCATGAACATCATAAGCGCCCCGGCGCTTCCAACTAAGTTGCCTTCGCCGGTCTTGACCTCTATCAGAAACCCGCCATAAGGGCACGGAACTTCCGGGTTAAAGATAGGATACAGTAAATACGGGTCTGTCAGATTTACACAGGTGTTAGTCGATGCATACAGGGGTTCACGAGAGTTTTGTTGACCGCGAAAATCACGTCCTAAAAAGATTTCGGTTGAAGGAACCCAGATATCAGGCGTCATCACACGCTGGCGAATGTAACTTGTATGTTGCCATGGGGTCTCTTGCTCGATGATCAGCGAAAGCAGCATGTACCCGTAATTGGAATAAGGATCACAATAGCAGGTAGGAGAGGTTGTGACGATACAGTTATCGCTTGTATCTTTAGCACATTTAACATGATTAGTCGGATCGAATTGCATCGGCTGAGCCATCATGTATTGAACGATATCCTCACGGGTTGGCGGTGAAGCCGGATAAACTCCCGTGACAAGACCAATAGTCAGCAACCTGCCAAAAGGATCGTATGCCAGCTTTCTGTCCCATCCCCCACGATGACCCAGCAAGTGATTAACGGTAACAGCATCGACATAAGTCGGATTGCCATACGTATTGTTATAAGGATGATATGTGCTTGAAGATGTACTTGCGTCCAAAAGTGCCTGCTGCCCCGGAGCTAATGTCTGACCTACATCGAAAACAAAATCGGTTCCACTTATTACTCCGTCTGCTATCAGGTGACGGATCACTGCCGCCGTAGGAGGTTTTTCAACGCTCGCCAGACGCATAGGAGTGTTTTCAGGAAGCGGATCTATACCGTTGTATGCATACCCGAAGCCCCGCTGATACACGACACGACCGTCCTTTGAGATTGCCAGAACCCCGGCAGTCACCTCGACATTTGCCATGTAACTTTGCATCAGATTATCAAAGGGCGCCAGCTCGGACACTTCAACACCAGTTACTGGTAAAAGCGCTTGTGCGGTTCCCGCAGAAAAGAACATAACAACAATACAAAGAATGGATAAAAATGATTTATGTTTTATCAGTGTGATTAAAACTGACGTTATATTTTTATTCATGATATTTCTCCGATCTTTCTAAAATAAGATTACTGAAGAGTTACCAGTACCAGCACAAGTCCTTTACCCTGTTGCAGTGAGGACATCGCCTTACCAAGGATCGCACCATGGGCCTTGGAATAGTCCGTCACTTTCATCGCATGTCCTGGCGTCTTAGAAGTTGTCAGCAGGTCACCCGGTTCAATGAGTCCGTTTGAAGCATCCGCCCAGACATATACTCTGCCGGTAAGTGCCACCAGAATAGACCCGTTTGCTAATGTGTCTTCCTGTCTCATTGTCATACCGGGGTTTATCCCGTTGGCCCCGCTTACTATGCCGGCCACGGTGCGGTCGTAGGCTCTATCTGCGATCCGAAGTTGTCCCGTGTGCTCCGGATCGATCGCTACGACCATACCTGGTTCGATGGATTCCTCGCCGGTAACTTTGAACGGTTCCGCCAGATCGCTTCCGCCGGTGATTTCGAGCACACCTACTATCACATTGCCACTACCTTTATTGAGATACAGCGGTGCGGCAGCACCATTATTACGTGCCATAATCTCGTTGTTGTCTATGACCACGTTTATACTGCCTACTGAACCGGTTACCAGGAAACCGCCGCCGGTTAAAGAGGCATCAGTGCCCCCCTCGATGTGGAGTTTCGTTACCGGACTCCCCGCCCCGATTCCGACATTGCCGGTGGTGTCAATCTTCATGCGAATCGGGCCGGCCGTAAGATCCTGAATGATGAAAGGTTCGGAACTGGCTGTGCCAAATTGCCATGTCCTGTCGCCGTTCGAAGTCTTGATAAACGCTGTACCAGCAGCAAAGGTGGACTCTAAGTGTATTCGTTGTGAACTTGCTCCGCTAATATGAAGTTGGGCATCCGGGCTCATCGTCCCGATACCGACATCTCCGCTAAAGTATCCATCACCAAGAAAATATCCCCCATAGACAGTTCCGCTGGCATACACTCCGCAGGTGTCATGCCCAAGACGCCCAAAAGACCCGCTCTCCTTATCTTCGCCATGAACTCCGCTATAGCTGCCGCTGCCAAAAACGCCGTATGCGCTGCCGTCGCCATACACTCCTTGATTGATGCCATTACCATAGATACCGGTATTAATTAAACCATCTCCACCGACGCTTAATTTTGACAGAGGGTCCATCGTTCTGATACCAACATTCCCATCCGCCCCTGGAATTCCTCTATCAAATTCTTCGCCTCCTTCACCAGGCAATAGAAGGATATCACCGCCGTCTGCACCGTCGTTCTGCATTACCCATCCGTCACCGCCATCCTGCGCCTTAAAGAAAAGACCGCCGCCAGGGGTGCCATCCATCGCCTCACCGCCATCAACATGAAGTTTGCCCGCCGGGCTTAGTGTTCCGATCCCAACATTCAACAGATTATTCACAAATATCCCCCGGGTCTGCAACGCATACGGCGTCGGAGTTACTTCCTGTCGTGGAGCCAGCACAGTGAAAGGATCGGCACTACCTTGCGGCCGTACACCGATCTCCAGCCAGCGGGCATCACCGTTAAATACACTGCTGCCGAAATCCACTGCCACCGTAAAATAGCCCCCTGCAACATCCACGATGCCGGGAGAAAACGTGCCTAGCTCATTTGGATCTGCAGCAGAATCATGCAGTGTAAATTCCATCTCATAGATCCCCTCAGCCGGACTGCCCGTGTCGGTTAGCCTGCCCTGATAGGTAAACGCTGTACCCATCGGCACAGCCAAGCAAGCTTGTGTTAAGCATACAAATGCTACAATAGTTAATAAGATGCTTTTCGCTTTCATTTTCTTCTCCTTTATAAAAACAATAAACATATAGCCAGAGACAAAACGCATTTGCCAAGCTATTGAATTACTGAAAATCTCTCCTCAGATGCTTATCAGAAATACCCCCGAATCCTACCACAAACCACCTATTTTGTCAAGAAAAATGCTGTTACTATAGTTTTGAGCTAATAGTGCGGCATGAGTGTTAAGTGTTGGACTACTTCCTGTTAAGTATACCTGATTTACTACAACCTTATACAGTCAGATAATAATATTCCTGTTCTGCTCTATCCCTACCCCATGGCATATAGATTTTCTGTGATTACTGCGTTGTAGTGTCTGTCTGCTCGTCCTTGAGGTATGAGTATACATCTTCGTACGGCAGCAGACAAACGCCTTGTACTAGCAGAAAATTCCTCGCCATAACAAGCAACCCAGCCTATGCTTACCCGAAACTTCGCAATTATTTAGTAATATGGATTCCCGCCTTCGCGGGAATGACAAGGGGGGGGCTGTCAGATGCATTGCATCTGAGATAATAGATATTAGATATTAGATATTATTACCCGCAACCCCGGCAGCAGATGCTTCGCATCTGAGATATTAGGTTTTAGATATTAGATATTAGATATGGATTCCAGATCAAGTCTGGAATGACAAAAGGGGGCATTTTTTGGGCATGAGATCCGTTCGGCTGCCCCGTTCGACTGCGCTCAGGGCTAAAGGCTATTTCAGGACGACCTTTGGCATAATTTTCCGTTGTATGGGGAATTTTTATCCGTAGTGGTCATTTTTTAGTCACCTTTTTGTGGGTCATCAAGCGGGGCAGTCTATTTTTTAAGTTCTTTAATTACCAGCGGTTAGGTCATGTTTTCGGGTGTTTGGGTTTGGTGTTGGCACGTAAATTGCTCCTATTACCTGCGAGATGGATTGTTTGCACGCGCTTTGCGTGCGAAAAATCGGAGTTTGAGCTTTAAGGAATATTAAGATGTCAGAAATTCAATCAGCAGAAACACAAAAAATAGATTTCATGCAACTGCTAATTACGCAGATGCAGAACCAAAATCCTCTTGACCCGATGAACAACCAAGAGATGGCAGCTCAGCTTGCGACTTTTTCTCAACTTGAGATGACTGAAGAGATGAACAGCAACATCGAGGATATGAATACTTCGATGGCCGAGCTTAGTAAGAGCTTTGAAGGGGCGATGCTTGTAGCAGAGATCGATTATGCTAAGTCCTTGCTAAGTAAGGATGTTACGTTCTACGATCCTGAGTACGGTCAGGACATAACGGGAAAGGTTAAGAAGATAACCTTTGACGGCGGCCGGCCGCAGCTTGAGGTTCATGCCCCCGCGGTGCTTATTAGTGACGGAACCGAAGCCGAGGACCTTGTGTTCAGGATCGGGCTTGTACATATAGATGGAATATCGGAATAGTGAAAATAAAATATCAAATATCAAATTTGTGGAAACCGCCTGTGGCGGTTGGCTGTTTAAATAATACGTTTAGAAGGACCTTATCTCAGGTCAGATTTAATTTATTGTAAAAGGAGAATAAGATGGGCGCATTGCAATCAGCAGTTTCAGGGCTTAGTGCACACCAGACCTGGCTGGATGTTGCGGGTAATAACCTCGCAAACCTTAATACGTCGGGGTTTAAGTCCAGCAGTATTAATTTTGCAGAACTATTGAGCCAGACGGTTAAGGCGGCGAGCGGTCCCCAGGGCCAGCTTGGCGGAACTAACCCGCAGCAGCTTGGCAGCGGTGTCGGAGTTGCGAGTATTCCACGAAATATGACACAGGGTAATATAGCGTCCACTGGTCAGGACCTTGACGTTGCGATCGACGGTGAGGGTTACTTTGTGCTTAGCGACGGCACGCAGAGCCTGTATACCCGCGTCGGATCGTTCGGTATCGATAAGGACTATAACCTTGTTGACCCTGCGACTGGTAATAAGGTTCAGCGACAGGGAATAACTGGTGAGGCCGAAGGTTTCCAGGCGTCTGGTGTGTCGAACATTAGTGTACCTCTTGGTGCTTCGTTGCCTGGAAGTCAAACGACTAGCCTTACTATCAACGGTAACCTTCGTAAGACTGAAAATCCAGTTCCATCGAAAACTGTACTTACGTCGAACCTGGCATTTACGACGAGCAGCGGTGTCGCAACGGGAAGCGATGATATAGATGAACTTCTTCAATTTACACCCGGTACGTCTCCTTTTGCCGGACCCACTAATGGAGAATTTCATATTTCGGGAATAACCAAAGCCGGAGGTACGGTTGCCATTACCTCTCATGTTGATATTACTGCTGCTACTACAGTTACTCAATTATTGACTGGTCTCAGTGCTCTTTTCGCCGGTTCGACATTTACCTTAGATACGAGCGGAAAGCTGACTATGACCGATGACGCAGCAGGGTACAGCGAAACGGAGATAACAGATATGTATTACACGCCTTCTACTGGTGGTGGGGGTAATGGTGAGGCGATGACAACTCCGACGTTTTTTGATACGACCGAGGCTGGCGGAGCCGATCTCAAGAACTTTACCACCACGATCTATGACACATATGGGACTCAACATAGCCTTACGGGTAAATTTGTACTTACTGATACAACCGATACGTGGGACCTTGTCATACCCTCGATATCCGGCGAGGTTTCGGGCACGTGGGCGAGTTATGACATTGGTGATCCGGCTGGTACTTTTAACCGTCGTATATCAGGTATCCAATTCAATTCGGACGGTTCTTATAACGGGCTGTCGAGCAGCTCTGAGAGCGAGACTTTCGGAGTTCAGTTTATCGCAGGGACGACGCAGAGTATGATACTCGATCTTGGAACTGTCGGTCTGTTTACGGGTTTGACACAGTTTGCGGCATCGGAATCAACGGCATCAGTGTCGACGCAGGACGGGTATGCGGCAGGAGAGTTGTCAGGTGTATCGATCGATGCGGGCGGTGCGGTGGTCGGTACGTTTACCAACGGAATAAAGGCTGACCTTGCAATACTGCAGTTCGTATTGTTCCAGAACGCGGCAGGTCTTGAGGCCTTGTCCAACGGTAACTATATTCCTACGGCGAACTCTGGTATTCCTCAGGTTAAACTGGCGGCATCTGGCGGAGCGGGCTCATTAAAGAGTAAGAGCCTTGAGAAATCGAATGTCGATGTTGCATCTGAATTTGTGAATATGATGCAGGCACAGAACGGCTATCAGTCTAATGCGCGAACGATCAAGGTTGCAAATGATATGCTAAGAGAACTTACGAACCTTATCAGGTAATTGAGATGCTGAGTGTAACTATAACGATGAATGTTTTCGGCTTGCTTGGAGCTATTAACTCCGAGAAGTATGCGTCAGTTCGTCGTATGACGCGAGCCAATGCTGAAAATCAGATATGGTTTTTGGTTATGATGGTTTCTGTTGCTCTTTTGCTTTCTCTGCTTTTGCTTCTGTTTCGCAAGCATAACGCCGAAGTTGTGAAGCAGCGTAGCGATAAGCGATTTCATCTTTATGCAGATAACAAGGGGCTGGTTACCGAGGAGTGTTCGATCCTTTCTAAGATAACCGAGCGTGCTGAAGTCGGCCAGAAGGAGACGGTTTTTCATGCGATGGCTGCATTTAATCGCGGTGCGGCGAAACTGATGAAGGATCGTTTTTCCGCGGGTCTCGATCTTGAAGGTCGCAAGCGTCTGAACCGCAGGATAAGCGATATTCGCGGGAAACTTGGTTTTAAGAAAAAGACTTATTCTTATGGAGTAAGGTCCAGGAAGAGTAAAGGATTGAGCAGCAGGCAGATACCTGTAGGTAAGAAGCTGTCGATGGTTCTTAGCTCTAACAAGGGTCAGTCGCGTGTTGATGTTGTTGTGATAAGCAATGACGATGTCGAGTTTGTCGTACGTGCGGAATTCCCTCAACTTTGCCGTATTGGGGATATGTGGAACATTCATTATCACTTTGGCGCGAGTATCTGGGAGTTCGATGCTTTGATGATAGATAATAATGGCGATAGAATTTCTTTGAATCATTCGGATAATATTCGTTTTATTAACCGCCGCAGGTTTTTGCGTGTTGATGTGGACAGGCCGGCACTTATATCATCGTTCCCCGTGTTTACCGAAGTGGTTGAAGATTTTTTACTTCCTAAATTCAATCCGGCGAGGATCACCGAGATGTCCGGTCCCGGTATTCGTTTAGAGACGGCGTTTGAAGTAAGCGATGGCGAGCGTGTTCTGGTTTTATTCAGGGCCGCGGATGGTCGGATGGTCGGCGATATCGGTATCGTTCGGGGTTACAGGGGCGGTGAGACCGGATCGATCGGGATCGAGCTTGTCGGTATGGGTGACAAGGGTGTCGATGAGCTTGTGCGAATGACGAACAACGAAGCGATTAAGTATGCGATGGAAGAGCGTGAACAGGAACATCATCGCGAATTAGCCGGAGGAGGTGTCCATGTCTAGTCACCTCGGCGAAATATCTTCCGCCATAAGCGCGTTAACGGACGAGTATTATACGATAGCGAATAACCTGGCGAATATCAATACGACAGGTTTTAAACGTACGGTTAACAGTTTCAGCATGGAGCTTGAGAATCAGCTTTCCCTTGACGAGGAGATGTCTCCTTTGGCTGGTGAGATCGACCTTACGAGCAGTGTCGATTTTTCTATAGGCACGCTTCTTGGAACGAATCGCCGTTTGGATACGGCGTTGGCAGGTAAAGGATTTTTTGTTATCGAGACGCCTGCGGGTGCTGCCTATACTCGCAACGGAGTTTTTCAGCTTAACAGCACCGGTCAATTGGTGAATGTTTCGGGGGATATGGTGGCTGGTGCCGACGGTCCGATCGTGATCCCTAATGGTATTACCGGCGACCAACTGAGTATCGGAGGTGACGGAAATATTTCATCGGACGGTGTCAACCTCGGTCAGATCAAGGTCGTCGATTTTCCCGGTAGAGAAGACGAGCTTATTCCAGCAGGACTGAACAACTATCTTGCTCCGGAAGGATTGATCCCGACGGCTGCGGAAAATCCGATGGTTCGTCAGGGTTATCGTGAGAATTCGAATGTACAACAAATGCATGAAATTGTAAACCTTATGATGGTTTCTCGACTTTATTCGGCAAATATTAACTTATTAAAGAAACAGCAGGAAAACGCCAAGATGATGCTTGAGATCGCCAAGACGGTTTAGTCAAACTGACCGATGGTCAGTTTGAGAATTTAAAAATTAAAATTAAAAATGCAAAATTGAGGAGTCCGG
>SDBV01007253.1_pt1 | contig 15193 bp, 10 predicted proteins | sample 2277081 | NCBI WGS metagenome assembly SDBV01 (sample SAMN10402039, study PRJNA504765) | marine sediment metagenome | isolation source: marine sediment core GS10_PC15, 223 cmbsf | place: Arctic Ocean: Southern Knipovich Ridge | collected 2010
CCTTTATGCAGCCCCCTCCAAGATTAAAGATATAGAAAGCCTGTCACCTGATTTAGCCCGTATTATTAAGGTATCGCCAGCAAGTCTTAGTAAAAAATTATTAGCGAAAAAAAATAAAGAATTCATATGGCTTATGAGAAAGGTGGGTGAGAATACCGTCCACAGAGTTAACGGGTTGAAAAAGAAATTTAAACTTAAACAGGGATTGGGTTTCCTGGCAGAGACAAAACGGTATTATCCAAAAGGCCGGATAGCATCGCATATCCTTGGTTTTACAGACATTGACAATGAAGGAATTGCAGGTATTGAGCTTAAGTATAACGATTATATAAAGGGTGAAGCAAAAAAGATTCAGCTTGGCAGGGACGCAAAGGGCAACAGCCTTTTTGGAGATATTGAAGATGAAGTTCCCGGGAATAACCTTCTGCTTACTATAGATGAAAGGCTCCAGTATATAGTTGAGAGGGAAATAGAAAATGCTATGAGCAAGTGGGAGGCGGAAGCAGTGGTGGCAATAATGATGCACCCTATGACAGGTGAGATACTTGCAATGGCTAACAGACCGACTTATAACCCTAATTTTGCAGGTATCATAAAAGCTGATAAAAGACGTAACAGGGCAATTACAGATGTTTACGAACCAGGTTCCACGTTTAAAGTATTTCTGGCTTCAGCAGCTCTTGAGGAAAGAGCAGTTGCGTTTAATGAAACGTTTGATGTCTCAAAAGGATATATAAAGGTACCAGGGGGGGTTATCCGCGACGTCCACAGACATGACACGCTCCTATTTAGGGAAGTTATTCAAAAATCTTCAAATGTTGGTGCAGTACAGATAGGTATTAAATTGGGGGATGAAAGATTTTATCGCTACATAAAGAAGTTTGGTTTCGGAGAAAAAACGGGCATTGACCTGCCGGGCGAAATTAGAGGACTTCTCAAAGATACAAAAGACTGGTCGGGCAGGACACTGGCATCCATATCCATTGGGCAGGAAATAGGCGTTACTTCATTGCAGGTTCTCAGGGCGTATTCTGTAATTGCCAATGGCGGAAAATTAATGAAACCATATATTGTCTCTGCAATAATTTCCTCTGACGGTGAAATTATAAAAAGTTTTTCTCCGGTGGTGGAAAAAAGGGTTATATCTGAAAGCACTGCAAGAACGATGAAAGATGTGTTGAAAACAGTCGTTGAAGAAGGAGGCACAGCACGAAATGCATTTATTAAAGGAAACCGGGTTGCAGGAAAGACGGGTACAGCCCAGATGATTGATGCGAAAACCAGGCGGTATTCTACAAGCGACTATGTGAGTTCATTTGTCGGTTTTGTTCCTGCTGACAATCCTAAAATTGCGCTGATAGTGGTTGTGTATAAACCCAGGGGTGCAAGATACGGCGGGGAGGTAGCAGCCCCTGTATTCAAAAATATCGTTGAACAAACATTTGTATATCTTAATATTCCAATGGACAGAGAAGAAAATAATGTCTTACTTGTTAGTGAACATCGTTAAAAAAAATCAGTCTGGAACCTTTTGACTGGGAGATGACAATTGCGGAACTTTTGAAGGGTCTGGTGATAAAGCGCGTCAGAGGGCCTCTGGGGAAAGAGATAAAGGGGATTGCATATGACTCAAGACTTATAAAAGACAGTTATATTTTTGTAGCGATTAAAGGTTTTACTGTGGATGGCCACACTTACGTAAAAGATGCAATAGACAGGGGGGCTGTAGGGGTGGTTTTAGAGAAAAAAACAGATTTACGCAATAGCACTACTTTTATAGAAGTCGATGATAGCAGGGAAGCGTTAGCTTTTCTTTCCACTGCTTTTTATAAAGAGCCTGCAAAAAAAATATCCCTAATTGGTATTACCGGAACCAATGGCAAGACCACCACGAGCTATATTACAAAAAGCATTCTCGATGCATGTGGTAAGAAGGCCGGTCTTTTAGGGACAATTAATTATATAGTGGGCAACAGAGTTTTAACTGCACCTCAAACAACCCCCGAGTCTCTGGATCTCCAGGGATATTTAAGCGAGATGGCGGATAGTGAAGTTGATTATGCGGTTATTGAAGTGTCCTCCCATGCATTAGCACTTAAAAAAATAGAGGGTTGTTTGTTTAAGTTAGCGATGTTTACTAATTTTTCTCAGGATCACCTGGATTTTCACGGCACAATGGAGGAATACTTCGCTGTTAAAGCCGGACTTTTCAATTATCTTCAGAAGGACGGCTATGCAGTGCTCAACTGGGATGACCCGAAGGTTAGGGGCCTTACAGAAGAACTGAATTGCAATTTAATAACATGCGGCTTCGAAAAAGGCGCTATGTTAAGAGCAGAAAATATAAAAGAACACGGACTGCGAGATGGTCTTTCATTTGAGATTCAAGCCCCTGATGGCAGATTTACAGTAAACTCGGCGCTTGTGGGGCGCAACAATATCTATAACATTCTTATGTCTGTAGCAGCGGCATATGCTTTTGGTATTGACAGAGAAGTGATTATAGAGGGAATTAAACAAGTGCAGCCAATTGAGGGGCGTTTTGAGAAGATAGAGGAAGGACAGGATTTTACATGCATTGTTGATTATGCACATACAGAAGATGCGTTAAGGAAATTCATTGAAGAGACAAGACCGCTGACAAAAGAAAAGTTGATAACAGTCTTTGGATGCGGTGGTGACAGGGACAGGACAAAAAGGCCTAAGATGGGTGCTGTAGCAACAGAGTTAAGCGATTTCGTATTCCTTACATCAGACAATCCGAGAACAGAAGAGCCGATGCAAATAATTGAAGAGATAATCAAAGGTATAAGAAAAGACAACTATGCAGTGCAGCCTGACAGGACTGTGGCTATAAAAGAAGCTGTATCAATGGCCAGGGCAGGAGATACACTGCTTATTGTTGGTAAAGGGCATGAAAATTACCAGGAGATTAAAGGGGTCAGGCATCATTTCAGCGATAAGGAAGTTTTGAAGGATGCAATTAAAAATAAATAAAAGATTAAAAATCAAAATTAAGGAAGAAAAACAATTTAATTTAGAGGCTCTTTAAATAAAATATTCAATAATTTTTAATTTTTAATCTTTTATTTAAGATATGTCAACTTTAACGACAAAAGGAATTATTGAAGCAACAGGAGGAGAAATGTTCTCTCACGATTCAAACTCTTTTAAAGGGGTTTCGATAGATTCACGTACTATCTCCGAGGGTGAAATATTCTTTGCATTAAGAGGGCAGAGGTTTGACGGACACGACTTTCTTGATAAGGCACTTTTAAAAGGAAATGGTGCTGTTGTGGATGCAAGGCATCACTCGTTGCCAAGAACGCTTAGCATTCCAAAAGGGAAGGTACTTGTTTATGTAAAAGATACTCTGAGAGCATTACAGGATTTAGCACATTTCCTGAGGATAAAACGAGATATTCCTGCTGTTGCAATCACAGGAAGTAACGGTAAGACAACAACCAAAGAAATGACATATGAAATTCTCTCAACACGATTTAAGGTTCTTAAAAACGAGGACAATCTTAATAACCATATTGGCTTGCCCCTTAGCCTTACAGGGCTTACTCCTGAAGATGAAGTAATAGTCCTTGAATTAGGCATGAACGCTCCGGGAGAAATAAGGAGACTGTGCGAAATAGCTGTTCCGAGTCACGCCATAATCACAAATATAGGCTCGGCGCATATTGGTGGACTTGGCAGCCTTGACTCTATAAAAAGTGCAAAGCTTGAGATTTTGCAAGGACTCGCAGTAGCTGTTCTTAATGCTGATGACAGTTTTTTGATGGAGGGGATCGAAGAGTTTAGCGGCAGGATAATTACATTTTCAGTAAATAACGACTCTCATGTGAGGGCGGAGAATGTATCTGCAACCGACAACGGTAGCAATTTCACATTGGTTCTCAAAAGTGGAGAACGTGTGGTAATTACACTAAATATCCACGGATTATTTAATGTTTACAATGCGCTTGCTGCATCTGCTGTTTGTCTTTCGATCGGGATTACTGTTGTGGAGATAAAAACTGCACTTGAGAGTTATACGGGTTTCCCTGTGAGATTTCAGGTTATAAGAGGAGATAAGATAACGTTAATAAATGACTTCTACAACGCCAATCCATCATCAATGAAAGAGTCTTTAAAAGAATTTGTTCTCATGAAGGGTGAAAAGAGGACAGTTGCAGTTCTTGGCGATATGATGGAGCTGGGCAAATTTTCAGAAGAGGCACACAGGGCTGCAGGAAAGATGGTGTCTGAAATAGGGGTTGACGTATTTGTGGCAGTTGGAGAGATGATGAGTCTTGCAGCAGAAGAAAGCAAAAAAATTAGAGGTAAAAAACCAATGCCGGCAATTTATTCATTTAGAAATGCAGATGAAGCCCGCGAAGACATTGTAGACATACTGAAACATGGAGATACTGTTCTTATAAAGGGTTCACGTTTAATGTGCATGGAAAAAATTGCAGAGCGGATAGACATCTTATAAGATGTCTCAGGTATTCATACTGGGGGTAAAAAATGTTATATGATTTATTTTATTCTCTTCATGAGGTTTTTTCTCCATTTAATTTATTTCGCTACATTACTGTCAGAACTGCCCTTGCAGTTATCACAGCATTTTTTATAAGTATTATGTTTGCTCCGTGGCTTATAAGGAGGATGAAACAGTTCAGCCTTACCCAGCAGGTTAGAGACGACGGTCCTAAGACGCATCTTAAAAAAAGCGGTACACCGACAATGGGAGGCATCCTGGTTCTTTCATCCATAATCCTGAGCGTGTTGATGTGGGGTGATCTTAGTAATAAATACATACTACTGATGCTTGCGATAACATTTGGTTTTGGCATTATTGGATTTGCAGATGATTACCTTAAAGTGACAAAACAAAATGCAAAAGGATTGAGGGTATGGTATAAGTTCGGTCCGCAGATAACTCTGGCACTGGCAGTTGGATTACTGCTTTACTTTAACCCTGACGACCCTAATTATGCTTCAAAACTCAGTATGCCCTTTTTTAAAACAATATGGATACCAATGGGTTTATTTTTCATCCCTTTTTCTATTCTTGTTATTGTCGGCTCTTCCAATGCAGTTAATCTAACTGATGGTATAGATGGTCTTGCTATCGGGCTTGTGGGAATTGCAACTCTTGCTAACGGCGCACTTGTATATATATCAGGGCATGCAGGATTTGCCTCGTATCTCAATGTGCATTATATGCCCTGGATAGGAGAGCTTACTGTTTTCTGCGGCGCGATGTTTGGCGCTACACTCGGCTTTCTCTGGTATAACAGTTATCCCGCAGAGATATTTATGGGTGATGTTGGCTCTCTTGGTCTTGGCGGTGCGCTTGGGACGCTTGCAGTAATAAGCAAGCAGGAACTGGTTCTGTTTGTTGTAGGTGGCATTTTTGTCATTGAAACACTTTCGGTGATATTACAGGTTGCATCATATAAATTTACCGGCAAACGTATTTTTAAGATGGCTCCTTTGCATCACCATTTTGAACTAAAGGGATGGCCAGAGCCAAAGGTAATAATGAGATTCTGGATAATAGGTATCATTCTCGCGCTACTGAGCCTGGCGACTTTGAAAATAAGATAATGAAAGTCAATTGTTAATTAAGAAAAGGGTTTGATGGTCCAGATAGAAAAAAAGAGAAACAGATTTAAAGGTAAAAACATCCTCGTAGTAGGCCTTGCCAGCAGCGGCACCGGTGCGGCAAACCTTCTTTCTTTATGCGGCGCAAAAAAAGTATGTATAACAGACATTAAATCTCAGGATTCTTTGAGAGACAATATAAAGAAGCTTCTGCCCTCTATTGAAGTTATAGCCGGCGAACACCCCGTCGAAGCATTTAATACTGCTGACCTGATAGTTGTAAGCCCAGGGGTGTCTTTTAATATTCCGCCCCTTGTAGACGCAAAAGCAAAGGGCATACCTGTTATAGGGGAGATTGAATTAGCCTATCAGGTAGTGCAATCAGAAGGCAGAAAAGGGACAATGCCGGCTTTTATAGCGGTTACAGGAACAAATGGCAAATCAACTACAACTACGCTTATTGACAGGATGCTAAAAAAATCAGGGTTTAAGACGCTGTTGGGTGGAAATATAGGCAATGCTCTGACCGAAGAACTGAATAAATTGAAAGCAAAAAGTGAAAGGCTGGAAGCTGATTATATCGTTACTGAGGTTTCCAGTTTCCAGCTTGAATCAATACAGAGTTTTAGGCCTTTAATTGCCGTGATACTCAACATAACTCCCGACCATCTTGACAGATATGCCGGTATGCAAGAGTACATCGATGCAAAGGCTGGGATATTTAAAAATCAGGGCTATGGTGACTACTTAATCCTTAACGCTGATGACCCCGAAATAATGAAATTATACAATGCAAAATGCCTGCCTTGCCGGCAGGCAGGCAAAATGCAAAATGCAAAGTTAAGGAATGTAAATATATTGTTTTTCAGCCGAAAAAAAGAGGTTGAAGGAATCTACTATAAAGATGACAGGCTTATCTTTAAGCAGCTCCCCGCGACAAGGACAGCCCCCCCTGCTTTCTTGCGAAAGCAAGAAGGGGGGGCTGTCTCCTCCCCTTTAGAACTTATAACTGTTGATGAAATAAAAATTAAGGGTGTTCATAATCTTGAGAATGCAATGGCGGCTTCCCTTGCTGCATTTATTTCCGGATGTGCTGGAGAGGCTATCAGAAGTGTACTTAGAGATTTTTCAGGTCTTGAGCACAGGCTTGAATTTGTTTGTGAGATTAAAGGCGTAAGTTTTATTAATGACTCTAAGGGGACAAATATCGGTGCTGTTGCCAAATCGCTGGAGAGTCTCCGAAATGTTGTATTGATAATGGGAGGAAGAGACAAAGACAGTGATTTTGCATCTTTAAGAAATTTAATAAAGAAGAAAGTTAAGACACTTATTTTACTTGGTGAGGCGAGGGAGAAGATTGAAAAGGCAGTGGGCAAAGTGACAGATGCAATTCTTGTCAATGGCATTAAAGAGGCTGTAGAGCTGTCTATGTCAAAGGCGTATGCTGGTGATGTTGTACTGCTTTCACCTGGATGTGCGAGCTTTGATATGTTTACAGGTTTTGAAGACAGAGGGGAAAAGTTTAAAGAGGCGGTGAATGAAATTAAAAAATCAGAATTCAAGGATCAAAATTTAAATTAAATATGAACCAGAACAAAGACATACACGGCATAGTTGTACCTGTACTGTTACTTATAATGACAGGTATTGTAATGGTCTACAGTTCAAGTGTTTTCATTTCAACAGAGAAATACGGAAGCAGTTTCCACTATCTCTGGAGACACCTTTTCACTATTTTTATTGGATTTATGGGAATGATTTTTTTAGCAAAAGCAGATTATCATAAACTAAGAAGTTTTGTTATACCATTGCTTATATTTTCTTTTGTTCTGCTCATTCTGGTTTTTGTGCCCGGCATTGGCATCTCTGCAGGTCCACACAGTGGAGTGAAAAGATGGATTAAATTGTGGCCATTAACCTTTCAGCCGTCAGAGCTTGTAAAAATAACAATAGTACTGTTCATAGCTGACTACATAAGCAAAAATGTACATAGGATGAACAATCTTCGTTATGGAGTTGTTGTCCCGCTTACTGTTGTAGCTATTTTCCAGGGCATTATCCTTCTTCAGCCGGATTTTGGGACAACTGTCAGTATAGGTATTTTTGCTATAACACTCTTATTTATAGGAGGGTTAAAATGGAGATATATTCTTGGAATTGGCCTTCTGACTCTCCCGGTTATTTATACGCTCATTTTATCCGCTCCTTACAGAATAAAAAGAATATTGGCTTTCCTTGACCCGTGGCAGGACCCGCATGGAAGCGGATTTCAACTTGTGCAGTCTTTTCTTGCTTTTGGAAGAGGAGGGCTTATAGGTGTGGGTATTGGTGGAAGCAAACAAAAACTTTTTTTCCTGCCGGAGGCTCATACTGATTTCATCTTTTCTTTAATAGGGGAAGAGCTGGGTCTAATAGGTGTACTGACCGTACTCGGCCTTTTCCTCTATCTCTTCATAAAAGGGTTTAAGATAGCAATGCAAACAGAGAATTGCTTTGGTTACTATCTTGCATTAGGTTTAACCATGATGATAGGAAGCCAGGCACTTATAAATTTTGCTGTGGCAACAGGTGTAATGCCTACAAAAGGATTGCCATTGCCGTTCATAAGCTTTGGAGGGTCGGCATTCGTTATAAATATGGCAGCAGTTGGAATACTTATAAATATCTCAAAGGACTTACCACTGAGAAGAGGGAAGTTGTCAAATTGCAAGGCAAATTTGTCGGATGGATTGATTAGTAATAACACATACCGGGATTACTCCCCGCTTTCCTCAAAGAGATTTAAAATTGACTCCGGGGTGCCTGGGTCACAGAGGAGAAGATATAAATGAAGATAGCAATTGCAGGGGGCGGTACAGGCGGGCATCTTTTCCCTGGAATTGCTGTTGCCAAAGAACTTAAGAGGAGGTTGGATAGCGCAGAGATAATGTTTATCGGAACACCTGAAGGCATTGAATCAAGAATAGTTCCCAGAGAAGGATTTGATATAAAGTTTATAAGATCAGAGGGTATTGTTGGACGCAGTATTTTCAAGACGATAAAGTCTGTCGCCAAAATCCCGCTGTCCATAAAAGATTCCCGTGCAATTCTTAAGGATTTTAAACCGGACGTAGTCCTTGGTGTCGGTGGATACTGCTCAGGTCCTGTGCTCCTGGACGCATTCCTTATGGGCATACCTACAATAATACATGAGCAAAACACAATACCTGGACTTGCCAATAAATTACTCGGAAAATTTGTAAATATTGTAGCTGTAACATATTTTGAAAGCATGGATTTTTTCCCGAAAGATAAAACCTATCTTACAGGCAATCCTGTGAGAGATGAAATATTGAAAGGAGATAAGGAAAGGGGTTGCAGGGTTTTTAGCATTGACAAGGAACTTTTTACGATATTCGTATTTGGCGGCAGTTCAGGCGCGAGCAATATTAATATGGCATTAAATGAATCTCTTATATATCTGGAAGATTTTAAAGATAAAATCCAATTTCTTCATCAAACGGGCGAAAAAGATTTTGATTATGTGAGGGAATTCTACCATACAAGAGGTTTCAGAGGAACAGTTATTCCATTTACATTTGATATGGCCGATGCTTATGCAGTAGCAGACATTGTTATATCCAGGGCAGGCGCAACAACCCTTGCTGAGTTAACAGCTTGTGGAAAGGCCGCAATACTTATTCCATATCCGTTTGCAGCCAATAACCATCAGGAAATCAATGCGAGAAAACTGTGGGACCTCGGTGCGGCCTATATGCTTCTTAACGGAGACCTTAACGGTAAGACACTTTCAGACCTGGTGAGACACTTGCTTGAAGACCCTGATGCCATTGGGGAAATGGAAAGAATTAGCAGCTCTCTCGGGAAGCCTGATGCAACTAAAAAAATATTCGAGCTGGTGACGGGGATTATGAAAAAAAGGAGGCAAAAAGTTATGAGTTAATCATTATTGGTTAAAACCAATAATGATTAACGAACAACATATAACGGTCTTAATAATGTATAAAAAATTTGAAATAGTTCATTTTGTCGGTATTGGCGGTGTAGGCATGAGCGGCATCGCAGAGGTTCTTAAGAATCTCTGCTATGAAGTTAGAGGCTCAGATTTAAAACAATCAGAGACGACTAAAAGACTGCAGACACTGGGTATTAATATAACTATCGGACACATGGCAGAAAACGTAAAAGGTGCTCATGTTGTAGTCGTTTCCTCCGCAATTTCTTCTGATAATCCCGAAGTAACAGCTGCAAAAGAACAATTGATTCCAGTAATACCAAGGGCTGAAATGCTTGCCGAGCTGGCAAGACTTAAGTACGGTGTATTGGTTGCAGGCTCACATGGAAAGACCACAACTACATCCTTAATAGCAAGTGTACTTGCTTCCGGAGGGTTTGACCCAACCGTTGTGATAGGAGGTAAATTGAAGAGCATAGGAAGTCATGCAAAGCTGGGGCAGGGAGAGTTCCTTATTGCAGAGGCAGATGAAAGCGATGGTTCGTTCTTAAAACTTTCGCCCACTGTTGCGGTAGTTACCAATATCGACAGAGAACATCTGGATTTCTTTGAAAATATCGACGGATTAAAAACTGCATTTCTTTCTTTTGTAAATAAAGTGCCGTTTTACGGACTTTCAATACTCTGTGCTGATAATGAGCATGTGAAAGAGCTTTTACCAAAGATCCAGAGAAGGTTTATAACTTATGGATTAAGTAAGGGAGTTGACCTTGTTGCTGAGAACATACGTATAGAGGGCATTAAGTCAAAATTCAAGGCAATCTTAAAGGGGGCATCGCTTGGTTCTTTTGAGGTACCGCTTCCAGGAGAACACAGTGTTTCTAACAGTTTAGCTGCTATTGGGGTTGCCCATGAGCTTGGACTTGATATGAACACTGTAAGAAAGGCACTCAAAAGTTTCAGTGGTGTTCAGAGAAGATTTGAATTTAAAAATGAGAGTTCCGGAATCAAAATATTTGATGATTACGGGCATCACCCATCAGAAATTCTGGCAACCTTAGGGGCAGCAAAGGAGGCAATGAAGCAGAACACCCCGAAAAGCTCCGCTACGGGGCAAGCAGAACAAAGCCGTGCCACAGGGAGGCTGGTTGTTCTTTTTCAACCTCACAGATACACAAGGACAAGGGATTTGTTAAGCGATTTTTTTGGAGCTTTCGTGAATGCAGACAAGATTATTCTGATGGATATATATCCGGCCGGAGAAAAACCAATAGATGGAATAAATTCTGAGGTTTTATTGAAAGGGATAATGGCTGCCGGACAGGATATTGTGCACATAAAAGACAGGACAAAGATAATTGACTATCTCTGTGAAGAGCTGAAAGGCGGTGACACACTGCTGACCTTAGGTGCAGGTGATGTATGGAAAATAGGAGAGGAGTATATAAAAAGTAGCAATAAAGGATAAAAAATACATGATGGATCCAAAAGTAAATACATGTCATTTATTGAAGTCAACAGGATTAGACTTTTACTCATTCCTGTCTGCCGACAGGCAGGTTCGGTCGATGCGACCTCTAGTAAATGGAGGAATTTTAATTGAGTGACAGGGAAGTGAACCCCATTAGAAAAGGAATCATAGCCGGTTGTAAGAATCTTGGGATTCGCCAAGACGAAAAGACAGAACTTTCTAACGGGGTAAAGGAAATTTTCGACAAAGGCCTTTTTAAAGGCGAAATAAAGTTTAATGAGCCGATGTCAGGTTATACATCTTTAAAAATCGGAGGGCCGGTTGCAATTATGGTTTTTCCCGAAGACCCGGCGTCATTAAAGAATGTACTTATTTCTGCAAACAGGAAGAAGATTTCGGTTTTTGTGCTCGGAGCTGGAACGAATCTACTTGTTAGAGATGAGGGGGTAGACGGCATAGCGGTATGTCTAAGGGCTTTTAACAGAGTTGAGGCCATTGAAAACATTGAGAAAGTTATTCAGCATCTATCCTGGGAAATGGATACAGAAGTCGCAGTCGGCTTCTTTGTCGAGGCTGGAACTCTCCTTGGCAGCGTGATAAATTTTACAAAGAAAAATGGATATTCAGGGATTGAGGCGCTTGCTGGAATTCCAGGCACATTCGGGGGAGCTGTTTGTATGAATGCAGGTTCTTTTGATACTGAAATTAAAGACGTGATTGTTTCAGTGGCTTTAATGAAAATGGATGGCAAGATTGTAATCCTGGGCGAAGATGAGCTTAAATTTTCCTACAGGGGCTTAAATATTCCTGACGACTCTATAATTCTAAGTGCTAATATCGTGCTTAAAAAAGACAATCCGGAAAATGTATCAAAGCGTATACGGGAGTTTCTAAAAAAGAAAAAACAGACCCAGCCTATAGGGCAACCTTCTGCAGGTTGTGTATTCGGAAATCCCGAAGGAGATTTTGCCGGAAGGCTTATAGATGCAGCTGGATGTAAAGGGATGAAAATAGGCGATGTGGAGGTAAGTTCAATCCATGCAAATTATTTCATTAATAGAGGGACGGCTAAGTGCAAGGACTTTATTAAACTTATGGAGACTGTTAAGGCAAGGGTTAAGGAGTTCAGTGGCATAAAGCTTGAAACCGAGATAAAAATTATCGGGCACCCACATTCTATTGCAGAGGTAGAGAGGGATGACTAAGGGACAAATTACTGCAAAAAGGATAGGTGTATTGATGGGAGGATTTTCCTCTGAGAGGGAGGTTTCGGTTAGGAGCGGGCTTGCGATATACCAGACCCTGCAGGAACTGGGTTACGACTCTGTGCTTATCGATGTTGGGAAGGGCTTAGTTAATGACCTGAAAAAAGAAAAGGTACGGTTTGCTTTTCTGGCTCTTCACGGAGGTATAGGAGAAAACGGCGCAGTACAGGGACTTCTTGAACTGCTGGGGCTTCCATATACCGGCTCCGGTGTTTTAGCCTCTGCCCTTGCTATGGACAAAGAGGCCTCAAAGAAAATATTTTCGTATCATAGGTTATCTGTACCGCCGTTTATAGTGGTTCATAAAGTCACGGCAAAACGGAGTCGCGGAACTGAGCCTCTGACAACTGAGTTGCCGACTCCTTCATTTGAACTGCCATGGATTATAAAGCCTGCTGCTGAAGGTTCGAGCATAGGTGTCAGTATAGTCAAAGAGCGGAGTGCTTTTGCCGCAACAGTAGAAAAAACTTTTTCTTTTGGCGGTCGGGTAATGATTGAAAAATTTATAGAGGGCAAAGAAGTTCATGTAGCGATACTTGGCAACAGAGTTCTCGGAGGTGTTGAAGTAAAACCCTCGTTAGAATTTTATAACTATGAAGCTAAATACACCTCAGGACTCACTGAATATATTATTCCCCCTCTTATAGATGAAGCAATATATGAAAAAGCGAAAGACGCAGCCATGCAGGCCCATGTGGCACTCAGATGTTCTGGCGCCAGCAGGGTAGACCTGAGAATAGACGAAAGCGGAACACCCTATGTCCTTGAGGTTAATACGCTTCCCGGTATGACTGTAACAAGCCTGCTTCCCAAGATAGCCAAGTCAGCAGGCTTAAGCTTTAATGACCTTATAAAGGAGATAATCAGACTTGCTATCAAAAAAGCCTAAAGCACGTAAAATGAATCGACGTTCTAAGCAGAAGTCCGCCTACTGGCGTGGCGAAAAGACAGTGCTCTTTTTTAAAAGAGGGATAGTGGTCTTATCTGTTTTAGTTGTAGTTGCGGTTGTGGCGCTCGGGGTGAAACTGTCTGCACGAACTTTTCTTTTAAAAACTATTCAGGTTTATGACAATTCTAACCTTGAAGAGAGCGAAGTTATAGATGCCCTAAACATCAGGGAAGGCGAGAGCCTTCTTAGAATTTCTTTTGATGAACTTGAGTCAAGACTTAAACATATTGCCTGGATTAAAAAGGTGATCTTCAGAAAGCAGTTTCCCGATACTCTTATGGTGAAGATTGAGGAGGCAGTGCCAAAGGCATTACTCAGTCTTAACAAACGAATGTTTCTTATTGACGGAAAGGGCAATATCCTTGAAGAATTTAAAGATAAAAGCACACCTTTTCTTCCAGTGATAATCGGAATAAATCCAAAAACAGATAGGGGAGGGATTTTAGAAGCCTTAAAACTAGTAGACGCCCTGTCTAAAAGAGATGCCTTTTCTGACAAAGAGTTAAAAGAGATTATGCTGAAGTCCTATGGTCTGGCGATGAATTTGGATGGTGAATTCGTGAAAGTCGGCTTAGGCAGGTATGCGGAAAAACTTGACCGCTGGCAGGAGCTTGAACCGGAAATCAGGAAGAGAAATATAGCTATAAATTATATAGATTTGAGATTTGAGGATAAAGTAATAGTGAAACCATTAAAAACTGTTAGAAGGGGTAGAAGTTAAATGCTAAATAGGTATTCTGGTTCGGGAGACAATTTTCAGAAAAGTTCAATATGGTTCAAGATGATTCAAAATAGTTCAACTTTGAACTGCTTTGAACAAATTTAAACTATGTTAGGTGGCGTTAAGGACAGATGAAAAAGGGCAGGCTTATAGTTGGACTTGATATAGGTACAACAAAGATTTGTGCTGTTGTCGGCGAGATAAACCCGGCTGGAAAGTCAGGAGGGAGTTTTTCTTCTAACGGTCGATGCGACTTGATCCCGGGCAATATCGATATTATCGGTATCGGAAGAGCGCCGTCAAAGGGACTTAGAAAAGGAGTGGTGGTAGACATAGAGAGCACGGTTGAATCCATAAGGAGAGCAGTGGATGAGGCGGAGGTTATGGCTGACATTGATATAAACGCAGTATGTGTGGGTGTTGCAGGAGGAAATATAAATAGTTTCCCGAGCCATGGAGTTATAGCAGTGAAAGAAAAAGAAATCAGCCAGCGCGAGGTTGATAGAGTTATAGATGCAGCAAAGGCAGTAGCGATTCCGCTTGATAGAGAAGTGCTTCATGTAATTCCTAAAGGTTTTGTTATTGATGGACAGGACGGAATTAATGACCCGCGTGGTATGGGTGGCGTAAGGCTTGAAGCTAACGTTCAGATAATAACAGGGGCTGTCACATCAGTACAAAACTTGATTAAAAGCTGTCAAAAGGCAGGGCTAAACATTATAGATATAGTGCTTGAACCTCTTGCATCTGCCAAGGCAACGCTTAGCCAGGATGAAAAAGACCTTGGAGTGGGCATTGTAGACATTGGTGGAGGAACAACCGACATTGCCCTGTTCCATGAAGGAAGTATATGCCATACCGCTGTTTTGACCCTTGGCGGAAACAATTTTACGAATGATATTGCAATCGGCCTGAGGATACCTGCTGCAGAAGCTGAAAGGGCAAAAAAGGATTATGGCTGTTCGATGATGGCTATGGTCAAGCAGAACGATGAAATAGAAGTTACTTATTCAGGGGACAGGCCGGGTAGAAAAGTACCGAGACAGCACCTGATTGAAATAATTCAGCCAAGGGCAGAGGAACTCTTCTTCCTGGTAAAAGAGGAAATAATAAAAAGCGGTTTTTATGGTGTTATGACTTCAGGTGTGGTGCTTACAGGCGGCACTGCTTTGATGGAGGGTATGGACGCTATGGCTGAAAACATACTTGAGCTCCCCGTAAGGATTGGGAA
>SDBV01007254.1_pt1 | contig 15192 bp, 11 predicted proteins | sample 2277081 | NCBI WGS metagenome assembly SDBV01 (sample SAMN10402039, study PRJNA504765) | marine sediment metagenome | isolation source: marine sediment core GS10_PC15, 223 cmbsf | place: Arctic Ocean: Southern Knipovich Ridge | collected 2010
AGCAACTCGCCGCCGTCGGCCCGGTACGCAGCGTAGGTGTAGCGCTTGTCTCTGAGGGCCCGCCACTCGTGGCCGTCCTCCCAGGCGGCGCAGGCGCCCGAAGTTGGCGTCCAGGTTGGGGCGACTCATGGGGCGCCTTCGGTCTTGGAGAATATGGCCGCGACTCGCTGCATGTCGAACTTAGCGGTCCGATCGAAATTGTAGATCCCGTTCTGCTCCTGCTCTACGTCGGTCAGCTGAGTGTAGCAGAACCCGCAGATGTGCTCGTGTCCCAGGATGGCGTCGATCTGCCCTTCCAGACGATCGTAGAGCTCCTGCTCGCTCCGGGGCCCCTCCCCGTAGCCCCAGGAGGTGTGCATGTACGGCTTCTGCCCCGGAGGGACCCACTTGATGCCGCCGAACTCGTCGATCAGGTAGGGCTGCCCCGTGTATTCGGTGTCCCACTTGGGTATCTTGCGGAAGACACCCTTCTGCGGGTCAAGAGTAAGCAGTCTGCCCAACTCGCCGGGGTCCTGGGTGTAATCGTGCACGGTCCAAAGGTCGGTCCGCACGTGGACATAGCCGCTGGTCTCGTTGACCGGGCGCGTGGGGTCCAGGGCTTTGGTGAGCTCGTAGAGGTCCACGTGGAAGCGCCAGTGCTGCCGCGGGTCGGCCTCGATTTGCCGCGTCTCGTTGAGAGGGGTCCAGGCGATGATGGACGGGTGGTTGCGGTCGCGCACCAGGAGCTCGGCCCACTCGCTGAGCATGTTGCGCGCCCCCAGCGGGTCTGTCGGCTGGATGCCCCAGCTGGTGTACTCGCCCCAGGTCAGGTACCCCAGGCGGTCGGCCCAGTAGTGGAACCGCTCTTCAAAGACCTTCTGGTGCAGTCGGGCCCCGTTGAACCCGGCCGCCATGGAGAGCTCGATGTCCCGTTTCAGGTCCGCGTCAGTGGGCGCCGTCCACACGCCGTCCGGGTAGAACCCCTGGTCCAGCACCAGGCGCAGGTAGTACGGTTCATTGTTGAGCAGTATGCGGTTGCCCTCGACGTGGACCTTGCGCAGACCGGCGTAGCCCGCCACGGAATCCACCACAGCGCCGTCGCCGCCCGCGACCTCGAGCTGCAGGTCGTAGAGGAAGGGGTCGGCAGGCGACCAGGGGCGGGCATCCGGTATTTCCACAACCACGGGAAGGCCGTCGACTGCGGGCCCTGCCGCTTCGGCTACCGCCGTGCCGTCTGCCAGGGCTCGAATGCTCAACTGTGCGCCCCGTTCCACTCCGTGGAACCTTGGCGTGATAATCAGGCGGCTTCCGTCCAGATCGGGCACGATCCAACAGTCCCTCAGGCCGAGGGGGTGCACCGCTTCCAGCCACACCGTGCTCCAGATGCCCGTGGTACGAGTGTAGTGACAACGCTGCCGCTCGAAGCCGTATTCCTGACGCTGCTTGCCACCGGGCTGCACGCCGGAGCGCACGTCGTCGAGGGCCATCACCACCAGGTTGTGGCTGCCGCCGGCCCGGACGAAGCGGGTGATATCGAAGGTAAACGACGAGGCGCCGCCCCAATGCTTACCCACCGAAACGCCGTCTACAAAAGCCTCGCTCTCGTAGTCGACTCCACCGAAGTGGAGCAGGATCAGCCGTCCTTTCCACCGGGCGGGAATCTCGATGGTTCGCTGGTACCACGCGCCCGGGATGAAGTCGGTGTGGCCGATGCCGGACAGCACGCTCTCCGGGCAGAAGGGAACCGTGATTGGCTTGCCCAGGCCTGTGCTGGCGGGCAGGCCCCGGGGCACGCCGGAGAGGCTGAAATCGAAGTCGAATGTCCATGTGCCGTTCAGGTTGACCCAACTCTCACGCTGGAACTGAGGTCGGGGATGCTCTGGTCGTGGCAATCGCATAGGTTGCTCCTTATCAGGCGGTCGTTGTTCGTGCTGTGAAAAAACCAGCATACCTCGAAGCTCTTCCGCGGTGCAACCTGCCAATAGACCCGAAGGCCGGTGGAATCGTTCCGGAATCCAATAATGAAAGCACCCATGAGGAATGAAATAGTCTGAGATTCTTACCGCGCGGCCACATCAATGTTCCCTTGACGCCAACCTGATCAGCGCCTATTATGTTGCTGAACGCTCGAGAGTACTTGTGCTTCGATATATCGAGGAGGATGAAAATGAAAAAACTCATTGGACTCACGCTGCTGTTCCTGTTGGCCATTGGCGTGTCGCTCTCGGCGCAGCAGCAGGTATTGACCCTGTACGGCAGCGCAGAGCCTCGTTCGGTGGAGGTCCTGGCCAAGGGCTTTGAGAAGGCCTTCCGAGGGGTAAGGGTAGACTGGATTCGGATGTCCAGCGGGGAGACCCTGGCCCGCTTGAGGGCTGAAAAGCGCAATCCCCAGGCAGATGTCTGGTGGGGCGGGACAACGGATCCTCACTCCATAGCCGCGTTGGAGGGGCTGACCGAAAACTACCGCCCTTCGATCTGGCAGGAACTGGACCCTCGCTTTCGCGACCCTCTTGGTGACTGGAAGGTGATCGGGGTCTACGTGGGAGCCCTCGGTCTTTCAATCAATGAAGGGGTCTTGCGAAAACGCGGTCTGCCGATCCCCACGGGGTGGGACGATCTGACTGATCCGCGCTACAAGGGTTGGATCGGGGTGGCCAATCCCAACACATCCGGAACGGCTCTGACAACCCTGGCTACTCAAATTTTTCTGAGAGGTGAGGACGAAGGCATCGAGTACATGAAAAAGCTGCACCGGAATATCGCCAACTACACCAAATCCGGCGTGGCTCCCGGTATCCTCGCCGGGCGTGGGGAAATCGCCATTGCCATCGTGTTTCTCCACGACGTGGTCTTTCAGATCGAAGAGGGCTATCCTGTAACCGCTCTTGCGCCCAAAGAAGGTACCGGCTATGAGATCGGCGGTTTGAACCTGATAAAGGGCGCGCCTCATCCGGAGCTGGCCAAGAAGTTTATCGACTGGGTGGTCAGTGCCGAAGCTCAGGAAACCCAGCCAAAAGTCGGTGCATACCAGATACCCACAAACATGAATGCCAAGATGCCGGAAAAAGCTATCGACATCAATTCGGTCAAAACAGTGGATTACGATTTTACCTGGGTTGCGGAAAACGGCGTGAGAATTCAAGACCGCTGGACCAGGGAGGTATTTACCCTTCCGCGTTAAGATGGCACGAACACACGCCTTATGAGGATCTTCGACCCCGGTCGAGAAAAGATTATTTGGGTGGGAAGCATCATCGTTTTCCTGCTTCTCACCCTCCTGCCCTTTGCCTCGCCTCCGGAAGGCATGATGATCGCCCTTCGGGAGGGGAGCAGGGCGTACTCCTTCTGGACTCTCAGGCAGCACCTGCCCCTCCTGAACGGTTTTGTGGTGCTTCTTGTCCTGAATATCATCCTGGGTCTTCTTGGCTTTGACCGGCGGTACAAAACACGCGTGCAGTTGGTGCTCAACCTGCTGGGTGTCATTCTATTCGTTCTGCAGTTCGTCCTTCTGACACCAACGGTTCGTTTGGGAGCAGGAAGTTTTATCCTCTTCTTTGCGTTTTTGTTTTTCGTGTCAAAATCACTGTCCCGCATGGGACTGATCCGCGGAGACGCCTTTATATCAGGGTCCATCCTCAGCATCGGCGTGCTGTTGATTATTTTCATACTCTTTCCGTTAGGCGTCATCCTTGCTAAGAGCATCATTGTAGAGGGGTCGCTGAAGCCGGCCAACTTTATCCAGACTCTCGTTGCCTACCCAAGCAGCTTAAGAATCCTTAAAAACAGTCTCTTCATGTCCCTATCGGTAGGAGTTCTGGCGACAGGGGTTGGTCTCGTGTTTGCCCTGGTTATCGAGCGTTCCCGGTTCCGATACCGGCGCTTGATGCAGGGCTTTTCTCTCCTTCCTATAATCACCCCACCCTTTGTGATCGGTCTGGCCATAATCTTCATGTTCGGGCGCGCGGGCTTTATCACGAGCAAAATTTTGGGCATCGAGAGCTCTTTTATTTTCGGTTATCCCGGTATCGTCCTGGCCCAAACTCTGTCTTTCGCCCCTATGGCCTACCTGATCCTCTCCGGTGTGGTCCAGTCGTTGGACTCCGCGCTGGAAGAGGCCAGTTATACCCTGGGCGCCGGCCGCTGGCGTTCCTTTAGAACGATAATCTGGCCGCTGATACGGCCGGGGCTGGCCAACGCCTTCCTCTTATCCGTCATCGAGTCTCTGGCTGATTTCGCCAACCCCATTCTGCTGGGCGGAGATTTCGATGTGCTGGCAACTTCCATCTACCTGGCAATTATCGGACGCTACGATGAAACTCTGGCAGCCAGCCTGGGCATCGTTCTCCTGTCCATTACCCTGACTACCTTCATCATCCAGAGGTACTGGGTGGGAAAACGATCCTACGTCACCGTTACGGGAAAACCCAGCCGCTATTCGGCGCTGCCGATCCCCAAGTTCCTGGATTACAGCTTATTGGGATTTTCCCTGGTCTGGGTCGTGCTCACTATGGTGGTCTACGGTTCTGTTTTTGTCGGTAGTTTCGTCAAGCTCTGGGGCATAAATAACAGCTTCACGCTCCTCCACTACAGGCGATTCCTCAGTGATGGTTTTGAATCCTATATAACCACGATCAAGCTGGCTGCCATCTCGGCGCCCCTTACCGCGGCGTTAGGACTTGTAATCGCCTATCTGATCAGCCGGTATCGTTTTTTTGCCAAACGCCCCTTTGAGTTCACCTCTATGTTGAGCTTTGCCATACCGGGAACGGTGGTCGGGATCGGCTACGTGATGTCCTTCAACACACCTCCCCTGGTTTTTACCGGTACGGCCGCAATCCTGATTATCTGCTTCATCTTTAGAAATATGCCCGTAGGGATCCGATCCGGGATGGCCGCTCTGCAGCAGATCGACCCTTCCCTGGAGGAAGCTTCGATTACTCTTGGCGCAAGCAATCTCAGGACTTTCGGCCAGGTTGTGCTGCCCCTGATCCGTCCGGCAATCCTATCCGGCCTGGTGTTTTCCTTTGTACGGGCCATGACGCCGATCAGCGCTGTTATATTTCTGGTAACGGCAAGGACAAAATTGGCGACCGTCGTGATCCTGGGCAGGATCGAAGCGGGAAAGCTCGGTCTGGCCACGGCTTACTGCACGATAATGATTCTCACCATGGCTGTGGCGATAGCGCTCATGTTCCTGGTAGTGCGTTGGATAGCCGGAAGCAGCCGCGCGGTAGGTGAAAGGCTGGATGCAGGGACGGTATGATTATGCATAGCAGGGGAAACGACACAGGAGCAGCAGCTCTCAGGCTGGAAAATCTAACCAAGCACTTTGGAAAGGTCACGGCGGTCGACAACGTAACGTTGGATATTCCCCACGGGAAGCTCATTACCCTGTTGGGACCTTCGGGGTGCGGAAAAACAACTATTCTGAGGATGATTGCCGGGTTGGAAATTCCAACCGAAGGCAAGATCTATCTCGGCGGTGTGGAAATCACGAACCTTCCACCGAACGAACGAGAAATCACGATGGTGTTTCAGTCCTACGCCCTCTTTCCCCACATGAACGTGTACAAGAATATCGCCTACGGACTAAAGGTTCTGCGTTGGCCGCAAGACAAAATAAGAGAGAGCGTGACCGAGTCTCTCAAAATGGTTGGGCTCGAGGGGTTGCAGAATCGAGGACCCAGCGAGCTTTCAGGCGGACAGCAGCAGCGTGTAGCTGTTGCCCGGGCTCTGGTCTTGAAGCCCAAGGTGCTTCTCTTCGATGAGCCCCTGTCCAATCTGGACGCCAAGCTGCGCAAACGGATGCGTGGTGAGATCAGGGACCTTCAACGAGACCTGGACATCACGTCGGTGTACGTGACCCACGATCAGTCGGAGGCCCTGGCGATTTCGGATCAAATCGTGGTTATGGAAAACGCGGTTATCTCGCAGATCGGCGAGCCCGAGGAGCTGTACACGAGACCGGCCAACTCCTTTGTAGCAGACTTTGTCGGTGAGGCGAACATCGTCGAAATCCCGGTGCTGGGCGTAAATAAGGATACCGCGCAGATCAGGCTGGGATCGCTCGATATCGCCGTTCCCTATATCAAAGCACCTGAGACGGGAAAAACGGCAAAGGTGGTGATACGCCCGGAGGATATCCTCATCGATTCAGAGAACCGTATAGGTCTTACCGGAACGGTCAAATTCGCCATGTACCAGGGGTCTAAAAATGACTATGTCGTGGACACGGAAGTGGGCGAGCTAAGGATCGTTGACTATCAAACAAAAGGTATGATACGCGAGCATGGGACTCAGATCTCCCTAAGCTTTAGGGAGGATCACATATTTCTAATAACAACGTAAACGGAGGTTTCAAGAGATGAAGAAACTATCTTTCCTGATGCTTTTTCTGTTTGTGGCGGCCGCAGCTGCAACCGCCGCAGGTCAGTACGAGGCAGTGAGAGTCCTGCCACAGAGTGTTAAGGCACAGTCACGCTGGGGTGTGCAAATGCCTGCCGACTGGAAGGAATTCGATAAATCCGGCGATGTGAAGTTCCTCCAAGTCCAGACCACGGCTCCCGCATCACCCGCCGGGCACGGCTCTGTCCTGGACGGTTCGCACGGCGAACGGATCCTCGAGGTTGACGCCGAGCCGAACGTCAGGGGGACAGAGGTCGAGTGGACCCTGGCGAACAAGGGTCCCAACCCGGTCTGGGTGGTCGCAGGTGGTATGATGGTCTCCGAGTTGAACGTCAAGATTAACGCAGGCGGCTCAGCGACCTTGAAAATGCCTGTAGACGCAAGAGGCTACAGCTATATTGTGGTTGATAACGAAGGCGGCAAAAAAACCCAGCTCAGCGCCGCGGCGAAGATCGGCGATGCCGGGGCCAAGACTTCCCGCGGTAAATCGATGGTGATTATCTGGTTTTAGGACGTTGTTTGGCAGGTCGCGTGCGGGCCGGCCGGTCTGCCGTGACGGTCTGCCGTGACGGTACGCCGTGACGGTACGCCGTAACAGCACGCCGCTACGGTACATAGCCTGGCACGGCACGCAGTCCGGGCCGGGTGACTGATCACACAACCGTCTCAGACAGATTCCAAAGCCGTGTCGACCCAGGTCTTGTAATTGTCCACCAGTTTGCGAGAGACGGCGCTAATCAGCCCGGCGGACGAACCCAGGATCAGCCGTTCCTCGCCGAGGGCGAGCATTTCGCTCATGCAGGCCGAAATGGCGACGATCGGGGATGGGAGCTCGATACGCATGACCCCGCGATCGCCCAACATGGCATGTTTCTGCCGGAAACTCGCCACGTATCGATCGAGCACGGAAGGGTTGAAATCAAATGGCATGGCCGCCAGTTGGGCGAGGCCCGCTGCGCTGTCGGCCAGGTGCTCTATGTGCCAGTACGGGTTGACGTTTCTGATCACCTTGTCCACGAAAGTCAGCCGGCCCCGGGGTGTGTCGACCCAGCCCTTAACAAGAACTGTGTCGTCATCAAGCGCTATTTTTTCCCTGTGTATGTGCCGGGGGGTATCATCAGAAAGCGGTTCAGATACTCCCCCACTGCCCACCCCCATCGAAACATAATCGAAGAGCTCCCTGTAAAGGCTTTCCAGCTTCCAGCCCAATGTGAAATCCGCGTCTCCGCCGCTGCCTAGGACATCGGCCATCGGCTCGCCTTGAATGTCTCCCCCGATATTGAAGCCCTCTCTCAGCCAGATGGGTGGTCTGTCCACGGGCTCACCTTTCATGGCGGCCCGGATCCTCTGCTTGCTCGTCATTTTGGGGCTCCTCTGCGCTGTGATCGGGGCGCGGTCGTCACCCCTTGATGCCGGTGGTTACGATGCCCTGGATAAAGTACTTCTGCACCAGCAAGAATGTCACCAGCAGGGGGAGTATTATCAGGGTTGTGGCAGCCATCATGAGCGGCCAATCCACGTTGAACTCATCCCGGTACTTCGACAGGGCCAGCTGCACAGTGTATAGCCGGTCGGAGGTTATCAATATCAGCGGCCAGGTGTAGTCGTTCCAGGTAGCGGCGGCTTTCAATGCCACGAGCGATGCGAACACCGGCCCGCTGAGCGGTACGTATATTTTCCAAAACGTGCGGAACCAGCCGAGACCGTCTATCCGGGCGGCGTCGTCGAGGGCTCGCGGAAAATTGAGGAAAAACTGCCGGAACAGAAATACCCCGAAAGAGCCGGCCACATAGGGCGCCAAAAGTCCCATGTGCGAATCGATCCACCCATGACCCCCCTGGCCGAAGATGTTGTTGCCTCCCGCCCACGGCATATACCGCAGTACGATAAATACCGGCAGCATCGTCACCTGCGGCGGGACCATGATCCCGACAAGGGTGATAATGAAAAGCAGGTCGCGGCCTTTGAAGCGCAGCCGGGCAAATGAAAAACCCGCCAGGGAATTAATGACAAGGCTGATGACAACCGAGAGGGCGGTGATGTAGAAGGAGTTGAAAAAATAGCGGGGCCATGTACCCCTGGACATGGCTTCCACGTAGTTGGAGAACATGAGTTTCGACGGCAGCAGCTTGACCTTGGCGGCATAGATATCGGTGTAGGATTTCAAGGATGTGGTGACCATCACGATAAAGGGGTAGAGGGTCATCAGGCAGAACAATCCGGCCAGCACCGAAGCGACGATCCTCGATATAGAAAAATTCCGCCCCATAGGATTTCTCTTGCTCCTAACCGATTTCGATGTCTACGCCCCGGCTGCCGAACCTGAAATTCAGAAACGTAATAAAAGCGATAATGACAACGGCCACAAATGCCATTGCCGAGCCATAACCCATAAAAAAATCGTAGAACGCCCGCAGATACACCTGGTGCACGAGGGTGGTGGTCGCGTTGAGCGGTCCGCCCTGGGTCATGATAATGACCTGCTCGAACACATTGAAGTTGTTGATCAGCCCGGTTACAAACAGAAAAAATATGACTGGGCGCAGCATGGGCAGGGTAATGTGAAAGAATTTCTGGAGCATGTTGGCGCCGTCGATGGTTGCCGACTCGTACAGATGGATCGGTATGGTTTGCAGGCCGGCCAAAAAAATAACCATGTTGTAGCCGATGTATTTCCACACGCCCATAATAATCAGGCTGGCGAGCGCCGTGTCGGCTTCATGCAGCCAGGCGATCTTTGGTATGCCGAACATCGTCAGTATTCTGTTGAAGGTGCCCTGCGACGGCTCGTACATCCACAACCACACCATGGCCACCGCTACCATAGAAGTTACATGGGGTATAAACAGGATCGTCCTGTAGGCCTTTTGCAGAAAAATCTTTTCGTTGAGCACCACCGCGGCAACGAGGCTGATGGCCATAGTGGAGAAAAGCGTGAAAATGGTGTAGATTGCCGTGTTGGCGAGGGCTTTGATGAAAAATCTGTCCTGTGCAAGGTCGATGTAGTTTGTGAACCCGATAAACGTCGAGCGGCGCAGGTCGAAGCGGGTGAAGCTCAGGATGAGATTCATGAGGATCGGGATTACAAAGAAGAGCAGGAAAAAGATGTAAAAGGGCAAGATAAGTAGATAGCCTATTCTGTCCTGCCCGAAACGCTTTGATTTTGTAAGAAGCATGGATCCAGCCTGGTAAAACAGGGGGGCCCGGTGAAAAGCTCACCAGGCTCCCTGATGCGTGCATGCCGATGTGAGCCGCCCGCGCCGCGCCGGCCCACATCTTGCCGCCACTATTGCATCTTCTTGATTTCTTGCAAGAGACCGGCTTCGGCGTCTTTCAAGGCCTGCTCTACAGTTTTGGTGCCGCTCAGCGCCTCTTCGTAGGCTACTCTTGTGTAGCGGTCGGATATGGCCGTAAAGGGTGTAATGGATTTGCCCTTGCCGAATGCTACGTACTCAGCCAGGATCCCGTTACGCGCCGGGCTGGCCGCGATGAACTTGGGCTCCAGCGATTTTTTGACCGGTTGGATGGCGAGCTCGGTGTAGCGCTTCCACATCTCTTCGTCGCTCATCATGAACTTCATGAACTCCCAGCTCTCGTCCGGGTACTTGCTGTCGGCACCGATGACGAAGAAGCGGTAGCCGCAGAAGGCCCACTTGTCCCGCACGGTCTTGCTCTTGGTCCTGACCGGTGCGTAGACCATCTGCTCTTCTATGGCAGGGTCGCCCTTGATCATGTTCATCAGGGTCGGGACCATGATGTATCCCATGGCGCTGCGGTTGTTGGCGAACGGCAGGTTCGGAAAGTCCACCCAGTTGTGCGGGAAGCTGACTTTCTCGTTCCAGAGGTCGGTGATAAACTGCAATGCCTCGACCGACGCGGCGTCGGTAAAGGCCGGTTGTTGAGTTAGCTCGTTGATCACCATCGACCCGTTCTGGCGCATAAATGGCTCGGTGTAGACAAAAGCGGTATCCTGGCTCGGCAGGTCAACGCCGGCGCGCTCGATGTTGCCATCAGCATCGTACACGGTGGCCTTCATTGCCATCTGCCGGTAGTCATCCCAGGTTTCCGGGCCCTTGTTGGGGTCCAGCCCTGCCTCTTCGAAAAAATCCTTGCGGTGCACATTCATGATGGGCGCGGGGAAAAACCCGAGCCCGATCAACGTGCCCTGGTACTTGCCCATGTCCACGGTTTTTTCGAGCAGGTTGTCTTTGTCCTCCCATTTGGCGAAGCGATCGCTGATGTCCAGGAACTCGCCGCGCGCCCCACGGGTGCCGATAAAAATCAGGAAGGCCGAGAAAACATCCGGGTAGTTGCCCCCCAGCGAGGCTGCGTTCAGTTTCTGGGTTATTGCCGCCGAATCCGCTGGTACGACGATTGTTTCAACCTCTATCTCCGGGTGCAGCTTGGAAAAGGCCGGGCCCAGGCCGTTGAAATAGGCGTCGTTTTTTGGGTTGTTGGCCGGAAACCAGAACACGATTTTTTTTACCTGCTTGTCGCCGGCTTTCTGCTCGCTTTCTTTTTCGCCGCCAGCGAAAACGGACGCCGCAAAAACCAGGGAAAAGATCAGGATAACCGAAAAGATCTTTTTCTGCATAATCCTTTACCTCCATGAATAAGCTGATATTCGACCACACGATAAACGTGCTGGCCGAGGTTGTCAAGGGATTCCTCGTATGAGACCCTTGCACGGGAGTCCTGGGTGAAAGTGGCCTAGATCTCGATCACCAGGCTGCTCCCCCCTTCGATTGCAAGGGACGGGTCGAACGTGAGCAGTCTTCCTTGCTGCCCGTAGGGGCAGGCCTGGCTGCCGCACACGGTTGATTTGACCGCGGCATCCCGCAGCAGGTCCGAGGCAAAGCTGCTTAACTCGAGCGTGCCTCGTACTACGTCGATCTGAAGCCGGTCCGGCCGGCTGGAAAAAACACCCCAACAACCTTCCAGGCACCAGAAGGTCCGGAAGGCGTCCGCGTTGATACGGGGCGAGAAGCCGATGTGGGCCGTTACCCGGTCGAACTCGAAGCCGCTCAATGCCGCCAGCAGCGCGTAAGAGGCCATGGACCGGGCGTAGTTGCTGCCGCACTCGATTTCATTCCAGGGATTGCGATTTTCGCCGTCGTAGCGATCCCGTACCGCTTTGACAATCTCCAGGCCTTGATCGACGAGCCCTTCCTGGATCATGTGCCCGGCCACCTGGTATTCGAAACCGTGCATAGATTCTTCGGCGTAGGGCACGGGCACCGCCTGCTTTCCCCGCGGGTACTCGCACATAACGACCCCGGCCTCGTCATTGACGCAGAATACCCGGCACGGGTTGAAATGGTCGCGCATGTCCCTCTTGAAGTTGTAGCGGAAGATGGACTCGAGGGCGATCCGCGTCTGCCGCGCATCAAAGATCCGGCCCAGTCCGACCAGGTTTGCGTGCCACTGGGCTACGACCTGGTCGATGCCACAGCCCTCGGCCACTTGATACTTTATCTCGCCGTGCTCCGCATCCCAGTACGCCTCTAATGCATCGTCGTCGCTCCGGCCTTTTTTGGGATACCCCTCGAGCATCGATTTGTCCCTGATATGCAACTGCTGGTGGTAGTACTCACCGTTGAAAAGGTTTTCATCGACCCAGCTCTTGCCGCGCGAAAAGAGCCCGCGGTACTCTCCGGCCGTACCCCCCTCTCCGAGATGGTCCGCCATCTCCGCCGCCGCCTTTAGCGCCGCGAGGTAGAAGCCCGTGAGCCAGGAGTTGGGCCCGAAGAGCTCCATGTCCAGGGTGTGGTGCTGCCTACCCTCTAGATCGCGGTCCCGGTCCAGGTCCCAGTTGGCCGGGTTGTTCTCCGACCAGGCCCACTCCATGGACCGTTTGATGTGCTCCCAGTGGGAGCGCAGCCACTCGCTGTCACCCGAGATTTTCCACTCTCGGTAGGCTTTGATGACGGTCCCGAACTGGCCGTCCGCGCAGGGGCGGAAGTCCGGGCGTTCGCGTCCCAGCGGCAGCTGGAGGCGGAAGGTCATATCGCCGTCTGCTCCCAGGTTGTGCTCGTATTCAGCGTCCCGCATGGACCGCTCCAGGTGAGGAAACAGAAACGGCAGGGCATAGGCGTAGTTCCAGACGTGCTGGCAGCTCCCCTCGCAGCACCCGGACTGCGGGTGGCAGCCTTCGAATCCGTAGAAAGTACCGTCCTCCAGCCGAAGACAGGTCGGCGTCTTCAGGACAGCGATGTTCGCCGACACGGCGTCGATTACGGTGTCGGGCAATGTCGAGTCGAACAGGCAGCGCTGGAATTCGAGCGTCTCGTCGTACAGGCGATTCCAGTTTCGAAGCCCGTAATGCGCGCTCTCGCGGCTGTCCGCGTACTGCGTGGCGTAATAATTGCTCCACACGGTGGGTTTGCAGCATTCATCGCCGGCATCGCATTCCGGGCGCCAGTAGTTGACGCAGTTGGGGAAATGCCAGCTCAACACGAATCGAGCGCCGGCCGTCTCACCCACGCGAGCGGTAACATGAGCGGCCAAGACGCAGGGGTCCTCCCTTCCGAGCGCGCGGGCTGATTTCTGGGGCTCGGAGTAGGTTCTGTTTTCGAACCGGCCTGGGGTTGTCAGATCCTTCCAGAAGATACCGAGGTTGTCGAACCAGCTTCCGCGGTACCAGTACTCCTGATAACTCATTTCCACGGCATCGGTAGCGACGCACAGATTGCCGTATTCCGGTTCGTCCGCCTGGTAGCGGGTAGAGCTCAGCGTTATCTGCGACACGTCACGGTCACGACTAAAAGCATTGACCGTCGTGCCGGTGGGGAAGGGATTGTTGACACTCAGGCAGAGCGAGTAAGTGAGAGTCCTGTCCGTGGTGTTTTCTACGCGCAGCTCGAAGAAGGCCGCCGGAATGCCTGAGTCGCGATCGTTGAGAGGTATAAAGGGGTTGAAGGCCGTCATGCTAACTTCGCCCGGAAATTTGCTTTCGCTGAATTTCAACTCGGCTATCGGGAACCGGCCTACGAATTCCACCTCGCGGAAATGCGGCACTCCGGACAGATACTGTCTGGGCGGCCCGAACCCAAAAGTGCCGAAAGAGCCGCCGTTCAGCACGCCGCTGTAGGGGGGGTGCAGATCGCCGTTCAAAACCCGCGCATCCAGGACCTCTCCGTCCGCCTCGGCTTTGACGGCGAAGTGCGAGAACCCGTTGGTGCTGCCCTTGTTGGGCCGCCCGAATATCTCCCAATCGACGAGCCGGCCGTTCCCGGCCAGCCCGAGGCACCCGGTGCCGATGCCGCCCAGGGGAAAGGAAATTTCCCTGGTCTTGGACCCACTGTACACAAACCGCTCACCTTTCATGGCGTGTCCTTCCTATATCGCTTTTTCTGAACCGCACTGGGGGCAGCTATCGACGAATTGCTCGAGGGCTAGATAGCCGCACGCATCGCACACGTAAGGGGTCATCGATTCGGCGTCCCCGTTCCCTGCCGGCGCCGCTGTAACGGTGTCGAGGATCTCCTGCGGCGCCTTCGTCTCATCGAACGCCTCGGAGTACAGCTGTTGCAGGTAACCTGATTCGACCAGCTGCCCAACCAGCTTTTCCCGAGCAATGATATGACCGGACTCACGAACACTGTCCTCGGCCAAGACCCTGGCGGAATGGGCCAGTGCCTTGAACATGGCCGCGGCCCCGGCAGATTCGGCTCTTTCAGCCTGAATCACGGATCGCACCATCGCTTCGGACTTGCTGCGAAGCAGTTGGGCCATGGTTTCGTTGACCGATTCCTCTGGCATCGCTTTTATGGGGTACCGTTCATATACCAGATAGATGGCGTGGGAAGGACAGGCATCCAAGCAAAGCCTACAGCCGTCGACGCAACGGGCCGCATCGATCTGCCCGTTTTCCGTGTCCGTAGCACCGGTAGGGCAGACGAACAGGCAAACGCAGTCTTTCGTGCAGAGTCCGATATTTCGTGCCGCAAACATAGATGACCCCCTAAAGGGTATAAGAGACGAAACGGCCGGCCGGGGCCTTGCAGACGGGGCATATGCGCGGAGCCTGGTCTTTGACGATAATAAACCCGCAGGCTTCGCAGACGTAGAATAACTGATCCTGTTTCACGAGCTCATCGCTCCGCTCGAGGTATCTCCGGATCAACGAGGCCTGAATCGACGCTCGATGGTGTCGATGTGTTCGTAAATTTCTCGGGCATAGACAGGGGTGTACCTGACTCGGCGCCTCATTGATTATAATCATAGTCATAATTAAGCACGCGTCAAGCCCAGGCATCTCCGCACCATTTATTGTCTTCGGGTCGTTTTGTCGGACGAAAGGATTGGTCGTACTGCTGCCCAACGTTGAATCTCACTTGATTTTACGGAGCGAAGTGAAATTCCAGTGCGGCGCCTTGTTGGGCTTTCTCATTTTCCTGCCAATTGAGTGAACCATCGAATATCACTTTATTTTGGCCATCTACGATACGCCCAATTTCATAGCATTTACAACCGTTTTCCCCAAAGTGGGCGATCACTTCATTCTTAAGTTCAGGCGCAGCTACAACGGTAAGACCAGTCCCCATGTTGAACGTTCTCGGCGAGCCCTTGCCGCAGAAATACGAGCGGATCGATTCGAAAGAGCATGAGATCAGCAGCATTTCGTTCACGCGGAAGCGGCCCATATGACTTCGACGTCGTACCGTTCGAACACCACATCGACGGTTCCGGGTAGGCCCGGCGGTTACCCAGCCAGGCCCCCCACAGATCCGGACGTGACCAATTCGTGTCATCCGGTTCCTCGGTAGCCAAAGTATCAGCACAACTCTGGCGCACAACTTTGCTGCC
>SDBV01007255.1_pt1 | contig 15189 bp, 10 predicted proteins | sample 2277081 | NCBI WGS metagenome assembly SDBV01 (sample SAMN10402039, study PRJNA504765) | marine sediment metagenome | isolation source: marine sediment core GS10_PC15, 223 cmbsf | place: Arctic Ocean: Southern Knipovich Ridge | collected 2010
AAGTCCTAAACAGACGTGCACTACCTAGTTGCTTGAACCACACCGACTTAACACTGCTAGCATTCGCAGCTTCCAACTCAACATCTTGTAAAACTTACTCGCCAATCCGTGGGTAAATGTAAGCAGTGCCCACCCTACTTTTTCAACGTGCTGCGGGCGGCAGCGTCTGCGGCTTGGGGTTGGCAACCATCCCCGCGGGGCGCTGGTGTTTGCCGGGCCGGCCCGCGTCGCCCAGATCCTGGCGGGCCTTCTCGGCCAGCGACATCAGCCGCCGCACCACCTCCGGATGTTCGGCGGCGACGTTGTTGGTTTCGGCAACGTCCGTTTCCAGGTCGAACAGCATCGCTTGGCTGGCAATCTCCGGCGGAAGCGGCACGCTGCGAGCGCGTCGGCCGGGCAGGTGCAGTTTCCATTTCCCGCTGCGGACCGCCTCGAGACGTTCCATCTGGTAGTAATAGAATGCCTCGTGCGGCGATCTGGCCCCCGGCCGGCCGGAGAGGATCCCCCAGACGTCTCTGCCGTCTATGATCCGATCGCGGGGCACGGCGGCGCCGGCCAGCCGGGCGAAGGTGGGCAGCACGTCCATGCTGGTGAGCAACTCATCGCAGGTCGCGGCGGCCGGGATTCGCCCGGGCCAGCGCAGCACGCACGGCATCCGCATCCCGCCTTCCATGGTCGTATATCCCCAGCCGCCCAACGGCCGATTGCTCCCCTGCGGCGGATCGCGCCGAGGCGCGCCGTTGTCGGAGGTCCAGACTACCAGCGTCCGCTCGTCCAGATCCAGATCCTTCAGCGTCGCCAGGATTCGCCCGGTGGAGAAGTCGATCTCCTCCACCGAGTCCCCGTATGGGCCGTTGGCCGACTTGCCGCGAAACCGCCGGCTGGCGAACGGAGAGGTTGTGCTGCCCGGCATGGCGTGGGCAAGGTAGACGAAAAACGGCCGGCGCCGGTTCTCCTCAATGAACCGGATCGCTTCTTCGGTGTAACGTTTGGTGAGCAGGTTCCGGTCCACCGGCGCTTCGATCACCACCTCGCCGCGCATCAGCGGCAGGGGCGGCCAGGGCTTACCCTGCCGGGGCGTCATGTCGTCGCTGTAAGGGATGCCGAAGTAGTAATCGAAACCTTGGCGGGTGGGCAAGAACGGCGGCTGGTCCCCCAGGTGCCACTTGCCGATGCAGGCCGTGGCGTAGCCGCGCTTATCGAGCACCTCGGCCAGGGTGATCTCGTCCGGGTGCAGTCCTTTGGAGTCCGCCGGCCTCAGCACCGAGAGACCTTGGGAACTTGCGTGCATGTTGAGCCGGCGGGGGTAGCAGCCGGTCATCAGGCTGGCTCGCGAGGGGGTACACACTCCGCTGGTCACGTAGAAGCTGGTAAGCTGCATCCCCTCGGCCGCCATGCGGTCGATGTTCGGCGTGCGGTGGAGCTTCGAGCCGTAGCAGCCGACGTCCCCGTAGCCCAGATTATCGCACAGAATAAAGATCAAGTTCGGCGGCTCCCAGTCTGCCGTGGGCACACTGGCCGGCCGCGGGGCCGACGCCTGGAGCAAACCGGCCGGCGCCGGCAGCCACGGCGCGAGCACAACCGCCATCAGCAATTCTCTAGTCATCCACTTTCCCTCCGCCGAAAGGACCTGCCGCGGCGGCCATCGCGCGCGGATCGCTTACCTACTCCATCACGAGCAGGGGCGCATATCCGCCGCCACGGCGCCGCTGCCAGTATATCGCAAACTCTCGCGGCTTGAGGCCAACGGTAACGATGTTCAGCGGAACCGGCCGGCGACGCGCCGGTTTCGTCTGTTTGCCGTTTACAGCCTTCTGTCCGGGAGCCCTTGACCTCGGCTTTCTGCCTCGCGCCGCCACAAGACGAAACGTCGGATTCGTTGGAATGCTCCTGGCGTAGGGGATCTCGAACAGCCGATCGTCAGAGGCCTTCATCGTCCGCGACTGGTCGAACAGGTTCGATGTGTGTTGGAATCCGATCCGGCGCAACCCCGCCTTCAATTCTTCGAGCGACGTCGGGTAACCGCCAACGTTTCCCAGTGTCTTATCGTCTCCCAGCTTCTGCACACCTTTGGCCAGAAAGTCGAGGCGGCGAACGGTTTCACGGAAGTCTGTGGGCGTGAGGTCCTGGATATATGCCTGCAATTGTTTCTGCACGCCGCCGAACTGCGGCACTCCGAAAGCCTGCACGAAGGCCCGCTTCCATTCCAACCCCCGGTTCAGTAACATCAAAAACCGCAAGAATGGCGTTTGCAGCCGGCCCTCGTCCGCGTAAGCAAAGAAGTGCACAAGGATCCAGGCTTGAAGGTACTGCGTCTGCGACTGACCTCTTTTGACGTGCGCGTTCCACTGGTCGGGGTCGATCATGAAGAAACGGTCCAGCGGATAAAGTTGTTGGCCCTTGACCGCCGCAAGCAGTCGCTGCCTGTCACCGGCAGATACCTCGCCCAGCAGCATCTTGTCCTGGAAAACCACGCCTCGGTCGAAGAGTTCGGCCAGACCTTCATCGGCCCACCTGGGCAGGCCGGGAAACAACACGCTGGCAAACTGGTGAAACCCCTCGTGCTGCAGCAGCGACTTCATCCGCATCGGGCCGGGTCTCTCCCGCCAGCCCATCAGCACAATCGAGGAACCGCGCGTGATACACATGCCCTGCGAACCGGTCCCGTCGGTGTTCAGTCGAGTGCGTAGAGTATGAACGTAGTCGGCCTGCCCGGCGAAGAGCCACAGGTTGAGCCGGGCGGGCCTCCGCACGCGCAATCCCGAAAAGAAGGCGATGTAGGCGTCGCATACCGTGTCCATGTGGCCGGCCAGAGCAATCGCCTCCTCGCGCGGAAGATCGGTCTTGACCAGGTAACGTTTAGACGGGAATGACGTTGCGCGAGCAAACCATTCGACCGCCGGTTCCGCGCCGAAGGCCGCCACACGGAATCCGTCGTGCCCGATCACACTGAAGAGTGTCCCGCCAAACGTCAACTCCATCAACGCCAGGCAAATCACCGAACGCTTCATGAAAACCTCCTCGGCCAGTTCCTCCCCGGAGAATTCCGAGTCGGGATCTGCCAAAGGAACGGAAACCGGCAAGATCCCGAAGTTCGCTGCGCTGGAGTATAGGCGAGCAACGCTAATGCCGCAAGTCTCCCGGGAGGGGCTACTCTCCAATAAAGTACGACGTTGCTTTTAGCCAGCAAGTTTCTCGGCACTGAGGCGGCCACGGAATCTTGGCGGACCCTCGTGTGCGAGGAGCTTGTCCCTTGTCGCCGCCTGAGCTAGAATTGAAGGGTTGAAGGTTGAGGGTACCAGCGCACGCGGCGTGTCTGAGGGGGCAGGGCCAACTCGCATTATCTGAAGTGTCGCAGAGGCGGCGGTCTCGGAGATGGCGGAAAGCTGAGGATCTCACGATCAGATGAGAACGTCTCTGGAGTCGATCTAAAGTAGAGCCACCCCGCACGCGTTACAATATGCTTCAAAGCGAACGTCCGGCCGGCATCCCCAGTCGAAAAATGGACGGGATTTACAGGATTGACAGGATGAATTCTCGAAAATGGGTTCTTATCCTCTGAATCCTGTAAATCCCGTCCAATTAGTTCCCCCAGGGGCTCGTCTGCGAAACGCTCACCCTCTTCAACCCGGGAGTTCCGTGTCTTTGTCCGATATGGGGCAGGCCGAATGGACGGGATTTACAGGATTGACAGGATGAATTCTCAAGAATGGGTTCTTATCCTCTGAATCCTGTAAATCCCGTCCCTTAAGTTCCCCCGCCCGGTTTCGGCGTTGACTTCTCGTTTCCAAGCTGATCCGCAGTAACCTATGTCCGTGCGACTCGCAGAATACCTGATTCGATGCCGTTGGGTAATCCTGCCTCTGTTGGCCGCAGTCACGCTGGCCGCGGCGGCGATCACGCCTGGGATCCGGTTCGATTTCACCCCTCAGGCCGTCTATACCGACCATGACGGACTGGTGGAGTATAGCGAGCAGTTCAAGGAAACCTTCGGATACGAAGACGCCGTGCTGGTCGTGCTGCTGGAGGCCGGCGGCGAGCGCGACGTGCTACATGCCGACGTGCTCTCGTGGCAGGCGCGGATTGCCGGGAACCTTGCCACGCTGCCGTCGGTCGAGCGCGTCAGGTGCGTGGCCACAATGAAGGTGGCGCGGCCCGTGCTGCGGCCACCCTGGATCGTGCCGGCGCCCCTGATTCGAGAATTCCCGGTGGACCGCGACACCGAAATGCGGGTACGGGCCGCCCTGGATCTCTTCGAGGGGGTCAACGGGACCCTGGTGAGCGAGGACCGTCGGGTAGCGGCGATCATCGTTCGCCTCGATCCCGACGCGCGAGAGGTCGACGCCATGGAAACGGCGGTCAATGCGATTACCGCCCGCTTGGACGCCTGCCCGCCTCCGGCCGGATTCCAGTTGCACTTTGCCGGTTTCCCCGCCCTGCGGGTGGATATAGTCCGGCAGCTTCGGGCCGACCTGCTGTTCCTTCTTCCGGTGGCCGGCGTGGTGCTCCTGGCGGCCTCGGCCGTCGCTTACCGGTGCGCCTCCGGTACCCTGGTCCCGCTGCTGGCGGTCGGCGCGGGCGTGGCATGGACCGCCGCCGTGTTGGTCGTTTCCGGTCAGACACTCAGTATCATCAGCAGCATCCTGCCGATCCTGATGTTGACAATCGGGATGTCGAATTGCGTACACGTCGTGAACCGTTACGCCGAGCAATCTGCATCTCTCCCGGGGCAACGTATCCCGGCAGTCAAAAAGACGATCACCCACATGGCGTCGGCCTGTTTGCTCACTTTCCTGACCACGGCCATCGGATTCCTCAGCCTGGCGGCCACCCGCTCGCAAGTGCTCACGGCGTTCGGGTGGCAGGCGGCCCTGGGCATGGGACTGCTGTACGTCAGCACGATCCTGGTCTCGGCCACGCTGTTGCCGCTGTTTCGACCACCTCGACACGGCGTTTCCGCCATCGAGTCGTTCTCTCCCGGCGCCTACCTTGTCGCCGGAGCAGCCTACCTGGTCACTCGACGCCCGTGGGTGGTGTTGTTCTGTAGCACCGCGCTGGTGGTTGCTTCGCTTTGGGCCGCGCGCGGCATGGTCGTAAACTCGCACATGATGGAATCCTATGACGGGGATCACCCCACGATGGAAGCCATGCGGCTCGTCGAGAACGAGCTGGGGGGATTCATTTCCCTGGACGTCAGCCTTACGGCCGACCGGGCCGGCCGGTTCATGGAACCGGAGGTCTACCGCCGAGTTGCCCGGGCTCAACAGTTCGCCCGGAAGGATCCAGCGGTCCTCTTCGCACAATCCTACGTCGATCTCCACCAGAGGTTCCATACCCGGACAAGGTTGCACGCCCGGAAACAACCGACCGAAACGCAAGCCGACCTGCTTCCCCCGGGCGAAGCCGGCCTGGAGCGTCTGAGGAGAAGCTCGCAGATGATACGCCGGATAGCCGAGGTCGTGGATTACGGCGCCTTCATGTCGCCCGACGAAAAGCGTGCCAGAATCCTGCTGCGGGTGCAAGACGTGGGTAGCCGCCGGTCCCTGGTCCTGATCGAGAAACTCCAACGACGGCTTGCGGAACTCTTCCCGCCCGGAGGTCCCATCGAGGCGCGGCTCACGGGAGACGCGTATATACACGCCAAAACGATCGATAGTTTCATCCGTGCCCTGTTGCTTTCACTGCTGGCCGCGTCGGTGATCATCTTTGCCCTGATCGCCGTGCTCTTTCGGTCGCTCTGGATCGGCCTGATCTCGATCGTCCCCAACCTCACGCCCCTGGTGCTGACCGCCGGCTACATGGCACTTCGCGGATACGACCTGAACATCTCTCACGTGATCGTGTTTGCCATCAGCCTGGGAGTGGCCGTCGACGGTACGATTCACTTCCTGGTGCGATTTCGCCGGGAGGAGAAACGCACCCGCGACGGGTCCCGGGCGATCCGCCGTTCCTTCAAAGGTACGGGGCGGGCAATCGTGCTGGCCAACGTGCTGATCCTCTGCGGGCTGGCCGTGCTGTTCCTCTCCGATTTCGTTCCTACGCGCCGGTTTGCCGAATTGGGCAGCGTCACCATGCTAGGGGCGCTGGTGGGAGACCTGCTTCTGCTGCCCGCCTGCCTGTTGCTCCATCATCGCCGCCGAGAGGGGACGCCGTCTCGCCGCACGCCCCAACGGGTCTGCTGAGTGCCCGTTGAGAAGGAAGGTCCCCAAGCATCGCGTGAGCGGTTCCGTCTTCGTGGTCATGTACCGTCTCCGCATCCGTGATCCTCGGGTTAATCGCTACGATCCGACCGAGCCCCAGGGTGTTGTTGGACTCCGCCAAAGGAGCGGGCTATGGTTGAAACTAGAGTAGTCAAGGACAGGGGGGCTTAACCCATGATCTCCGATGGTAGTAGAAATGGAATCACGGACCGAGCACATACTGGTTGTAGACGACTACAGTGCGCACCGAAACGCCGTGGCGTTCGGTCTCACCAAAGCAGGGTTCAGGGTGTCGGCCGCGGCCAGCGCGACCAAAGCCATGATGCTTGCCGAGCATGAGGATTTCGACCTCGTAATAACCGACTACTACATGCCCGATTTCACGGGCAGCGACCTTGTAAAGAAGCTGCGTGAGAATGACAAGTATGTCAGCATTCCGATAATCCTGCTGACCGGCAGGACTAACGAATTGAACGTGCGACAACTGCGCGACGATTTGTCGGTCCTGGTGGTCTCTAAGCCGTGTCCCACGAAGCACCTGGCGGAACTGGTCTCGAAGTGCCTGGAAATGGCCCGAAGTGCAAGCTGATCACCGGCCTGCCGCGTCGGCCCGTGCCAGCTTCACCGCACCGGCGACCGGGTCGGGCACCTCGGCCACCGGGTCGGGCGATAGCTCCAAGCAGTCCAGGTGCCTATTCAGACACCTCCGCAAGGTCTTGCTGCCCAGCAGTGCGCCACCGGCCAAGGCCAGCGGAAATCCCGCAGTAGCGAAACCGAGCTCCCGGACCACCGCGGAAATCATGCTCGCCAACTCGCCGGCCGCTTCGTCGACGATCCGGCGCGCCACGGCGTCGCCTTCCTCGGCCGCCCCGCAGACGGTGCCGGCCAGCGCGGCAATCGCGGCGGGGTCGGTGCCCATGCGGGAGATCGCCGAGATCAACTCCGGCGGCTGGTGAATTGCCAATCGGGCAAGCAGGCGATCGAGGAGTCGGGTGGCCGGTCCCCGCCCGTCGGCGCACTTTGCGGCGGCCCGCAGTCCTGCCACCGCGATGGTGTATCCGCCTCCCTCGTCGCCGAAGCGGAAGCCCCAGCCTCCCGACCTTGCCGTGTGCCCGGCGCGGTTTCGCCCAAAGGCCAACGATCCGGTTCCGGCAATCAGCGCCACGCCCGAACCGTCCGGCGAACCGGCCGCCAGCACGGCCACGGCGTCGTTGACCAGACAGAAACGGCGCGCTAAACGGCGCCGCTTTGCCCAATCCTTAAGGAACGTTCGATTCTCGTCCCGATCCGAGCCGGCCAGGGCCAGCACCGCGGCGGCAACCGGGGCAGGCTCGACGGCCGCGTCCTCAAACGCAGCGGCCACCGCTTGAGCGACGCTCTCGGCGGCCGTGGCCAGCCCGACCGTCTGCGGGTTGGCCGGCCCGGAAAGTCCACGGCCGATTACCGACTGCTCGCCGGCCGGATCGCGATCCGCCAGCCAGGCCACCGTCTTCGTGCCGCCCCCGTCAATTCCAAGAACCAGCCGGTTACTTCTCATGATCCTCAAGGGCTCGGCGAAGATGCCCCCCTGCTCGATCGATGCGGCGTCGGGCTTGCTGGGGTGTCACCGAGCAAAGTTCCGAGACGATCGCCGTTTTTAGCTCCCCTTCGCACCGGGCCAACAGCTCCTCGGCCTGCCGGTCCGACCGCCCGGTCAGCGCCACCACGATCCGCCGCGACCGATCCACCAGCTTGCTACTGGTGGCCCGCAGATCGACCATCAGATTCCCATAGGTCTTGCCCCGCAGCACCATGGCGGCGGTAGTCAGCATATTCAACACCATCTTCGTCGCGGTCCCGGCCTTCAGTCGGGTCGATCCGCTGATCACCTCGGGCCCCACGATGGGCGCAATGGTCAAGTCGGAACATGCGTCCAAGGCGGGGTCGCGGTTGCAGCTCAGGCCGATCCGGTAGGTACGCATTTCTGCGGCGTATTGAAGGCCGGCCAACACGTACGGCGTGCGGCCGCTGGTGGCGATGCCCACCAGTACGTCTCGCTGATCCAGGGCGATGGCCCTCAGATCGTCAACGGCCGCCTGGCGGAGGTCCTCCGCCCCTTCCACGGCGCGGATCATGGCCGCCGGTCCGCCGGCGATGATCCCCACGACCTGGTCGGGATCGGTGTTGAAAGTGGGTGGGCACTCGGCGGCGTCGAGCACGCCCAGCCGCCCCGACGTGCCTGCCCCCAGGTAGATCAGCCGCCCCCCCGCCTGCAATCGCGCGGCGATCACCTCAATTGCCCGGGCGATAGGCTTCGCTTCGCGGCCCACGGCCTCGGCAACCTTGGCATCTTCCGAGTTGATCAGGCTGACGATTTCCAAGGCCGAGAGCGTATCGATCGCCTCGGAGGCCGGGTTCCGGGCTTCGGTCGTAAGGTCCGTCAACATGGCCGTTGCTTCGCGTCGTCACTTCACAGGGATACTTCACTGGGATACTTCACAGGGATCTCGAACCCGGTGTATTATAACAGTCCCCAACCACGAGGTCCAAGCGGTGAATCTGGCAATCGGCCCACTCGACGCGTCCGTGCTGCTGGTCTATCTGGCCGGCGTGGTGTTGTTCGGTATCTGGATGGGCCGCGGACAACGCGACCTGGCCGGATACCTCCTCGGCGGGCGAAATCTGCCCTGGTGGGCCGTGCTGCTCTCGATCGTGGCCACCGAGACCAGCACGGTCACCTTCCTGAGTATCCCCGGACTGGCGTTCAATCCCCAAGGCGGCAGCCTGCTGTTTCTGCAACTGACCATCGGCTACATCATCGGCCGGCTGGTGGTGGTCCGGCTGTTCCTGCCGTCGTACTTTCGCGGCCGGCTGTTCACGGCCTACGAAGTGCTCGAGCGCCGGTTCGGCGGGGCCACCAAGCAGACGGCGTCGCTGTTGTTCCTGGTCACGCGCAACCTGGCCGACGGGCTGCGCCTGTATCTGACCGCGATTGTCTTGCAGCAAATCGTGGGACTGAACATCTGCGTCTGCATCGTGGTGATCGGCCTGGCCACCATCCTCTACACCTTCGCCGGCGGAATGAGGTCGGTCGTGTGGAACGACTGCGTGCAGTTCGTGGTCTACGTGGCCGGGGCCGTCTTGGCGTTGGTTGTGATTCTGGTCTTGCTGGGCGGAGGCTGGACGCAACTCTCCGAACTCTTCACGAACCTGTCCCGAGGGTGGAACCGGCTGTCGGACTTCGCCCAGCAGAACCACAAGTTTCGCCTCCTCGACTTCAGCTTGGATCCCACCCGGCGCTACACCGTCTGGTCGGGGCTGTTTGGCGGTGTGTTCATTGCCTTGGCCACCCACGGCACCGACCAGTTGATGGTCCAGCGATACTTAAGCGCCAGAAGCCAGAAGGAGGCCGGCCGCGCGCTGGGACTGAGCGGGCTGATCGTCTGCGGGCAGTTCGCACTTTTCTTGTTGATCGGCGTGGCCCTGGCCTGCTTCTATGATCTCTTCCCGCCGGAGAGGCCCTTTGGCCCGGGCGACAATGACAAGGTCTTTCCCTCGTTCATCGTTCATCACCTGCCGATCGGCGTGGTGGGGATCGTGGTGGCGGCCGTCTTCTCGGCGGCCATGTCGACGCTCTCCAGCTCGTTGAACGCTTCGGCCGCGGCCGCCGTGAACGATTTCTATCTGCCCTGGAGCAAACACAAGCCTTCTGAGAAGCGGCTGTTGCGTATCAGCCGAAAGCTGACCATCGCGTTCGGGCTGGTTCAAATCGGCGTGGCCGTCGTCGGCCAGTTGCTGCGCCAGAGCGTGGTGGAAAGCGTGATGGCCATCGCCGGCTTCACTACCGGTGTGATCTTGGGGGTGTTTTTCCTGGGTGCACTGACCGGCGGCGTGACGCAACGCAGCGCGCTGGCCGGCCTGGTGGGAGGTCTGGCCGTGATGACCACGGTAGTATTCACCACCGAACTGGCGTGGCCGTGGTTTGCAATCACGGGATCGTCGGCTACCTTGGTCATCGGACTCGCCGCAGATGCGCTGCTTCCCAAGACCGGATCCAAGCCGTATAATCCAAGCCCACGCGACACCTCTTGACCGTATCCCAACGGCGGTGCCCCAATGCTGAAGATCTGCTCTTTGACGTCCGCAAGCCGTTCTCTCGGGTTCATCCTGGCGGGGATCCTGACAGGGATCGTAGCCCTATCGCTGGAAGCGCCCGCGGCACAGGGCCGGCCGCGCGAATCACCCCCGGCGCAACCCGAGCAGGTCGGCATGAATTCCGGCCACCTTAAGCAGATCGACGCGATCGTCGCCGAGCAGCTCGAGGCGAAGCAGATGTCCGGGTGCGTGGTGCTGATAGGCCGCCGGGGGAAGACCGTTTTCCTGAGGGCCTACGGATACGGACAGATCGAGCCCAGCCGCGTGGGCATGACCACCGATACCGTGTTCGACCTGGCATCCCTGACCAAGCCCATCGCCACGGCCACCAGCGTGATGATCTTGGCCGAGCGGGGCAAGCTTCGCCTGGAAGACCGCGTGGCCGAACACATTCCCGAGTTCGGCCGAAACGGCAAGGAAAACGTCACAATCTTTCAACTGCTGACCCACCAGGGCGGCATGATCGCCGACAACTCGCTGGCCGACTATGCCGACGGGCCGGAAAAGGCATGGCAGCGGATCTTCGCGCTGAAGCCTCGCGCCACCCCCGGCTCCAAATTCGTCTACAGCGACGTGGGCTATCTCGTGCTGGGCGAGCTGGTCCGGCGGATCTCCGGCAAGAACCTGCACGAGTTCTCCCGCCGCGAGATCTTCCGGCCGCTGGGGATGAGCGAAACCGGGTATCTTCCCCCCGATCGTCTTCGCCGCCGCGCCGCACCCACGGAGAAGCGCGACGGAGCCTGGATCAAAGGTCAAGTACACGACCCTCGGGCCCACCTGCTGGGCGGTGTCGCCGGACACGCAGGTCTCTTCTCCACGGCCGAAGACCTGGCCGTTTTTGCCCGGATGATGCTCGGCGGTGGTAGCCTCGGGGACGTCCGCGTGCTCCGCCAAGAGACGGTGGCCGCCATGACCCGGCCAAATCAAGTTTCCAGCGGCCTGCGGGGGCTGGGCTGGGATATCAAGACCGGCTACTCATCGAATCGTGGCCGGTCGTTCTCCTCCCGGGCGTTCGGCCACGGAGGGTTCACGGGCACCGCGATCTGGATGGATCCCGAGTTGGAGCTGTTTGTGATCTTTCTGGGCAACCGACTGCATCCCGACGGCAAGGGCTCGGTCAACCAGTTGGCCGGCCGGATCGGCACGATTGCCGCCGACGCTATCGTGGATCGCAAACGGCCGGTCGTGCTCAGCGGCATCGACGTCCTGCGGCGCGACGGCTTTCGGCCGCTGGCTGGGCGGCGCGTGGGACTGATCACCAACCGGACGGGAATCGATCGCCGGGGCGTGAGCACTGCCTTGCTGCTGAGCAAGGCGGCCAACTGCGAACTGGTCGCGCTGTTCAGCCCGGAGCACGGGCTGCAAGGCAGGCTCGAAAGCAGCCACATCGCCCACGGCCGCGACCCGGAAACCGGACTGCCCGTCTACAGCCTCTACGGAAAGACCCGCAGACCGACGCCGAAGATGCTGAAAGGGATCGATACGCTGGTTTTCGATATTCAAGACATCGGCACTCGCTTCTACACTTACATCTCCACGCTGGGCTACGCGATGGAAGAGGCGGCAAAGCTAGGAATTCGCTTCGTGGTTCTCGACCGGCCCAACCCGATCGGCGGCGTGGAGGTCGACGGCCCGGTGCTCGACGCCGGGCGCGAGTCGTTCGTCGCGTACCACCCGATCCCCGTGCGGCACGGAATGACGGTGGGCGAGCTGGCGCGGATGTTCAACGGCGAGCGCGGCCTGGGCCTCGACTTGCAGGTGGTACGCGTCGAAGGCTGGCGCCGAAGCGATTTCTTCGATGCAACGGGCCTGAAATGGGTCAACCCGTCGCCCAACATGCGGAGCCTGACCGAAGCCATCCTCTATCCGGGAATCGGCCTGCTGGAGACCACGAACCTCTCGGTGGGCCGTGGTACCGCGACTCCCTTCGAGATCATCGGGGCCCCGTGGCTCGACGCAGCCAAGCTGGAGAGCGTGTTGAACCGGGCCGGTTTGCCCGGCGTGGGGTTTCGTGCCGTCTCCTTCACGCCCGATGCCAGCGTGTTTCGGGACCAGCCCTGCCAAGGTGTCACGATCGCGATCACCGACCGTGCGGCCTTTGAGCCGCTGCGCACCGGTTTCGAAATCGCCCGCCAACTGCGGATCCTGTATCCGCAGGCCTGGAAGGCCGACCGGTACGATCGGCTGCTGGGCAACCGGCAGGTGCTCGAGGCGGTCCTGGCAGGCAAGAGCACGGCCCAGATCGAGTCGATCTACCGGCCCGCCCTGGAGGACTTTCGGCGACGGCGCTGCCGCTTCTTGCTCTACAGCCAGTAGACGCGGATTGATCGTGGCGCGTGGGGGGATTGCTTCCGGTTACTGGCGAGTGTATATACAGTAGTTCCAAATTTGGACGAGTCAGCCTGGGGGTGGCCGGGGTCGAGCGCCAGCGAGCCCCCGGAAAGTCGGCCATCTGGGGGCTCGCTGGCGCTCGACCCCAGCCACCCTCCGTCACAATTTGGAGCTACCGATATAGGTGTGATTCCTCTTGCACTCGGCAAAGGGAGGTCGGCATGAGAGGCCCTTGGATCTTGACGTTGCCGTTGATGTTCCCCGCCGGCGTTGCGGCGCCTGCCGAAGGGGTGATTACGCACGTCGACGTCTTTGAGTCGGGGACGGACGGTTACCACACCTTCCGCATCCCGGCCATCGAGCTGGCGCCCGACGGGTCGCTCCTTGCGCTGGCAGAGGCCAGAAAGCACAACCAGGCCGACCCGGGCTTCGGCAAGCAGGACATCGATTTGGTCTGCAAGCGCAGCACCGACGGCGGACGCACCTGGTCGCCGATACAACTCATCGAGGATCCCGGCGAGCTGTGGTCGGCGGCTAACCCGGCTACGGTGGTGGATCGCCGGACCAAACGAATCTGGCTCCTGTATCTCCGCTCGAAACCGGGCCGCAGCACCCGCACCTCCCGCCCCGGCACGGATGACATGCAGACCATGGCTCGCTTCAGCGACGACAATGGTGCAACCTGGTCGGAGCCGATTGATCTGACGGCGGTGGCCAGAGACGTTCGGGATAAGGAAACCTGGCGGGCCAGCGTGGTCGGTCCCGGCGGCGCGATCCAGACCAGCCAGGGCCGCCTGATCGCGCCCGCCTGGAAGGTCGCACCCTACGGCGTGTTCTCCGTCTACAGCGACGACCACGGGCGCACCTGGCATCGTGGAGAGTTGGTGCCGGGCGGCAACCCGGGCAGCGAGAGTCAACTCGTCGAGCTCGCAGATGGACGAATCCTGGCCGACATTCGCCAGAAGAGCGGCCCCCATCGTTGGCTGGCGGCCAGCCGCGACGGCGGGCGCACCTGGTCCAAGCCGCGCCCCGGGGCAAACGTTACTCCCGTGGCTTGTGCGATCCGGCGATACACGCTCGAGTCGGCCGGCGACGATCGCAACCGCATCTTGTGGACCGGGCCCAAGGGACCCGGCCGAACCAACCTGGTAGTCCGCGTGAGCTACGATGAAGGGCAGACGTTCACCGGCGAGCGGCTGATCTCTGCCGGCCACGCCGCCTACTCGGACCTGACGATTCTGAAAGACAAAACTGTAGGCGTACTCTGGGAACGCGGCGTTCAGCGCGGCTACCAGTTCATCACCTTCACCCGCCTCGACCTGGAGTTTCTCGAACCCCGTCGGTAGTTTTTACAAAAACGTCTGAAGGGGCCACCAGGAAACCACGAAACACAAGGGAGAAACGCAACGATGTATCTTCAGTTAACGCGCTGGCGTGGCCTGCTGAGAGCTGCCTGGATCGCCACCTGCTGCATCCTCGGCTTGGCTGCGGCCGGCACCACGGCCCAGTTTGCCGTGGGCACATTGGCTGCCGGTCCTCCGCTGCCCCAGGCAGATGCCCCGCAATACCCTCGCGTCACCTTATCCACCTGGTACGAGGTCGACCCCAACTGGCCGCAGCGGCCCGCAAACCTGCCCTGGGGCCGTATGCCCGGCGTCGCCGTGGACGCCAAGGACCAGGTCTGGGTCTTCACCCGGGCAAACCCACCGATTCAAGTTTACAGCGCCGAGGGAAAGCTGCTGCGGACCTGGGGCAAGGGCCTGGTCGGCCCCGATGGGACTGCCAACGGTTCGCACTACCTCAAGATCGACGGCCGGGGTATGATCTGGCTGGCCGACGTGGCCAACCACGTCGTCCTCCAGCTAACTCCAGAGGGAAAACTGCTCAAAACCCTGGGCACTCCCGGTGAACCCGGCGACGACGAAACCCATTTCAACAAGCCCACGGATATGGCAATCACACCCCACGGTGAGGTATTCGTCTCCGACGGGTACGGCAACGCGCGGGTCGTTCATTTCGACCGCCGCGGAAAGTTCATCAAGGCCTGGGGCAAGCTCGGGACGGGCCCCGGCGAGTTCAGTCTGCCGCACGCCATCGTGGTCGATTCCAAGGGCAGACTCTACGTGGCCGACCGAAACAACGCCCGGGTCCAGGTCTTCGATCGCACGGGGAAGTTCCTCGATCAGTGGCAAAACGTGGTCGTTCCCTGGGGACTGTGGATCACGTCGAAGGACGAAATTTGGGTCTGCGGCTGCTCGCCCATGCAGTGGCGCGAGACCGACAGCACGCTGAGTTGCCCGCCCAAGGACCAGGTCTTCATGAAGTTCGACACCTCGGGCAAGGTCTTGCAACTCTGGACGGTGCCCAAAGGCGAGGACGGCCGGGAGAAGCCTGGAGATCTGAATTGGGTCCACGGGATCGCGGTGGATTCCAAGGGCAACATCTACGCCACCGACATCGTCGGCCAGCGGGTCCAGAAGTTCGTCAGGCAGAACTGACGCAGGCATCGAGCGGCCGGCTTGGG
>SDBV01007256.1_pt1 | contig 15188 bp, 9 predicted proteins | sample 2277081 | NCBI WGS metagenome assembly SDBV01 (sample SAMN10402039, study PRJNA504765) | marine sediment metagenome | isolation source: marine sediment core GS10_PC15, 223 cmbsf | place: Arctic Ocean: Southern Knipovich Ridge | collected 2010
GATCAGGGATCAGGGGTCAGGGATCAGGGGTCAGGGATCAGGGGTCAGCGTTTTCAACTTCGCGTAAACGCCTGCGGACTGCGTTCCGCGGGGAGGGTTGGGGGTAAGGGAGTAAACGTTCTGCGATTTAGTAATGCGGTTGATCCTGCTTTGGGTTGCCAAGAAACCAATTGGCAACCACTACTAGAGAAAACACGGCTCCGGCGACTACGAGCCCTACGCCTACTGCGAAGACTATGATGGAGTGATTCCCTATTCGATAGATGGCTTGTAAGTGATTGGCAGGGCCATCCCCTTCCACGATCGACATGTCCGGCATCGATAGCATTGCGACGGCGACGTTGCCGAGGCCGGCAATCAGTACGCCTCCAAGAACCGTTGACAATCCGACAACAAGTTGAATTTTCTGAGCACGCGTCATGCTGGTACTCCTTACTTGTTCTGCACTCGTGGCGGGCGATGCCTACCGGACCTGTCTTCTCTTACGTCGCATCCGAAACCATGGCCAGCGAGTCGATGATCGTGTCGCGGGTGATCTCGTTGTAGCTGAGCACGATCAGTTGCGGCAGTTGCGAGGTGGTCATCTGTTTCAAGGCTGCGCGGATTTGCGGGCTGACCAGCACGATGGGCGGGTGGTTGGCCAGGGCTAGTTTTTCGATCTCGGCCGCGATCACCCGGCAGGTTGCCTCCACGGCCTGCGGCGACATGCGGATGAACAGTCCGTGCTCGTTGTGGTCGAACCCCGCCCGAATCCGGTCTTCCAGCGCCGGGTCGAGCGTGACGACGTGAATCCGGTTCTCGCGGTTGCGGTATCGGGTGCAGATCGCCCGGGCCAAGCGATGTCGGACGTACTCGGCCAACAGCACGGTGTCTTTGGTTCGGGGGGCGTAATCGCCGAGCGTTTCCAGGATGGCGCTCAACTGGCGAATGGAGACCCCCTCGCGCAGCAGCAGGTGCAGGATCTGCTGGACTTCCGCCAGCTTCAACGTGCCCGGGATCAATTCGTCGACCACCGCCGGCGAAGTCTGTTTCAATTCGTCGACCAGGTGCTTGGCGGCGTCGCGGGTAAGGATTTCGTCGGCGTGTCGGCGAACCGTCTCGGTCAAGTGCGTGGCGACCACGCTGGTCGGCTCGACCACCGTGTAACCGAACAGTTCCGCCTGGTCGCGCAAACCCGGCTCGATCCATACCGCCGGAGTCCCGAATGCCGGATCCTTGGTCACCGCGCCGGGGACCTTGCCGGTGGTCATTCCCGAATCCATCGCCAGCAGCAAGCTCGGCTCCGCGGTTCCCTCGGCCACGGCCATGTCGGCGATTTTGATGCGGTACTGGTTTTGGTCCAGTCGCATGTTGTCGCGGATGCGGACCTTGGGCAGGATGATTCCGATGTCCGAGGCCACGTTCTGGCGGACCCGTTGGACCCTCTCGAGCAGATCGCCGCCGCGCCGCGCATCGGCCAGCCGGATCAGGCCTACGCCGATCTCGATTTCCATGGGATCGACGGTCAGGTAGTCTTCGACGCGCTGCTCGGTGGGCTTGGCGGCTTCCGCCTTTTTCTCGGCGTCGGCCGAGGTCCGGGCGTGGGCGGTTCGGCGCGAGAGCATCACGGCCAGGGCAACACAACTCGTGCCGATCAAGGTCAGGGGGATCTTCGGCAGGCTGGTGAAGGTCAACACTCCCAGGAAACCGCCCGCCACGGCCAATGCCTGCGGACGCGAGAAAAGCTGCTTGAGGAATTCGCTCGGCAGGTTGACCGAACGGCTGCTGCGGGTGACCAGCAGAGCGGCGGCCAGCGAGATCAGAAACGCCGGCACCTGGCTGGCCAGGCCGTCGCCGATGGTGAGTTTGGTAAACAGCGACGCGGCCTCGCCGATGCTCATCCCGGCGTCGACCATGCCGATGACCAGCCCGCCCACGATGTTGATCAGGGTGATCACGATCCCGGCGATCGCGTCGCCGCGGACGAACTTGCTGGCACCGTCCATGGCCCCGAAGAAGTCGGCCTGTTGCGTGATCTCCTCGCGGCGCTGCTGGGCCTGGCGTTCGTCGATGATGCCGGCGTTGAGGTCGGCGTCGATGGCCATCTGCCGGCCGGGCATACCGTCCAAGGCGAAGCGCGCGGCCACTTCACTGATCCGCGTGGCCCCCTTGGTGATCACCACGAACTGGATCAGTACGATGATCACAAAGATAATCAGTCCGACCACGATCTTGTCGCCGGCCACGAATTCCCCAAACGCCTGGATCACACCACCCGCCGCCGCCAGGCCGTCCGTTTCCGCCCGGGTAAGGATCAACCGCGTGGTGGCTACGTTGAGCACCAGGCGAAACAGGGTCGTGGCCAACAGCAACGAAGGGAAGATACTGAATTCCAACGGCGTGAGGACGTAGATCGTCGTCAACAGCATGATCACCGCGATGGTGATATTGGCAGCCAACAACAGATCCAGCAGCGCAGAGGGCAACGGGACCATGATCACCAGAATGCTGGCGATGATCCCCACCGGCAAGATCAGATCTTGAATCCGGCCCCACGGGCCCGCCGCGTCCGAGCGCGGCGCAACACCAGTAGCCATCCGTATCCCCGGACGCCGTGTCCGTTCAGCAAGACAAGATTGGAGGTAGAAGAAGCGCGGCGGGAAGGTACTCGAAAGAAGACGAAGAGTCCAGGTCGGTTCTGCGGTCGACCACCACGATTCTCGGGGCGCCCTTGCCTGATTCAGGCCGCATCTGCTAACATGGTGGTTTATCTGGGGGTTGCGGGAAAAATAGGCGGTGTGAGGCGTGCAGCGACTCTTGGCAACGATGTCCGCACCCGGCCGTTTAGCTGCCGCCGGTACGGCGGCTTGAACTGGGAGGATGGCGATGGCGGCTGCAGCCGACCAACAATCGGCCGACGCGAATCCGGGCTCCAAGGTTCGGCTTTGGCATATGCGTTTTCTGGACGGAATGTGCCTGGGCGGGTGGATCCGGCTGCTGCTGCGAAACCGGTTCGCCGTGACCCCCACTCGCGTGGCCATGGCGATGATCGTTACGCCGGTCTCGGCGGTCAACACCCTGCTGTGGGGTGTCCAGCAACTGATTTACGGACGCAAGATCCAGCGGACGGAAATCGCGCAGGACCCGATCTTCATCATCGGTCACTGGCGTGCGGGGACCACGCTGTTGCACGAACTGCTCATTTTGGATTCGCGGCACACGTTTGCAAACTCCTACGCCTGTTTCGCGCCGAATCATTTTATCGTCTCCGGTTGGCTGTTTAAGCGATGCCTCTGGTTCTTGTTGCCCTCCCGCCGGCCGATGGACAACATGCCGTTGGGATTCGACCGCCCGCAGGAGGATGAATTCGCCCTGTGCAATATGGGCGTCGGCTCGCCGTATTGGACGATCGCTTTTCCCGGCGGGCCGCCGCAGGGGCAGCAGTATCTGGACTTCCAAGGACTCACCCCGGAGGAATTGGACCGCTGGAAACGGGCCTTGGTCTGGTTCCTCCGCTGCGTCACGCTGCAAGATCCCAAGCGGATTGTGCTGAAGTCGCCTCCCCATACCAGCCGGATCCGGGTGCTGTTGGACCTGTTTCCCGACGCCCGGTTCGTCCACATCTATCGCGATCCCTACGTCGTTTTCCCCTCGACCGTCAATCTCTGGAAACATTTGTATCAACGCGACGGCTTGCAGAAGCCCCACGACGAGGCCCTGGAGGAACACGTCTTCCAGACCCTCAACCGGATGTATCAGGCGTTTGAGCGGGACCGGGACCTGATCGCCCCGAACCGCTACTGCGAAGTCCGTTATGAAGACCTGGTCAGGGACCCGATCGGACAAATCCGGGCGATGTACGACCGCCTGGAACTGGGCCAGTTCGACAAGCTGTTGCCGGCGCTGGAAGAGTCCTTGGCCGGCCGCAAGGACTACCAGACCAACCGATATGAAATCTCTCCGCAACTCCGCGCCGAGATCGGCCGCCGCTGGAGAGCCTTCATCGAGAAATACGGCTACACGTCCCAGGCGGCAGAAGTCGAGTAGAAACAAACATCCCCAACGGAATATCGAATGTCGAACAAGGAATGTCGAACTGCGAACGGCACTTTCTTCGGACTATCTCCGAGAATAGCGTTTTCCTGTGGGAGGCGTCTCCGACGGCGACCGCAATCGATCACCGGTTCCATCGCCGTCGGAGACGCCTCCCACAGCACAATCGCTCGAAATCCTCAGTCCTTCGCCGCGCAGTGCATTCCACCTACTACCTACTACCTACTATCTACTTCCAACCAAGGAGCGTCCCATGAAGTATCCGAGAATCCCTATCGCCAGTCTCCTGTTACTCTTGTGTGTCTGGCTGCTTCCCCACGCGGTCGCGGCGGAGGAAAAGAAGCCAACCTGGAATCCCCTGATGGACGGCAAGACCCTCAACGGCTGGCACAAGGTCGGCCAGGGCGAGTGGACCGTCGAGCAGGGCGCGTTTGTCGGCCGAGCCGACAACACCCGTTTGTACGGCCTGTTGGTAAGCGACCAGAAGTATAAGGACTTTTCGGTGCGGCTGAAGTTCAAGTGCCTCTCGGGCGACAGCGGTTTTTACATCCGCACGATCATCAAGGCCCCGGAGAAGGCCCACGGGCTGCAAGTTCAAGTGGGCCGCGTGGACAGCGGCGTGGGCGGAATCTACGAGAGCTACGGCCGGGCGTGGATCGACAAGCCCAGCGTCGAGCAGGAGAAGAAGTTTCTCCAGGAAGATGATTGGAACCAAATGACCATCGAGGCCCAAGGCGGAAACGTCGTGGTACACGTCAACGGCGTGAAGACCGCCGAATTGAAGGATGACCCAAGCCGGCCCGAAGGACACTTCGCGCTGCAAATGCACGCCGGGTGCGTGATGCAGGTGATGTTCAAGGAGATCGAGATCCTCGCCAAGAATAGTAGCCGTCTCGCTCCGCGAGACGAAGCTCCGTCTCGATGAGTCTTGCCCGATCTATCGGCTTCGAGGCAAGGTCAGATGAACAGATTGACGTTGCCGGCCTCGGCCTCGTTGAGGTACATGGCCACGCCGCCCTCTTCGATGCCGTCGATCAGTTCTTCGCGGCGAATCCCCATCAGGCCCATGCTCATCGAACAGACGACCAGGCGCACGCCGGCCTGCTGAGCCTTGTGAATCAGCTCCGGCAGGGGATCGACCCCCTTGTTTCGCATGATCCCCTTGATCATCGCCGTGCCGAGACCGCCCATGTTCATCTTCGAGAGTTTCAACTTGTCCGGGCCGCGAGGCATCATCCAACCGAACATCCGCTCGATCAGGTTCTTCGCCACGCCGACCTTCTCCGGCCGGCGGAGCACGTTGATACCCCAGAAGGTGAAGAACATGGTGACCTTGCTGCCCATGGCGGCGGCCCCGTTGGCGATGATGAAACTGGCCAGGGCCTTGTCCAAATCGCCGCTGAAGAGGACCAGGGACTTGTTCTTCGACGGCGGCGAACCGTTCTGCAGCGAGGCGGCGGCCGGCTGCACAGCGGCCCGCTTGACGATCGTCGCCCGGCAGGCCCCGTTGTCCGCCTCCACCTCCAACAGTTGATGCCCGGTGCTGTGGCACCAGCCCGCTACGTCGCCGGGAAAGCCGGGATCGCCGCTGACAATCGCCACCGCCTGGCCGTCGGCAATCCGGCCGATCTCGGTTTTCAATTCCATGATCGGCCCCGGACACTGCAAGGCCCGGGCGTCGATCTGCTTGACGACCGGAGCGTCTCGGGCGTCTTGGGCGTCTTGGGCCTCCGGCGGACGGCTGGTGGAAGGGTTCCCGGCAGTGTGCGCGGTGTCGGCGGCGCCGCCGGTGTGACCGGTATGGCCAACGTTGTCGGCAATTCCCTTCGACGGTGCTTTTGAAAGATCCGCCGGCAAGGGCCCGGTCGCGGCACAATAGGTTTTGTAACCGCCGGACAGGTTGCGGCAATCGAAGCCGTGCTGCGTGAGGATGCGGCAGGCCAGATAGCCTCGCAATCCGACCTGGCAGTAAACGAGGAGTTCTTTGTCGCGCGGCAGTTCGCCGAGTTGCTCGCGAAGTTGATCCAGTGGAACGTTCTTCGCCCCGGGAATCGTGCCGGCTTCGGTCTCTGCCGCCGTGCGGACGTCCAGGAGCACTTGGCCTTCGCCCGGATCGACAACGTCCGGCACATGGCAGAGTCGCACATCGCCGCGGAGCACGTTAGAGGCCACGAAACCGGCGTAGTTGATCGGATCCTTGGCCGATCCGTAGGGCGGGGCGTAGGACAATTCCAGCTCGGCCAGGTCGTGGACCGTCATCCCCGCCCGGATGGCCACCGCCAAGACGTCGATTCGCTTGTCCACACCGTCGGCGCCGACCGCCGCCCCGCCGAGGATCTTGCCGTCGCCGGGGTCGAACAGCAGCTTGAGGCTGATCACCGCGGCGCCGGGATAGTAGCCGGCGTGGCTGGAGGGGTGGACGTAGATCTTTTCGTAACGTATCCCGGCCCGTTGCAGCGCCTGCTCGCTCATGCCGGTCATCCCGATGGCCAGATCGAACACCTTGCAGATGGCCGTGCCCTGACTGCCGCGATAGACGCTGCTTCGCCCCAAGGCATTGTCGGCCGCGATCCGCCCCTGCCGGTTCGCCGGGCCGGCCAAGGGGATCAACGCCTTGTGCCCGCCGACCAGGTGCGTAACTTCGACCGCGTCGCCCACGGCGTAGACGTGCGGATCGCTGGTCCGCATCTGCTGGTCGACCACAATGCCGCCGGTGGGGCCGATCTCGATCCCGGCGTCCCGGGCGAGGCCCACCTCCGGGCGCACACCGACGGCCAGGATTACCAGGCCGCTTTCGATCGACTCGCCCGTGCTGAGGATCGCGTTGAGCCGCCCCTTCTCTTCCTCAATGGCGGTGACCGAGGTCTCCAGGCGAAGGTCGACGCCGTGCAGTTGCAACTGCTGGTGAATCGGCGCGACCATTTCCGGATCGGCGGCCACGAACACCTGCCGGGCCAACTCGACTAAGGTTACTCCCAGGCCGCGACGTCGAAGGGCCTCGACCATCTCCAGGCCGATGTATCCCCCGCCGACGACCACCGCATGGGACGGGCCGGCTTCATCCACCACCTTCTTGATGGCGTCCATGTCTTGCATGCTGCGAAGGGTAAATACACCATGGCTGTCGGCGCCGGCAATCGGCGGGCGCAACGGCTCGGCCCCCGGACTGAGGATCAACACGTCGTACGGCTCGCGACTCTCTTCGGCGGTTTGCAGATTCCGTACGGCCACCCGGCGGGCCTGGCGGTCGATTCGCACCACCTCGCAGCCGGTTCGGACGTCGATCCGGAACCGCCTTTGCATACCCCGGGGCGTTTGGACGAGCAATCGGCTGCGATCGCCGATCGTCCCCCCGATATGGTACGGCAGACCACAGTTGGCGAACGAGATGTGCGGTCCCCGTTCGAAGAGCACGATTTCGGCGTCTTCCGACAAGCGTCTTGCCCGGGCGGCCGCCGAGGCTCCGCCGGCGACACCGCCGACAATCAGAATTCTCTTTCTCGAAGCCATGGTTACTCTCCCGGCTGAGGTGATGGTGTGCGGGAATTCGGCAAGCAGAAATCACCGTAGGTCAGGGCTTGCCCTGACGCATACTCCGTCGTGGGTCATCACCCCGCTGCGTCAGGGCAAGCCCTGACCTACGGAATTCTCAGGCGTCCTCGGTTTGGGTGCTTGGTTTGATGGTGGCGAGCAGGCGGCGCGGATGCAGGTCATCAGTTGCGGCAGTCGGGGGTCACCGATCCGGTAGATCACGGTCCGCCCCCGCCGCTGGCTGCCCAGCAGCCCGTGCCCTTTGAGCAGGCGCAGGTGCTCACTCGTCTGATGGGGGGGTAGCGAGCACATTTCGGCGATTTCCTGGACGGGGAATTCTCCCTGCATTAGGATCTCGACTATCCGCAACCGAATCGGATGCCCCAGAATCCTCAGACATTCGGCCGCCTCGTCGAGCTTCTCCAGCGGTAGGAGATTCGGCAAACTGGTCATATGGTCTCTCTTTATAGTTATTATATCGAGATATATCGACTAGTCAATACGTAATCCGTGAGGATTTTCGCAGATTGTGGCTCAGAAGGAATTCGTGTACCAGGTAGACGGGCGCAGCGGTAGACGGGCGCAGCGGCAGGCGGGCCGAGGTACGGGACCCACGCGTCAAGCCTTTGGGCAATTCCCAACCCCGACCGATGCCCGCCATTGTTGCCGTCGGACCGAAAAAACCGAGGAACTTCTCGACCCCGCAGCGCCAGCAACCTGCCAAGCTCAGCGGTGGATGCTCCCACACGGCAAGCTACTTCTTCCACTGCTCGACGTGGCAGCGTTTGGCCCAGGCCTGGTACTGGCGGGAAAGGTCGTCCACGATCACCGGGAATCGGGCGGCCAGGTCGGTCATCTCGGTGCGGTCGGCCTGCATGTCGTAGAGTTCCCAAGCGCCGGGATGCTGCGAGACGAGCTTCCACTTGCCGTCGCGAACCGCCCGATTGCCCTCGTGCTCCCAGAAGATCGGTCCAATCTGCCGCGTCTGGCCGCGGAAGATCGGCATCAGGCTCTTGCCGGACAAGGGCGTGAGCGTGTGTCCGTCGAAATCTCTCGGGTAGCGGATCTTCACTGCCTCGAGACAGGTCGGCATGATGTCGATCACGTGGCCCACCTGGTTGGTCCGCTTTCCGCCGGCGGCGATCACCGCGGGCCAAGAGACGATCAACGGCGTGGCGATGCCGCCCTCGTGGACCCAGTGCTTGTAGAGTCGAAACGGCGTGTTGCTGGCGTTGGCCCAGGCGATGCCGTAGCTTTGATAGGTGTCTTCGGAGCCGGGTGCGGTGCGGGGTTCGTTTCCCAGTTCGACCGTGCGACCCTGACGGGTTTGCTCGGGGACGTGCAACCCTTTCCAATGCGAGCCGACCTCCTCGGCGCATCCACCGTTGTCGGCCAGGAACATCACCAGCGTGTTCCGCCGGGCCCCCACCTGGCGGAGCGTCTGAAGGATCCGGCCGATGCCCTGGTCCATCACGTCGATCTGGGCGGCATACACTTCCATCCGCCGCTGCTGCCACGTCTTGTACTCGTTCTGCTGCCAGGGCCTGACCCTCGGGTCGCGAGGCGTCAGTGGCCAGCGGGCGTCGACGATCCCCAGGGCGATCATCCGCCGATGGCGCTTTTCGCGCAAGGCGTCCCAGCCGCCGGCGTACTTGGCCCGATATCGGGCGATCGCTCCCTGCGGCGCGTGCAGCGGCCAGTGCGGTGCGGTGTAAGCCACGTACAGAAAGAACGGGTCGTTGGCCCGCACGGCCTCTTCGATGTAGCCGCAGGCCGCGTCGCTGATCGCGTCGGTGTAGTAGTAATCGGCGTCGTCCGGCGGGCGGACGAACTGACTGTGGCGGCAAAGCGTCACCGGATCGAAATAGCTGCCGGCCCCATGGATCGTGCCGTAGAACTTATGGAAGCCGCGCCCCAGCGGCCAGTTGTATTTGGGCCCCCCAGCGTCGACGAATCGGCTGACGTGCCACTTGCCGCAGATCATCGTCCGATAGCCGGCGGTGCGGAGGATTTCGGCGATGGTGGCGCAGCTGGTATTGAGATTCCCCCGGTAGCCGGGCCGGCGGTAGTCGTTCATCATGTGACCCACGCCCGCCTGGTGCGGATACAGCCCGGTCAACAGCGCCGCCCGGGAGGGACAGCCTCGCCCGGCGTTGTAGAACTGCAAGAACCGCAGCCCCCCCTTGGCCAACGCGTCGAGGCTCGGCGTATGGATCTCCGACCCGTAGCACCCCAGATCGGAGAAACCCAGGTCGTCGGCCAAGATCAGAACAAGGTTCGGCCGCGAATCCCGGACGGGCAATTGGGCCCGGCTGTATTCGGCGAAAGCCGACAGGCATGCCAATACGGCACAGACGGAAGCGAAACGGCGCCACATGGATCGACCTCCGTGTGATCGCGAAAACCTGCATGAAAACCAGCCAACAACACGAGTCCATTATACGGCCGAAGCGCTGGTCGGTGCAAGAAGTGACCGCTGTGGCTTCGCAACCCGACAGTGCTATCACCCGCCCAGCTTCCTGCAAATCGCCGTGGCCATCTCGCGGGTTCCGACGGCGGTGGGGTCGTCGCGGCGCGGCTTCATGTCGTAGGTGACGTCCCGGCCCTCGACAATCACCTCCGCCACGGCCGCTTCCAACCGGTCGGCGGCCTCGCGCTCGTCCAGATACTGAAGCATCAACATGCCGGAGAGGATCAGCGCGGTGGGGTTCACCTTGTTCTGGCCCTTGTACTTAGGCGCGCTGCCGTGCGTGGCCTCGAAGACGGCCCCGCTGGGACCGACGTTCATTCCCGGCGCCACGCCCAATCCGCCGACCAGTCCGGCCGCCAGGTCGCTGAGGATGTCGCCGTAGAGGTTCGGCAACACGATCACGTCGTAGAGCTCGGGCTTCTGCACCAGTTGCATGCACATGTTGTCGACAATGCGGTCCTCGAATTCGATGCCGCTGTCGGCAAACTCCTCGGCCACCCGCCGGGCCGTCGCCAGGTAGAGCCCGTCGGTGTACTTCATGATGTTCGCCTTGTGTACGGCGGTGACTTTCCGGCGGCCGTTGTCGCGGGCGTACTCGAAGGCGCAGCGGACGATCCGCTGGCTGCCGGAGACGCTGATCGGCTTGATCGACACGCCCGTCTCGTCGCGTCCCGAGCGGATCTTCTTGTCCGTCGAGACGCGGTTGATGTGGTCGACCAACTCGCCCGTTTCGGGCTTGCCCGCCTCGAACTCGATGCCGGCGTAAAGGTCTTCGGTGTTCTCGCGGACGATCACCAGATCCACGTCATGGTCGCTGAAGAAACTCCGCACGCCCGGGTAGTACTTGCAAGGGCGGATGCAGGCGAACAGGCCCAATTCCTGACGCAAATGGACGTTGATGCTGCGAAAGCCGGTGCCCACGGGGGTGGTGATGGGCGCCTTGAGCGTACAGTGGGTGCGGCGGATGCTCTGCATGACGGCATCCGGCAGCGGCGTGCCCTCCCGCTGCATCACGTCGATGCCCGCCTCTTGCACGTCCCAACGGACGTCCACCCCGGTGGCGTCCACACATCGCCGGGCGGCGTCGGCCAACTCGGGCCCCACGCCGTCGCCGGTGATCAGGGTCACTTCATGTGCCATGTCTTGATTCACCTTGGTCTGCCTGTTTCGATGGATCCGAAACCGCACACGGTAGCAAACCGGCGGCCCGCGGTCTACGTGCACGTGTGTTCTCTGGTAGGCGAATTCCGGATGACGCTTTGTTTCACGCCTGCTGCTGCCAGAGAAGAGCTCCGAGCGGCTGGGCCGGGCTGCGGAAAGTGTTTTGCAGCAACTAGTTGGGGCGATCCGTCGGCCGCGGGGAAACGTTTTTGAAGGCTCGATTTGGGCGTTTTGGGGTCGTCGTAAGTGGTTTACTGATCGGGTGTTGCGAATTCTTGGGTCGATTTCAGGGCCGAAATGGGAAGAATTCGACGGCGTTTTCGGATGGAACATGTTGTCCGCTAACGACTTACCAACACGCGGCCCCCCCAGAAATAGGAGCCACAAGATCGGCCGTTGGCGCCGGTTTGTCGGCCGCAAGTCGTTTTATGAAGGGCACTTGCAGCTAGGCAGGGGGCTTTGGAAAGAATTTGCGGCCGCAAGTTGTTGCCCTGCAAAGGCTTAGGATCACGCCTCCGGATTCTTTTTGGATCGGTTCGTGCGGTCGTCGGGAAAAATCAGGGTGGGCACCGCCCGGAGGTTGTGAAGAAATCGAGTTGGCAGCATCGACTTCTGCATACGGAAAAGCGTCGGGGAAATGGGAAAGGGGGAAAAGGGAAATCGAGAAGATCGGAATTGCTATCCATCGATTTTCGACAACCATGGCGTGAATGTCTGAAACATCTGTTTTTCACGGGGCTCGCGCAAGACTCAAGAGGTTACTTTATCGCTTTGCCCGCGCGATCATTGTCGCTATTGAGCAATCCTCCTCTGTTTGCCTGCCGGTTTTTCCTTCTTTCCCCTTTCCCATTTTTCCTGCCAAGGGCTTCCCTTTCGGGTTGATTTTGATTCATTCACAACCTCCCACCGCTGCCGTCTGGCAGCCTGTGGCCCGGGTCGTAAGGACGCGGATTCGGTTGTCAAAGATCGGGTCCCCGGCCGGGGAAATATACGGACGTATACATGCTGAATTCTATCGTAATCCGCCCCGCTGTTGAAGGTCGAAAACTGGCCACCCGGGCCGCCCGGACACGGTTTCGATCCGGATTAACTGCCCGCAATCCGCAACCCTTTGACCTAGCTAACTTCACTGATCCGGCCCGGAGCGAAGAAGAAAAGGGGGATGCCACTTTTGTGGCTAAAAAAGTAGCATGTCCCCTTTTCTTCCCCCTTTTCTTCCCCCCCTTTTCTTCCCTCACTGATCCGGCCCGGAGCGAAGAAGAAAAGGGGGATGCCACTTTTGTGGCTAAAAAAGTAGCATGTCCCCTTTTCTTCCCTGGGCGTCCTTGATGATGTAAGCGGCATCTGCGGACCGCGACAATCCGAAAACCGTCAGGCCGAGAACAACGATTAGACATGGCCGTTTCATGGAAATGGTTCCTTTATTTCCAGCGGGGGCTGAGCTAGCGACCCAAAAGGACTTGGAAACATGCTCGCAAGGCAATCAGAGGTTTGAGCGCAAAACTCTATAGGTAGCGACGTGTCGTAAGGGGAAGTTGTTCGCGGAGGCGATTCAGCGCCCCGGTACGACCTTGGCGCTTCTCCGTAAGAGCGATCCACTCCAGCGCGAACTTGCGTCCCGCTTCGTCGAAACCGCAGTGGTAGAGAACGGCGTATGCAAAGAGATCCAGTCGCCAGTCCCTCGGCCTCGCTTCGTTGCAGGCGCTAAGATGATCCAGGATGGCCTGGATTCCAGCGGCCTGATACTCGCACACCACAACCTCCAGGAACGGATGACAGCACATCACCGGGTCTCGTGTGGGGACATTGACGACTGTTCCCGGTGCGTAAGCTATGTTCTCGACCAGGAACGGCAGGGCGTCCGGCGTCCTCAAACGTCCCAGCACCCTGGCGACGCGAAGGTTGTCTGACGTTAGATAGCCGTTTTCGTCGCGCTGCTTGAGCTTGGCAAGGAGTTGGGCCGTGTCGGCGTTAATCCGATTGGAAAGAGTTTTGACCTCTTGGTAAGCAGGAGACGGCTTGGGCACAAAGTGCTGGCGAGAGGAAGGTCGATAAGGGCTCCCGTAGCGATCGTGGCTCGCGGGCATGGTAGGACGTTCTGGGGGAGTCGGTTGGTCTGCGGCCCACGACTGGTGCTGGTATAGCAGGCAGGCCAGCGTTAGGACGGTTGTCATCTTCATCCGTGATCCTCCTGTGGCTACTGGTTTGGATCGGTAAATGGGAGGTGTTGCCCCACCGCGATCTTGTTCTCCTCCGACTCGTTCACGTCTCCGGTAGATCGGTACCAAGTAAGATCAGTAGCCCTGAGGACCCGCGCCCGTGACGCCCACTTGAAATAAGTGGACGTGCGCGAACCCATGATTGAATGGCCATCGGGTCGAGCAGTCTCGTCGATGCCGAACCCCACCCGCACCCACTCATAGAAGTTGTTCTCGATCATCGTTCCTTGATCGGTCGCTGGCGCGTCAGATCGCGCTTGGATTCCGGGGGCGTCGTATGAATACTGGTGCCGTAATGCTGTCGGGATTATCGTTTCGTCAGGAGCCACCGTCATCCGCGGCGGGTCGTCATTTGGCCGTTCAGGCTCGCGAGGGAACTCCATCAACTGGTCAAGATCACGTTGCCAAGTCTCATTTTGAACCTTCCAGACGCGTGATTCGATCGATCTCGAAATATCGAATCTGACCGCGCTTTGAAGTTCGATATGCTGTGGCGCTACAGTGTACTCGAAACCGATGCCCTGGAAGAATCCGGTCCACGTTGGGGGGATCGCAATTGGTGGAAGCAACCCGAACCCCCCTAAGTTCTGGATATTTTGCCGCAGGTCCGGTTCGTATGGCACGGGGGGAATCTGCGGCAGATCTGCCCAAATTTGATCGGTCCGCTTGCTGAGAACTTGCGGGTCGCCAACCCAGATTCCCGTAGCATGTACTTCGTCGAAGGCGTTTTGCACTTGATCGTACGTCAACCGCATCCGGATATCGCCCACCGTGGTACTCGCCTGAAGGACCTCGACCCAAAGCGTCAGGCCTTGTTGCGGAATATTGGCGACGGCAATCACCAGCACGCCGGAGGCGTCGAGCGGGGCTTCCGTCGTATTGCCCGCCGCGTCGACCTTGGTTTGAGTATACCAGAGCTTCACCGAACCGGCCAATACCGAAATCTTCGCATTGCCGCCCAACGCCACCCCCGGATGCCGAATTACGATAGGCATCATGTCGAGTTCGTCCCGCCCGCCGTGCCACACGGTCGCGCCTTGCCCGTTGCGGATTGACGCGGAGACCACCTTGTCGAAGGTCAATTTCTTCGCAGGGACGTCAATTGCCGTAATCTTCGCCAACACGAAGGAGTTCTCGTTCTGTGTGGCGGTGGCGTTCCCGATGCTCACCAAATCGCCGACAAAGAACCCGTCCGTGTCTTGCACGAACACGTAGTTCAGGTCGGTATCGCCGCCCGGGATAACGGCCGTCTTGATGGACCTGATGAAGTCGTCCACGTTATCCAGTCGACCGTCACCGTCCGTGTCGTTCCAGTTCACCACGGTGAAGGCGCCGCCCTGCTTGGTTTGTGGATCAAACTCCTCATGGCCGTCGCCCATGCCTTCTTGAAGCGTGCGTGAACCGCCCCGTCCATTCCGACCTGCCGGCGTGTATTGGCCGTCCCAGATGTCCAGGTCGACGTTGGGCACGCTCATTCTGACCTTGTCGGGCACCGGTCGGCCGGTGGGGAAATCGTCGAGCGTCAGGGTGAACTCGACGTTGCCGGGAGCCAGCGCTTGGACGTAAAACGTCTCGGCAATGTCGGAACCGGTCACCGGCCACGTGAAGCTGTTGGTCAGGATCAACTCGGGGGCGCCCGGCTCGTCGGGCAGCCACAGGTCGACCAGGTCTTCGTAGCCGGCCCAACTCAGCACCAACTCGGTGCCCGGGGCGAATTCGTCGTAGCCGTTGGGTGAGAAATCAACCTCCAACTCGGCCAGTTGGCCCAGGTCGGG
>SDBV01007257.1_pt1 | contig 15187 bp, 8 predicted proteins | sample 2277081 | NCBI WGS metagenome assembly SDBV01 (sample SAMN10402039, study PRJNA504765) | marine sediment metagenome | isolation source: marine sediment core GS10_PC15, 223 cmbsf | place: Arctic Ocean: Southern Knipovich Ridge | collected 2010
CGACAAAAGGGATGGCATCCACGGCGAACGCTTCGATGACCGCGTTGAGCACGCCGAACGTGGAGCTGAAGATCTGGTTCTTCCAAAGCAGACCGGCGACCACGGGCATGATCAGGAATGGCGTGATGAGCAGCGTCCGTGCGATGCCCCGGCCGAAGAACTGACGGTCCAGGAGCAACGCCAGGCCCATCCCCACCAACAGGGACAGCAGCACCGCCGCCGTCGTCATCGAGACTGAGGTCGTGACCGACTGGAGGAAGAACTGGTTCGTGTAGCCCTCGGTGTAGTTCTGTAGGCCGACGAAATCGGGTCCTCGCGGCGGGACGATCTTCCAGTTGAGAAGGCTGAACCAGATGTTCAGCAGGAAGGGGACCTGCGTCACCAGGATGATGAACAGCAGGGCGGGCAGGAGGGGCAGCCGCCGCCGTGGCCCTTGTTCTCCGTCCGGCCGTTGATGGCATTGAGCGCAAAATACGGTTTCGCGTCGCGACACTCGCTGTTGGACGAAGCATGCGGGTAGTATCCCACCGCGTCGCGCATGTCGCCGGGATTCAGGGCCAGGTTGCGGTACGTGAGGTCCCGGCTCGTGGTGCCGCCGGCAGGCGCGCCCGCCGCCCTGGGCGACGGCTTGTACGTCTGCCAGGCCGGCCTGGGGTCGAACCTGTAGGCCTTGCCGGTCTTGGCCTTGATCAGCGCCTCGATGTTCTGACGCTCGATCTCCTCCATGCGCCTTCGCTTGTTCAGGAAGCGGTCGTACTTCGCCTTGTCCCCGGCGTTCCACGAGTTCGCCTCCGCGTAGTCGCCGCAGTACGGGATCAACAGGTCGATCCAGCAGGCGATCTTGTCCAGCTCCTCCTGCGAGAGCTTCACCTTGTTGTGGCCCCCTGCCGCATGCATCTTGATGAGGTCGCTCTTCGCCGCGCCCGCGAAGTACGGGGGGAGCATCGGCGGGATGGACTGGACGTTCATCCATCTGACGATGTTGTTGGGCTTTCCCCTCTGCGTGAGCGCCAGGTACGAATCGCTCCACCTCCGCTTCGCCCCACCGTCGACGTTTCCATCGCCGAGCAGGCTGAAGGCGGTCTTCGCCGCGGGCGCCTCCACCTTCTTGGGCTGAGCTCTCGGCTTCTCGAGCGGCCCGGCGTCCACGAGCCCCACGTCGATGTACTGCCCGCCCGAGGTCTGCTTGCAGTGGACCGCGATGAGGTTCTCGCCGATCTTCAGGCTGCGGGCGGCCTCGGGAGCCACGGGCAGCGCCTTGTATTCCGGGATGTAGCCCCCGGCAGCGGCCGCGCGGATGCCGTTCACGTATATCGTGACGTCCTCGTCGTGACAGACCGCGAACGCGAGCTTGCGGCCGGCCACGGAGCTGCCCAGTCTGAGGGTGGTCCGCAGCCATATCTCGTTCGTGCGCCAGTCCGTACGCTTCTTGCCTCCGGGCGTGCCGCTCGTACCGAAGCCCGCCTGGGCCCGCTTCCAGCCGGAGCTGCTGTATTCCGGCTTGTACCAGTTATTCTTCGGGCGCCCCGTGGTGTAGTACCAGAGGCTCCCCCTGCGCAGGAGGGTCTTCGCCCTGCCGAGGTCGACCGCGATGTACGGCCCGGATGCCTGAGGGGCGCCCCTGCCCCGTCCCGGCTTGCCCCCCTTCCGGTTCTTGTGGCAGCGTATGCAGTGCTTGTCGAGGATGGGCTGGATCTCCTTGGGGAAGCTGAAGCCCCGCGGCGGCCCGTAGAACTCCTCGAGCGGCTTCGCGCCGATGCGCATCGCTATCGACGTCTTGTCCGGCACCGGCGTGTTGTCCTTGTTCTCGTGGCACCCGACGCAGGAGAACTTCTCGCCCGGCTGCAGCGTCGACCAGCTCCGCATCGTCTGGACCACGTGGTTCTTCGCGTCGAGGACCTGGAAGTACACCGGCGTGCGGGCAGGGACCTCGAAGAAGGCCGAGCCGTCCTCGTAGACGGGTGTGGAGCCCAGCACGATCTTGACGTCCCAGGTTCCGTTGTTGATCGAGATGGGGGTGCTCACAAGCGCCCCGCCGCCGGGCCCGCGGTTGCCGTTCCTTCCGACCCCCGCCGGGCGGAACTCGAGGGCGACCACGCGCAGCCGCTTGGCCGCGCCGCGAGGGATTCCCTTCAGGCCCGGCCCCACGTAGACGTCCTGCATGTAGTAGGTGCCGGTCTTCTTGCGGTAGTCCACCACGCTCGGGCGGTGGTGCGGCACCCGCCGCGATACGAGCGGCACCGACTGGTTGCACGAGATCTTCGGGTCGTGGGCGAGGAGCTCCCGCTTCCCGTCGATGTCCATAAAGAAGATGCTGAAGTGTCCCCTTCCCCTGCCTTTTCCGTCAGCAGCGGACGTTATCAGGAACTGCCGCTCATTCAGGGGATAGGGGTACTCGAAGAGCTGCCCGCCCTGCCCCCAACTGTCCTTGCGCCGGTATGCACCGTCCCCCTTGTTGGCAATGACCGGCGCGACCAGAAGGATCCCGGAGGTCTCCTGCCTGCCCAGCGCCGGGTCGACGATGCACACCTTGCCGCGCTGGAAGGAGTGATGGCCCGTCGCGATGGCGAGCATCTTCATGGTGCCGGGGATGTTCCGCGCGTGCGCGACGGTCGTGGGGAACCATGAGTTGTTGCCGTAGAACTCGGTCTGCCCCGTGCCGTCGGGGTTCATCTGGAAGAGCGGCTGCGGGTACAGCTGCCCGCGGTCGTTATAGTCCCAGCGCGTGTAGGTCACCCGGCCGTTGTCCATCACCTGCGGGTAGTTGGTGTGGACCTGGTCGAAGGAGAGCCGCCTGAGGTACTTCCCGTCCTTGTCGCACGTGTAGAGGTTCGAGACCTCCGTCCACCAGCAGTCGACCGTCTGGACGCACCGGGTCGAATTGAAGACGATGTCGCCGTTGGGGACATAGCAGCCCTCGTAGTCGGCGAAGCCGAGCCCTTCGGTGAGCTGGCGGATCTTGCCCGAGGCGGCGTCCATGTCGTAGAGGTGATAGTCGTCCTGCCGGTCGGACTTCTTCCACGAGAAAAGGATCCGCTTGCCGTCGTACGAAACATCCGGGTCGCGGATAACGCCCTTCGCGTCCTCGATGAGCGTCTTCACCTTGCCGTAGACGCCGTCCATCTCGATCAGGCACAGGGCCGTGCCCGCCTTGAAGTGCCGCTCGGCCTGGGCGTCGGACTGGCCCTCGGTGTAGGCATAGTGCGAGCCGCCCATGTTGAAGTGCTTCGTGAAGACGATTCTCTTCCACTTCTCGAGCATGGGTGCGAGGCGCTTCGCGCGCCTGGCCTCGCAGGCCTTCACGTAGAGCTCGCGCCAGCTCGGGTCGTTGCCCGGCTTGCTGCTCCCCTTGAGCTTGGCAAACGAGCTCCTGATCTCCGCGCCGCCCCCGTTGAGTTGCGAGAGCACCTTCTCGACCATCCGGCTCTCGGTATCGGACCCGTTGCCGTTCGTGAAGCACCGGCCGGTGTCCCTGCCGTGGTCCTGCGTCATCCAGTCCTTGAGGATGTCGTCCCGCGTGGCGGCGTCGGCGGTCTTCGGCAGGGAAGGCGCGGCGAGCATCCCGGCCGCAACGCACAACGAAACAAGAGACCTGCGCAACATCGCCTGCTCCTCTCAGCTATACGCCCTTCGGCGCTACAAGAGGCTAGTCTCCTCGCTTGTCTAAATAATAGTGCCCTCCGGGACGCGAGGCAAGCGCCTTTCGCCGGGATCGACGCCAAGCTTGACAGCGCACCGTCACGGGCCTACCGTGGTCGCGTCGGCCGGCGCGGAAGTACCGATCCGACCGAGTGGCACTGGACACGTCGACCGACTGGCGCCGAGCCCCGACAAAAGGCCGGGCACGGGCCGAGAGCTGCGGGCTATAATGGAACAGGCCGACGCTTCCGCCGAGCCGCGCGCCGCGGGGAGTTCGTCAGACCGGCGGGCCGGTGACGATCCGCAGGATGAGGCCGAACCCGAACGGACCCTTGCGGCGCTCCCGGTCACGGTGATCCGTCCCCGGCGGGGGTGGCTGGGGTCTGGGCTGGGCGACGTCTGGGCCTACCGCGAGCTCCTCGGCTTTCTCGTCTGGCGTGACGTCAAGGTCCGCTACAAGCAGACGGTGCTGGGCGTCCTCTGGGCGATACTGCAGCCGTTTCTCACGATGGTCGTCTTCGCCGTGTTCTTCCACCGCTTCGCCGGGATCGGCCCCGAGGGCGGCAAGGTGCCCTACGCGCTCTGGAGCTACGCGGGGCTACTGCCGTGGATGTACTTCGCGCAGGCCCTGGTGCGCTCCTCGAACAGCCTGGTCGCGGGCCGCTCGCTCGTCACGCGCGTCTACTTCCCGCGCCTGGTGATGCCGATGGCCGGGGTGCTCTCGGCGCTGGTCGACTTCGCGGTGGCGTCCACCGTCTACGCCGGGATGCTCGTATGGTACGGGGTGAAACCGGGGATCGAGCTCCTCTACCTGCCGGCGCTCGTGGCGTTCGCGGCGGCGGCGGCGCTCGCGGTGGGGCTCTGGCTCTCGGCGCTCAACGTCCGCTACAGGGACGTGCGCCACACGATCCCGTTCCTGATCCAGCTGTGGCTGTTCCTGTCGCCCGTGGTGTATCCCGCATCGAGGGTGCCGCCCCAGTGGCGCGTCTACTACGGCCTGAACCCCATGGCGGGGGTCGTCGAGGGCTTCCGCTGGTGCTTGCTCGGCAAGGGCGCGCCGCCCGATACGCTCTCGACCGACATGTTCTGGGTCTCGGTCGGGGTAACGGCCGTGGTCCTCGTGACGGGCGCGCTCTACTTCCGCCGCTCCGAGCGCACGTTCGCGGACGTGGTGTGAGGCCGGGCCAGCCCTGCGCAGCCTACCGGCGCTTGCGGAAGACGGGAAGCTTCCTGAAGCGCTGGAGCCACTCGCGCCAGCCCGTTACAATGCGCTTCAAGTTCTTCACTTTGGCTTCTCTTAGTGGCAGGATCACTTCCGGTGTGAGTTTGCGCACCAGTCCAGAGGCGGCACAGAGCGTCCGGTCGCCGTAGTTCTCAGGCCAGCGGTCCTTCACGGCCATCAGCGCATCCAGCGCCCCCAGGCAATGCTCTGCAAGCCAGACAGGTTCCCGCCTGTCCATGCGCATGTAGGCATCATCGGCAAGGTCCTCCAGCAAGCGCGCCCTGCAAAGGGGATCGCTGCGAAGAAGGAGCCTCCGGGTCGCTTCGCGTCGCTTCCCGGCAGGGGACGTCCGTATCGCCAAGCGCGCAAGATCGGCCGCAAAAAACGGCCGTATCTTGTCGTCCTTCGTTGCCCATCCGAATCCCGCGGAGCGGCCTTGGACGGATGTAAATATGCTCTCGATAGTCCTCACGAATTCCTCGGAAACCCCTAGACCTCCGAGCTTCTGGGACCTTGCGAGCGAGCCCGCAGCCCCGGACCTCTCCCAGAAAGGGTACTTCTCGCTGCGGATCACCTGCAGGCTGGGGTGTCGCATGGGATCTTCGAACCGGACAGGATGTAGGTCGACATGCTCCCACACAAACATGTACGTTATCCCGTCGGGATAGGAGGGGTTCGCCGCATCGGCGTCGGCCTGCTCGACATGATTCGAGAAGGGGCCGAGTCGTTCCAAGGTGCCCAGGAGGACCTCCTCTATGGACTTCCCGCGCACGCAGACTTCCTGTTCCCTGCCGTAGCAGACCGCCCTTATGAGCCGCGTCAGCTCTCGTCCTGCCCTATCCGAGAGGCCGGCAGAGCCCCGCCGGAGCGTGCGTATCTGCCGTGAGTCAAGGCTGTACAGGAACCGCCTATACGTCTGGCTCCAGTTGTCGTCAGGCAGCAAAGAGGGTGAGAAGAACGCCGCCAATGCTTCCCTCTCGTGCCGGTCACCCTTTTCCAGCCGCCTGAGCATTAGGTCTCCCAGCTCGGATCGCGGGGCAAGGCCGAGGGTGTCGCGCAGAACCTCCCTGCACGGGCGACTTTTCAGCATCACTGCCATTGACTTGGGACTCATCCGGCTGACTTCGGTCGCTAGCCGGTCCGCAAGCTCTCCCCAGAGTTCCCTCTTATTCCTCCTTCCTGAGTGATACGGCTGCCATTGCCGCCAGGTCCACGAGAAGGCGAGATCGAGACGATCTCCGTTGTCGCGGCCGCTCCCGGCGCCCACAAGGCGCCTGTAAAGTGGCTTGATTGCCTCGAGGGGCCCCAGCGCGTTCAGCAGCGCACGTGCTACTGCCCTACCTTCTGTCATATGGGTTTGGGGCGCGTACAGGCCTTCGTACAGGGCTGCCACGGCCGCTCGGCTCCCTCTGTGTGCGGACCACCCCAGGGCAGCGGCGCACGCAGCACGGAAGGTCTCCGCCTCGCGCGTCTCAGCGGGACAAAGCAACAGCCCTCTGATGGCCTTGACAACGCGCTCCCTCGTTGACCCCGCCAGCTTCAGCACTGACAGCGCTCTAGTCTGGTACGAAAACGCCGGGTCGGTGGCCACCGCAAGGGCAGCACTGGTCTCCCTCGTCGTCACGGGCGGGCGCGGGCGCGCCTCTCCCGTCACCAGATCAAAGGCGCTCCACTGCGCTGGACGGGCGGAGGCGCTGAGAAGAGAACAGAAGCTCAGGACAAGAAGAGCGCGGCACGGACCCGGGTATCCCTTACCCTGGCGCCCCGGATCGCTGATTCGAAGCGCCTTGCGAGAACGGACCAGGTACTTGCGAGATAACCCGAACGGGTCCGGCGACAACGTCACCTTGGGGCCTCCTGCCTGAAGGCTCGGCATACCGCGACGACTACTTGATATCCAGAGGGCCCTTTGCGTCGTCCGCAGTGGCTATTCCTGCTGACATCCCGGTCTCGTAGTGTGCGTGCAGCCCGGCCCTGCGCGGCCTATCGCCCCTTGTGGAAGACAGGAAGCTTCCTGAAGCGTTCCAGCCAGGCGCGCCAAGCGGCAGGATCGGGTTCGGGGGGGGTGGGTGATGGGTAGCCGAACTTGGCTCGTAAGTTGCGCGCCACGTCATCGTCGATACCAGGTAGCCTCTCGGGTGTCAGATGAGCAAGAGCCATTCGGATGAGATTCAGAACCTGTTGGTGCCGTTCCTGAGTAGGCTTGGCCATTTCCCCCTCTAGGCACTCGACCAAGGCCGAGCCGATGTCCAGAGGTAGGGCAGCATCAGGCGTTGAATAGGCATTGGGCGCGACGGCATAGAGGAACAGAGCCTGTGGCAAACGGTCATCGGTGCTCCCAAGTTTTGCCCAGGACGATCTTATCAAGTTGGCTCGGTCCTTGGGAAGTGCCAGTCGCGTCGCAGGTGGCGTCAGTGAAGCGAGCCAACCCCTGCCATCATGCGATTTCAAGTCCAGTTCCGCGATCCGGCCCAGGATTAGGCCCAGTGCGGATTCCCGGAGCTGTTGTCCCCTGGGTACGCCGGGAAAAGAGGAGTACTCCAAGATGCCTGCGACCAGACATGACAAGTCTGCCCTATACTCGTGGCCGCCTCCCAGATCGAACCGAGGCCTGGCCAAGTCGCGCTTGGCCAAGACACGCAACAGGGGGTGGGTCTCCCCCTTTCGCACCTCGGCGAAAGCGAGTTGCTTGAGCGCCAATTCCAACTCTATGAGATTCTCAAAATTGAGCATCCGCGGCGGAATCTCGCTGCCTGCAGTCAGCACTCGCTCCACGACGGACCAGCATGCCTGTTCCAGCGACTCTTTGCCAGCGAGCACCTCCTTGGTGCGTCCATGGCAGAGCTTCTCAAGCAGCGACTGGAGCATCGTTGTGCTTTCCGGCTCAACCTTTCGGGAAACCACATCAAGCTCCTGAAGCGCGCGGCCGTCCAGGCACACATAGACTTCGTTCCACGCTCCCTCGCTGCCACAGAGCCAGCGTACAAGGGCCTCTCTGGCCTCTTTCCTGCGATTCGACAACCCACGCACAAGGATGCATGGTATCCGCTCCTCACCGCAGCAGTCGGTCCAAGAGGCCACCACAGAGCCGCGCTGTCCATCCAGGAGGCGGACGAAATCCCGGGTCGACAGACTGCGGAGACGAACGACGAGCCGGCGTATCTCAGGGCGCAGCACTCCTCTCAGGCCTTTCTTCGAGGAAATGAAATGGCACGCCCCCACTTGGCCGAGGAATGCTGGCCAAGCCCGCAGTGGTGCCTCAACTGCCAGCGCCTTGCCGTCCGCCTTCAGCCTAGGCTCACGACCGCGCAGGGCCTCAGCGGTAAGTCGCATGATCTCCTCAGCGCCGCTGGCGTCAAGGAGCGCCTTCGCGACTGCAGGAGCGGAGAGATTGGTATGCGGGTCCAGGCTGGCGGACCACAGGGAGCGAATTGCGGCTCCATCGCCATCAGCTGCCGCCCAACCCAATGCCTGCGCACAGGCAACACGCAGGATTCTGTATCTCTTGCTGCTATCACGTGGCAGCTCCAGAAGGGCGCTCGCCAACGCCTGAACCGCAGGCCGATCAGTCGCGCCCGAGAGCGCCCGCGCCGCTTCTGCGCGGACCTCATAGGACAAACGTACGTCGGAAAGGCGCTCTATCAGCGGTTCCAGGTCCCTCGGACCTGGCGGAGAAGGCCAGCTTTCTCTGGGCACAAGACGCAGCAGCGGCGACCGGGCGCGCACGGGTCCCGTCCCGCCCAGCGCAGGTCTGCTAGCACTAGACATGACAACGACGCATGCCGCCAGTACGGACGAAGCGTGAGACGCTATCTCCCGCACGCGTCGCCTCCTAGAAAGGTCTTCGCGTTATTGTGGTCGTTCCAGTGTCTGTGACCACCGGGACCGGAGGCGGCGGGGTGTAGGTCACGGTCAATGGCAAGCTTATGCCTACACAGGTGTCAGGAAGTGTCTTATGACAGGCCATCGCCGTTGGTCCCTGGCTCCAGGGGTCTGGCGCGGGGGTTATGGGACCCAGTGCGCCAGCCGCGCGCTCTACTTCCGCCGCTCCGAGCGCACCTTCGCGGACGTGGTGTGAGCGGCGCCCCTGTCTGCCGAGAGGCACTCGCCCCGGCGCGGCCTACCGGCGCTTGCGGAAGACAGGAAGCTTCCTGAAGCGCTCCAGCCACGCGCGCCAGGCGGCAGCGGTTTCGGCTGAGACAGGTTTCTCCTGGGACTCCAGGAATTTCCTGGTGAACTCGGCCTTGAAGGCGTCGGCCTCTTCGCTGGTGTCAAATGTGTGGAATCCTAGGGACTTGGCCCACGGTACTTCAGGATTAATTTTCTCAGGGGTCAGGTTCTCCAAAGCAAAGGCCAAATCTGCCTGTCTGACAGGCAGTCCGTCCCGCGACGCCCTTTCGGCCAGCGCCACGATCCATTCGGCCGCCTGAACAGGAAAACGATGGTCCCCCGTCGCGAAGGCCCAAACCGACACGGCGCAAACGATGGCGCTCTCGAATTCCGGCCGCGCGTTTTGGGCGCGCCGGATCGCGCGTTCCGCGATCTGGCATCTCTCCGCCGCCGACGCCGCCAGGTTCATTGCGAGGGCGAAGAAAGTCCCAAACATGTTGACCTGCTCGTACGTCATTGTCGCCAGTCTCTCGCGAACCTCATCCTTGACGGACTCCTTGAGGATGATCTCCCAGACTGGAGCACCCGGCCTGCAGTTCCATAGCAGGTTGATCGATTGCGGGTACCTGTCCGGCCGCTTGAGAACATCGACGTACGGGTGGTCCGCGCCGCGCTTGAACTCGAATGCAAGCTGGCTCCATGGGGCCACCGGAAGGGCCGCATAGCCCACTTCACCGGCCGCCGGATACCCCCGGGGGCGGCGGCCCGCTCGGAATATCTCCAGGCGCTTCTTCGCCGCCACCAGCACCACATCCGAGAGCTCTACCCTTCCTGCAATGACGTCCTGCGCGCGGCCGTGGCATGTCTTATCGAGAATCGCCAGAAGACGCTTCCGGTCTTTCTCCTTCATCCGGGGGACGAGGAGCTTCGCCAGTTCGCGCACCATCGCCGAATCCAACCGTGCGCTCAGCCCTTCTCCGCCGACCGCGCTGGTTGATTTCTCGAGCCACCGCAGCAGCGCCGCCCGGGCGGCGACCTTCCGACGCCATATTCCGCGGATGATCGACCTCAACAACACATCCTGCGCGTTCATTACAACGATAACGTGATGGAGACGGAACCGCTTCTCCTCGAAGTAGTCAAGCAGTGCAACGAACCCAGTGTCCGACGAGCGCCTGAACGCCGTTGCCAGGAGCCCCATGGCCTCAGCGGATGGGTTCCTCCCGCGGACACAAGTGACCATGTGGTAGGGACGCAGCTGCGCACGTATCCGCGACCATGCGTGGTCAGAGGAACCCTTGAAGTCTCCTCCTGTCGCTCGATGAATGGTCTGCTTCATTACTTTCCGAAGCACCTCCGCCGCGCCGCGCGCGTCCAGAATCGCCTTGGCGATGCCTTGACCGGAACCATGCTCCGTCGAAGGATCGACCAGCGCCTCGTACAGGGCGTTGATGGCGTGTTTGTCACCACCGGACGCCGCCCATCTCAGGCTTTGGGCGCAGGCTGTTCTGAATCGAGAGATCGCATTGGGTTCGCTCGGCTCAAGGAGCGCTTGTGTCAAAGCCTCGACCGCCCTGCGCGACTTGGCCCCCGAAAGGGCCCTGGCGAATTCGGCGCGCTTGTCATAAGACACGCTCACATCAGCCAGCCGAGCACAGATTTCCGAGATGCGGCGGGGGTCGTTCAGAGGCTTGGGTCTGGCCTCCGGCGTCACGAAGTCCAACGGCCTCCGGCGCAACTGGGCGGCACCGACGCCGCTGCCCGAGGCAGCGAAGGCCAGGGCCGCCAGCGCCAGCGAAATCCGATAGCGGCCCCTGTGATGTTCACCGGCGCTCATCGCTCATTCTCCTCAACGAGACGAGGCGACCCAGACAGGAGGTCCGGGGGGAAGGCCGAAAGGCGGAGCAACGGGAATCCCCGCAATCACCCCCGCCCTCAGCGTGCCCGCCTTCTTGTACGGCGGAGGCGGGCTGTAATCCACGGCAAGAACGGCAACGGGGGTTGTGGGTGTCCCACCAACGAACCAGTTCTCGTTCCAAGGATCCGAAGCCGGGGCCGTCGTGAAACCTGAAAGGGCAAGCCCCACACTAGCGGCCGCGCCCTCCAGCGAACCGCCATCCGGGCCCAGGTGCCCGTCTGCGGAGAAATCGACCTTCGGCAACGGGGGGGCGGTGTAGTTTCCGGAGAAGTTTTCGATTGTCAACGCCGTCTTCATCGTGGTTATCTTCCATATTGAAAGGACGGGAGGTGCAAGTCCCTTGCCAAGGAGGCTCAGTTCGCCGTTGAATACCGCCGACAGCCAGATCCGTGCCGCGTCCGCAGGAGCCGTTTTGCCAGGGGCGACATGGCTGTCGATGGTGACCTTCTTGCCGTTTCCACTGATCACTGGCACATCCCAGTCGATGAGATCGTCCACACTTTCGGGAGTGCCAAGGACGACACGAGCACTCGTGATCTTGCCCTCCGTGGCCGTCCCGACCACCCGGTAGTCGGGCCCGGTGCCCAGAGCGAATGGGGCCTCCTCCTTGGAGTTCCTGTAGATCTTGGCCCTCGCCGTTGACCGCGCGAGCGCCACCTGTGCCACCAACGCTAATACGGCTACGCCGAACGCTAACGTACCAAGTCGCTTCAACCCTCCGCCGTTCATTGTCCTCCTCCTTTCCCTTTCCTCTGGATGCCTTCTCCTGAGGTCACCATCTTCCTGTCGATCTCTGCAAGTCTCAACTTGCAGAAACGCCGCATCTGTCTCGTGGGGTACCGCGCCATCGCTTCGCGGAACAGCCTGGTGGCCGTATCGTAGTCCGCCCGGCGTTCATACGTCAGAGCACGGGAGAAGGCGGCAGAACAAGCACATTTGCTGTTGGGATACCGGGCCAGCACGTGATTCAACAAGGGCAGGCGAAGGCCCATTCCGCCGGGCGGCATCTGGTTCATGAGATAGGCAGCACGCAGCGTCCCCTCTGGCGCCCATGACGTACGGGCGAACTCTCCCAGGAACGTTGCATAGCAAGGAAGCGCGCCCTCGAAATCCAGCTTGTGCTGGTGCGTCCGGCCCTCCCGCAACCGCGCGTAGGCCCTCTGCGCTTTCGTGGCCCGTTCGATCCCCGCTTTGCCGGTCTTGCGTGGCGAGAGCTCCTTGAGCCACTCGACGGGGTTGAATCTCCCGCGGCCGCCGCGCTTCGAGTTCTTCTTCCATGATGCCTCGGTGAGATCATCGCCCGTGACCGGCTTGAGCGGCGGGTTGAGCATGGCGAAGAGTCGCCGGGCCTTCACGTACTCCTGCATTTCGAAGTAGAGATCACCAAGCACCAATGCTGTCCGCGCCCTAGCGGGTCCGCCCCGGCGCACGACCGCGGGCGTGATGCCCTCCCCGTCGCGGAGCTTCGCAGCAAGCCTGCCCGGCCCCCAGGGAATCCCGTGCTTGGCTATCTCCTCGGGCGGCGGACGGAACGCCTGCGCCCGGTCGAGCCCGGCGAGGCACTCGTCGCGGCGGTTGTTGATGTACTCCACCACGGCCATGCGAAGCCAAGCATCGCCCTCGGCGGCGCTCCAGTTCGCAAGTCGCGTCTCGATCCCGGCGAAGAACCGTTCGAGCGCCTCCGCCGCCTTGACCGCGTTCAGGTCGTGCTCGAGGTACACGTCAACAAGCCCGACGAGCGCATGTCCCCGCCAGGGGCCCTCGGGGCTCGCCTCTACAAACTTCTCCCACACCCCGCGCCCCTCGGCGGGCTTGCCCCAGAGGTAGAGCGCGAGGCCCTTCCTGTACCCGCCTTCGTGGGCCTCCTTCGACTCCAAGAAGCGCTCAAGCAGCTTGTTGTAATTCCCGAGCGCCCTGCCGTACCGTTTCCGCGCGAGCTCGGCGTTTCCCCACGCGAGGAGCCTCGCGGCCTCAGGCGGCGAGGGCTTGCGGCGTTTCCTCGGAGGCCGGAGACGGCGGAATGCCGCGTCGATGGCCCTGAGCGCGTCGGCGATCCCCTTGCGGTCGTGCTCGTAGAGTTGCTTCGCAACGGACCGCCCGTACTCCAGGGACTTTCGCGCGTTCAGCCGGTTGCCACGTTTTTCGAGGACGAGCGCCACGCCGAGCGCCGCGCGGACGGCCTCCGGTTCGATAATGTTCTTCCGGAGTATGCGCTCGTAGGCCTCGACCGCGGCGTCAAGCTTGCCGCCCTCGCGCCTCATGTCTCCGAGGGCGACGGCTGCGCTGAGTCCCCACTTGTCATCGACCGTGCGGGAGAGGTCATCGTAGGACTTGAGGGCGTTGTCCGGGTTCTTGTGCTTGCGGTAGAGCCCGGCGAGGTGAAACGACGCCTCGCGGCGGATGTCGGGGGTTGAGCCGTTGTCTGCAAGCTTCTTGAGTTCAAGGGCCAAAGCACGCGGATTCGCGCCCTTCTCAACGTACTCAATGAGGGCCTTGAGCCGCGCGCTTTCACGCGCGATCCGCTTCGCCGAAGCACGTTCCGACCCGGCGGCGGCAGTGGAAAGAATCGCCGCAAGAGCGAACGCCGCGCCGGCAAGCACGTGGGCCTTCATCGTCTCCCCCCGAAGCGCCCGCATAATACCAGGGGGGGGGTAACCGTCAAGTGAAGAACTGCCCTTTTCTTGCCGGCCTGCCGACCCCTTGCCGCGTGCTCTCGGGCGGCGAGATAGGGGCGCTCCCTGGTGGCCCTTTGCGCTCCCGCCCCCGAAGGCTCACGCCGCCTCTTCCTTGACACGCCCGTCGACGAGGATAGTATCGTTGCAGGCCCGGAACCCGTCGGGTCTGTCTGTGCCATGCGCGGCAGACTGGGCTGCAGTCAGGCATCCCCCGACGGGCGCGCCCTCGGGCAAGACAAGGGGGCCCCTATGCCGGCCAAGACGGACACCACCATCGGCAAGCTCGCGGTCGAGCGCGGCTTCATCACGCAGGAGCAGTTCAACGAGGCCCTCGCCAACCAGCACAAAATCCGCGAGGACATGGGGATCGAGCAGGGGCTTGAGCCCATACTCGTCGGCAAGAAGTGGCTCACCGCAGACCAGGTGCACGAGCTCAAGAACGCCGCGGCGGTGGAGACGGGCGAGGCGCGGCTCGTCGCCGGGTACGAGGTCGTCGCCAAGCTCGGCCAAGGCGGCATGGGCGCGGTCTACAAGGCCAAGCGCGCCGACGGTACCGGCTACGTCGCGCTCAAGATACTCCCCCCCTCGCTCGCTAACGAAGCGATGATCGCCCGCTTCAAGCGCGAGGCCGAGATCGTCAAGAAGCTCAACCACGAGAACATCGTCAGCTGCGTCGAGTTCGGCTACGACAAGCGCCGCAAGTGCTACTTCTGCGCGCTGGAGCTCGTGGAGGACGAGGACCTGGGGAAGCGCCTGAAGCGGCAGGGCAGGCTCTCGGAGGACGAGGCGGTCGCGATCACGATCCAGATGACGGGGGCCCTGCAGCACGCCTACAAGAACGGCCTCGTCCACCGCGACGTGAAGCCCGAAAACATCATGGTCACCACCGACGGCACGGCAAAGCTCCTCGACCTCGGCCTCGCGCGGCAGGCCTCGAAGGAAGCGACGCGGCTTACCGAGTCGGGGCTCTTCGTCGGCAGCCCGTACTACGCCTCCCCCGAGCAGGCGCTGGGCAAGGAGGAGCTCGACATCCGCGCGGACATCTACGGGCTCGGCGCCACGCTCTACCACATGGTGACCGGCAAGCCGCCGTTCGCGGCCGCGACGCAGATGGAGATCCTCCAGAAGCACGTGGGCGAGAAGCTCCCGTGGCCGGGGGACGTGAACCCCGACGTCTCGGAGGACCTCTGCTTCATCATCACGAAGATGATGGCGAAGGACCCGGACGACCGTTACGACACACCGGACGAGCTCCGTGGCGACCTGGACCTCCTCGTCGAGGGGAAGGAGCCCGCCGCGGCCAAGGCGAAGACCAAGTCGTCGGTCGCCCGGGCGGTGGGGCCACGCTCGAAGAAGGCGCGGCGCCGTTCGCCGGAGCGCTACAAGAAGGCGCGTTCGTCGGCCGACAGACACGGCGCGGCCCGGCCGAGCGCTCGGCACAGGCGTCACGTCCCGATCACGTACGCGGCGGACCGCGACAATGCGCGCGAGCAGGCCCCGGAGGAAGGGTCCCCGTCTTCGCAGATGAAGCTCGCCGTGCTGGTCGGCGGCGGGCTCGGGGCGGTGGCGCTTCTCGCCATCTACTTCGTCCACGCGAGCATGCGCCGGGAGCGGGAGCCGGAC
>SDBV01007258.1_pt1 | contig 15186 bp, 10 predicted proteins | sample 2277081 | NCBI WGS metagenome assembly SDBV01 (sample SAMN10402039, study PRJNA504765) | marine sediment metagenome | isolation source: marine sediment core GS10_PC15, 223 cmbsf | place: Arctic Ocean: Southern Knipovich Ridge | collected 2010
CCTCGGCACCACCGGCGAGGGACCGAGCCTCAGCTATCGGCTCCGCTGCGAGCTGATCGAGCGGGTCTGCGAGCAGGTGGCCGGGAGGGTGCCCGTGTTGGTGGGCATCAGCGACACCTCGCTGGTCGAATCGGTAAACCTGGCCGACTACGCGGCCGACGCCGGCGCCCGGGCGGTGGTGCTCGCCGCGCCCTACTACTTCCCTGCCGGCCAGGCCGAGTTGCTGCAATACGTCGAGCACATCGCGGCCGAGCTGCCGCTGCCGGTGTTCCTCTACAACATGCCCAGCCACACCAAGCTCAGCTTCGAGCCCGACACGCTCCGCCGCCTGATGGAGATCCCCAACGTGGTCGGCCTGAAGGACAGCTCGGCCGATATGAGCTACTTCCACAAGGTGCTGCGGTTGGCCGCAGGGCGGCCGGATTGGACGCTGTTGGTGGGGCCCGAAGAGCTGCTTGCCGAAGCGGTCCTGCTGGGCGCACACGGCGGCGTCTCGGGCGGGGCCAACCTCTGCCCGCGGCTCTACGTCGACCTCTATCAGGCGGCCGCCCACAGCGATACGGCCCGGGTGGCCGAGCTGCACGCGAAGGTGATGCAGATCCGCCAGAAGATCTACAGCGTGGCCGATCACGGGGCGGCGGTGATCGCGGGCCTGAAGTGTGCGCTCTCGTGCCTGGGAGTCTGCAACGACTTCATGGCCGAGCCCTTCCGGCGGCTGGGCGACGCCCAGCGGCAGTTGATCCGAGAACACGTGGCCGACCTGCAACTGTGCGATGACGCACTCGCCGAAACAAAGCAGGCTTGCGATGAATTGGATCACTTTTGCGAGGAGTCCCCGGTCGACCCGGGCGGAATCAAGCTGACACGGGACCAACTCCATCAGCGCCGTTGACAAGCTCTACACGGAGGATATGGGCGCTCCCACCTCGTACGACGGTATTCGGCTGGTGAACCCGTTCACGTAAACTCGGAGCATGAAGAACTCGGATTGCCGTTCGGGACGGGGGGATGGCGAGGGGCTCTGGCCGGCAAGCCGCCAAATGGCACGCGCCCGCGCACCGGAATTGACACCCCCCGTCGGCTTTGCCATACTGCGGCAGTCGGAGAAAGCAGGGGACTCGTCCGGCAGACCTGGCCGGCCGAAATCCCGCCGCAAACCCCGCTCAAGGAGGGCAACACTGAGATGTCCGCCGAGATGGATAGGCCCTACCGCGAGCCGATCGAGCCTTACGTCACCGCCATGCGAAGCATTTGCCCGATACGAACCAACTGGGTGGCACTGCTGCTGCTGATGCTGTCGGCCGGTTCGAGCGCCTTGGGCCAGGAGTGGGGCTGGGCCAAGAAAATGTTCGACCACACCAGCCACGACTTCGGTACGGTGGCCCGGGGGGCGAAGGTCGAACACACCTTCACCGTAGAGAACATATTCGAAGAAGACATGCTCATCTCCGACGTCCGCACGTCCTGCGCATGTACGGCCACCAAGATCAGCAAACGGACCCTGAAGACCTGGGAGAAGGCCGAGATCGTCGCCGCGGTCGATACCCGCGGATTCTTCGGCCGCAAAGACGCCACGCTCACGGTCGTCTTCGGCGGCCAGTTTCGCGCCGAGGTCCGGCTCCACGCCCACGTATACATCCGCAGCGACATCGTGGTCCAGCCGGGATCGGTCCAGTTCGATTCCGTGGCCGCAGGCACCGGCGCCGTGCGAAAGGTGACCATCACCTATGCCGGCCGGTCCGATTGGGAGATCCGCGAGGTCGAAAACAGCAACCCCCACCTGGAAGCCCAGATCGTCAAGGCGCCTCAATCATCCGTCGGGCAAGTGACCTACAGCCTGGTCGTCACGCTCAAGCCGGGCGCACCGGCCGGCTACATCCGCGATTACCTGATCCTGGTAACCAACGATAGCAGGCCGAAGTATTCGCGGGTGCCGCTGGCGGTCGAGGGGGTGGTGGTTCCGGCGGTCAGTGTCCGCCCTTCGCCGCTGCTGTTGGGCGTGGTCAGTACGGGACAGAAGGTCACCCGGCAATTGGTCGTACAGGGCAAGAAGCCGTTTCGGATCGTCAAGGTCCAGTGCAGCGACAAGCGGCTGACGTGCCCCGTGCCCAAAACCGAAAAAACCCTCCACGTGCTTCCCGTTACCTTCACGGCCGGAACCGCCACCGGAAAGCTAACCGCCAAGATCCAGATCCACACCACCCTCTCCCCCGACAAGCCGCTAGAGGTGCCGGTCAACGTCCGGGTAATTCAGCCGACTCCGGCGAAGTCGCAGTGACTTGGCAGGGCCTAGCGCACCTCCGCCGCGATCCGGCTGAGCCGCTCGATCATCTCCGGGCCGATCTCGATCTGAAACACCTCGGCGATCACCTGGGTCCAGCCGTGGATGAAGTAGATCCAGCCGTCTTCCACCACCAACTCCCCGGCGCCTTGCCGGGCCCGGGCCAGAAAACCCAGGTCGCCGCGATAGTTGAAGTCCCAGGCCAGCGCGTTGCGGGGGAACCGGGCACCGTCCGTGATCGGCGAGCCGGGCCGATCCTTGCCCAGTCCCGTGGCGTTGATCACCAGCGAACACGCCGCCGCGGTCTCCAGCACCCGGTCGTTCTGCCGAAATTCCGGGCAGTGATGATACTCGCAGGAGACACCGTAGTCGAGCTGCCGGTGAATCCGCTGCATCTCCTCCAGCCGTGGCCGGGAGCGGTTGGTCACCACCACCTTGCCGGGCCGGTTCTCGGCGTGTCGTGGATCCATCAGGTACATCGAGACCGCCAGGGCCGATCCGCCCGCTCCGAAAATCAGCGCCGCTGCCTGGGAGTTCTGCCGCCACCAGTCCCGCGGCAGGAACGCCTCGAGTGCCAGCCCGCTGGAGATCGGATCCTTGGCGTGGCCCAGCAGCCGGCCCTGGCGCTTGGAGATCGAGCTGACCTCGCCCAGGATCTCGGCGTACTGATCCAGCTCGTCGAACGCCGCCCGGGCGCCGCAGAGCAGGTCGATCTTGTGCGTGGTCACCAGGGCGCCCAGCGAGAGCGGATCACCCTTGATAAACTCGACCACTCGCCGATAGTCGTCCGGCTGGGCGTGAATCTCCAGATCGATCCCCGTCAGCACGGCATCCAGCCCCAGCGCCCGGGCCCAGTGAGGAAACACCTTCATGATCGACGACTTGCCGGTGGTCACCCCCACGAAGTACATCGTGGGCCGCGCGGCTGGGTTCGGCAGCAGCACCATCTGGTTAGCTTTTCCTGGATTATTACCGGCGTAGGGTGGGCATTGCCCACCAAAACCGCCTTGAGGTTTGCAACATGACAGTTGGTGGGCGGTGCCCACCGTACACGACCCGCCGGTTGACGTCAGGGCGTGGCCGTGATCAGGTAGTCGAAAAGACCGTAATACAGCACGGCACCCAGCAGGCCACCGAGGATCGGCCCCACGACCGGAATCCAGGCGTAGGACCAATCGGAATCGCGCTTTCCGGGGATGGGCAACAGGGCGTGGGCCAGGCGAGGTGCCAGGTCGCGGGCGGGGTTGATGGCGTAGCCGGTCGGGCCGCCCAGGGAAAGGCCGATGCCGAAGACCAGGATGCCCACCGCGTAGGGACCGACGCCGTTGCCGAGTTGGGTAACCGTGCGAAGGATGCCCAGGACTCCGATCAAGAGCACGGCGGTGCCGATCACCTCGCAGATCAGGTTCCCGCCCCGATGGCGGATGGCCGGCGCGGTGCAGAACACGCCCAGCTTGGCGCCGGGATCCTCCGTCTGCGGCCAGTGGGGCAGGTAGGCCAGCCAGACCAGGACCGCGCCGATGAATCCACCCAGGAACTGGCCGGCCAAATAGATCGGGACCTGCCCGGCGGAGACATTCCCTTCCCCGATGGCGAAAAGCCCGATGGTTACCGCCGGGTTGATGTGTCCGCCGCTGACGGTCCCGGAGACGTAGACGGCAATCGCCACGGCAAATCCCCAGCCGGCGGTGATCACGATCCAGCCGGAGTTTTCCCCCTTCGTCTTGGCCAAAGCGACGTTGGCCACCACGCCGTCGCCCAACAGGACCAGGATCATCGTGCCGACCAACTCCGCGATGAAGATATCCACTGCCGTCACCTCATGGCCGCCCGCCGAGCTTGATCACCGAAAGCGTGTAAGGGTAGTCGTGCCCCGAGTTGAGCTTGCCGGGTCCGGTCACCATGTCGAAGTTGGTCACGATCACCTCGCGGCCGCGCACCAGCGGTTCGCCCGGCTGGTCCAGGCCACCCTTGGCGCCGTCGCAATCGGGACTCTTCGCCAGCACCCGGACCTTGCCCTCCGGCGAGACGATGCAGATCGCGTTGTTGGAGAAGTCGGCCACGTAGATGTTGTCGCTCTGGTCGACGCAAATGCCGTCGATGCTCTTCATACACTCGTCCTTGGCCCAACGGGTGTTGGAGGCCACGTTGCCCGCGGCGTCGAAAGTGATCTTGTGCAAGGTGGCGTCGCCGAAGTTGCCCACGTAGAGGTTCCCCTGGCTGTCGAAGACCAGGCCGTCGGCACCGTATTGCACGTCGGGATTCAGCGTCTTCAGCGTGGCCAGGAGGTTCTTGTCTTTCAGGGTGTTATTGACCTTTACGCCCTTGTCGCCGAGCTCGAAGCGGTAGACGCCGCTGATCAACGGCTGATCGCCTTTCTTGACCAGCATGCTCTGGGTGACGTAGATCTGGCCCTTGTGTACCCGCACGCCGTTAGGATGGCTCATCCCGTAGGCCACCACTTCGGTCGCCACCCGCCCATTCGGTGGGGCAGCTTCGTGTCCCACCGATGGGAGGCCGTCTTCGAACTTCATTCGCAGGATGCGTCCCTTGTCGTTGGGCTTCACCCAGCCCTGGTTGTCGGCCACGTACAGATGCCCGTCCGGACCGAACGCGATGCCCATCGGACAGGCCACCCCGGTCTCCGGATGGGTGGGCATCTGGCAGAACAGCCGCACCCGGTTCTGCTTGTCGATCTTCATCAACACGGCCGGATGGCTCTGGTCGGCATAGTTGGGGCAGGCCAGGATGATGTTTCCCTGGGCGTCCATGGCCATGCCGTCGGGCGTGGGACAGATCTCGGGCAGCTTCACCAGCAACTGCGGCGATGAAATCGGCGGGCACTCCTGCTGCGCGTACGACGTCACCGCCACGCCCAGGCACATAACGCAAACCGCCAAAGCGATCGACCGCTGGGACCGCCATGGGGCCTTGAAAACAGCGAGACGCAAATGCATGGATACTCCTCCTGATCTCTCCAGAGTCAATGTGGAGCCCCGAGTATAGTCGCGCCTCTCAGGGCGGTCAAGCACCCGGGAATGCCTCCCGTTGAGGCGGGAGGAACTCTCCCGGGCCGGATGAATCACGAAGTGCCACGGCCGTGTCGGCCCTGTTTCCAGCGGGCAAAGCAGCCGCTCGCCGCACGGCTCTCGCAGCCGCGGCACGCAGAGTTCCTTGCAAACGGGCCGGGCCGGATGACAACGGCTGCACCGCAATCGACGGGGCACTCGGGCAAGAAAGCGAGCTTGTCCCGAATTGCTCAAGTCGCTATATTCCCCTACACGAATATAATGGATGCCGCACCGCGGGGTCCCGTTGGTTCCGTGGTGCCCCGGCTCTCTGCCGTCCCCGAGTGAATCGGAAGCGTGACAAAAACCACAAATGCCCGCCCACTGCGTGAGTGGGATCCCTCGGACTCGAAAAGTCGTTTCCTCACGCTCCCTCAGACCCGCAATCATGACACAGACCAAATCGTGTGCCGACGTCGACCAGATGTTCCGGGCGTTCTCCGACCGCACGCGCCTGCGGATCCTCCACCTGCTGCTGGAGGGAGAACTCTGCGTGGCAGACATCGTGGAAGTTCTTCGCGTGCCGCAGCCCCGCGCCTCGCGCCACCTGGCATACCTCCGCAAAGCCGGCCTGGTCGAGGTCCGTAAAGCCGGGCTGTGGAGTTACTACTCGCTTGCCGAAGCGGAGACCCCCTTCCATAATAAGCTCCTGGAGTGCCTCTCGAACTGCTTCCGCGACGTGCCCGAGATCCGGGCCGACGAAGCCAGGGCCGCGCGGGTGAGGAAGTCGGGTGGGTGCTGTCCACCGGCGTAACGCAGCTCGCGAGAAATGAGATACCCGAAAACGTCACTCGAAGCCGACCGTCTGGGGAGAGAATCACCACAGACAGCGCAGAGGCACGCAGAGGAAGGCTGGGGCCAGCAATGCTCCCGGGAAGGCCGCTGACAAATGCCGTATCGTGCACAAGAGAATGAGAACGGAGGAAAACGCAAGCAGACGCATCGGATGCTTGCTCCTTACTTCCTTCCTTTTCTTCTTTTTCCCTCTGTGTACCTCCGCGCCCTCTGTGGTAGTTTCTTTCGCCTTCTCGGGACATCATTTCCCGCGAGTTGCCCCAAGGCTTTCTCGTCGGTCCGATTCGAACCTCGGGTCCCGGCGATCTGAATCTCGCCTTGCAGGCACGGCAGACAATTAACGGGGCACTGGAGAAACCTGGCATGACGGCATACGCCGATCACACCGATCAAAGCAAGGGCCTGGGCTTCTTCGAGAAGTATCTCACGGTCTGGGTAATCCTCTGCATTGCGGCCGGCATCGGGCTGGGCAAGGCCGTACCCGGGGTGGCTACTCTCCTGGACGGCATGGCCATCGAGGTGGAGGGCGCACCGGTGGTCTCCATCCCGATTGCCGTCTGCCTGTTCTTCATGATGTATCCGATCATGGTGAAAATCGACTTTGCCGCCGTATTGAAGGCCGGCAAGAGCATCAAGCCCGTGGCCCTGACGCTATTGGTCAATTGGGCAATCAAACCGTTCACGATGTGCGCTATATCGTGGTTTTTTCTCGGCACGCTGTTTCTGGGCTTCATCGGGCCGGAGGCCGTGGATCACGTCAAGATCCCTTTGGGTAGTATAGACATGCCCGTCGGAGCCACGGACGGCGCCGGAAGGGTCGTTCTGGTCGACGGCCAGAAGATGCTCGAGGTTCCCCTGTGGCGAAGCTACCTGGCCGGATGCATCCTGCTGGGCATCGCCCCTTGCACGGCGATGGTGCTCGTCTGGGGCTCTTTGGCCAAGGGAAACGACGGGCATACGCTGGTAATGGTGGCGATCAACTCCTTGACCATGCTGTTGTTGTACGCGCCGCTGGGCGGGTTCCTGCTTGGCGTCGGACGGCTGCCCGTGCCGTGGCAGGCATTGTTGCTGTCGATCGGGATCTACGTGGCGCTGCCGCTGGTGGCCGGGTTCTTCTCGCGCCGGTGCATCATCGCCGCCATGGGCGAAGCCTGGTTCAAGCAGAAGTTCCTGCACGTGCTCACACCGATCACCATTACGGCCCTGCTGGTGACCCTGGTGCTGCTGTTCTCCTTCAAAGGCAACGAGATCCTCTCCAGGCCCCAGACGATCCTCTTAATCGCCGTCCCCCTGTTAATCCAGACCATCCTGATCTTCGCCCTGGCCTACGGCCTGGCGAGGCTCCTTAAGCTCTCCTACCGCGACGCCGCACCCACGGCCATGATCGGCGCCTCGAATCACTTCGAAGTGGCCATCGCCACCGCCGTGATGCTCTTCGGGCTTTCCTCCGGCGCCGCGTTGGCCACCGTGGTCGGCGTGCTGATCGAGGTGCCCGTGATGCTCCTGCTGGTGAAGGTCTGCCTGCGGACCGGCGCCTGGTTTCCTACCGCTTCGCGGGCGTGAAGACGGTCAACCCCTCCAGGTCGCCCCTCCCACCGGGCATCGCCAGACTGGCCGCGTAGCCGATCAGAAAACAGCCGCCCAGGCCGATCGTGGGGTAGAGGAAAAAGTGCACGGGCGTGAAACTCTTGATGCAATAGAGCAACACGGCGCTGCCCACAAAACCGAGGATGGCCCCCGTGGCGGTGGTCCGCCGCGTGAAGATCCCCACCGCAAACAGCCCCGCCAGGCCGCCCCCGAACAGACCGATGATCTTGCTGTACTGGTCCCACATCGACGTACTGTCCAGGAAGGCCATGTAGAGGGCCAGCGCGGTGCCCACGATCCCCAACGCCACGGTCAGCCATCGGGCCAGGCCGAGGCAATCGCGGTCGGGGGCCTCCGGACGGACTCGGCGGTAGAAGTCGGTGGTGATCGCCGTGGCCATCGAGTTCAGACTGCTGTCCAGGCTGGACATGGCCGCCGCAAACAGCCCCGCAATCACCAGCCCCGCCACGCCTGTGGGCAACTGCTGGGCGATAAACCAGGGGAAGATCTCGTCGATCTTGCCGGTGGGATTGAGCATCACCGGATGGCTCTTGTAGAAAGCCCACAGCGCAGTGCCCACGCCGAAAAATATGATCGAGGCCGGAACGGTCAGCACGGCGTTGGTCCAGATGCTCGCGGCGGCGCCCCTCTCGTCGCTGGTGGTCAGGTAGCGCTGCACCACGGTCTGGTCGGCCGTGTAGGAGACCAAAACCTCGAAGGGCTTGCCAAGCAGCACCACCCAGAGGGCCGTGGTGGCGATGTCCCAACTGAAGTTGGCCGCCCGCAGCTTGTCCGCGGCGTATGCCTCGCCCACGATGGCGGCCACTCCGCCGTCGACCTTCAGTGCAACGATCACCAGTGCCAGCAAGGCCCCGCCCAGCAGAACGAACACCTGCAGCACGTCGGTCCAGATCACCGCCTCGATACCGCCCAGCACGGTGTAGACCGTGGCCAGCACGCCCATCAGCACGATACACAGATACACCGGCATCCCGGTAACCGTGTGCAGCGCGGCCGCCGGCAGATACAGCACGATGCCCATCCGGCCGAGTTGGAACAGCACGAACGCCGCGCTGCCCAGCCATCGGGTTGCCAGGTTGAACCGCCGTTCGAGATACTCGTAGGCCGTGGTCACGTTCAGCCGGCGAAAGAACGGCAGATACAAGTACACGACCACCGGGGCCACGGCCACGATCATCATGTTGCCCAGGAAGTATACCCAGTTGGTGTGATATGCCTTGCCCGGTATGGCCATGAACGTGATCGCGCTGAGCTGGGTGCCGAAGATGCTCAGCCCGGCCGCCCACCAGGGAATGCGATGGCCGCCCAGGAAGAAGTCGTTGGTGGTCTTCTCCCGCCGCGAAAAGTAAAACCCCATGGCCACCAGGGAGCCCAGATAAACCGCCAACACGCCGTAGTCCCACGATCCGAGACCCTGGCGATTCTCAAGCGGTTCGGCCCAGAACACGTTGGGGGTCCGCACGCCGGGTCGGGCCTCTCCGCTGGGCACCACGTAGCGGCCCCGCCAGACGGCCGTGTTGGTCGTCACCGGCGGCCAGATGCCGCCGGCCGTATCTTTGGGAAAGGCGCCTCGGGTGGTCCAGGTGTCGGTGATCGTGTGGTAGACCAGCACCTCGGCCGGAAACCCGGGATGGGCGTCTTTCAACTCGGTCATCCGCAACGCGTTGACCCCGTCGTCGCCGCCGAGGACCGCGAAGCTCGCCTGGCCCAGCGACATCGCCGGCGTGGGGGCAGCCGCCGCAGGGCGCGGCAGGTCGGCGATCCGTGTCCACTCTCTCGTCTTCGGGTCGTAGCAGTAACAATCTCTCAGGAATACGCGCTTGTCGTCGCCCTGCTTGCCGTTCTCCAGCGCCACTCCGCCGAGCAGAAAGAACTTCTCCTGTTGCACGGCGGCCACCGCCTGCATCCGCGGCTGGCCGGGCCAGGGCTCGAGCTCTTCCCACTTCAGTTGGTCGCCTTCCTGGGAGAGGTCCAGTGCCCAAAAGTTCCTCATCGCCAGCGGCAGTTTTTCGGAGCCGTCGGCCGACCGGTACGGTTTCGGCCGGTCCTTTCCGCCGGCCACGTAGATCGTCCGGCCGATCATCGCCCCGCAAAAGAACGCGGCCGGCCGGGGCATCGGCGGCAGCGGTCTGATCTCGATCTTCCCTTCGTCCTTCTTCTCTGCGTCTTTCCAGATCCACCGCAGCAGGAACACCTCGGCGTAGTGCCGCCGGGCGTCGCCGCCGCCCAGACAGACCACACCCCCGTCGGTGCTCACCGACACCCCGTAGCCCAGCGGCCGAGGCAGCTTCTTGTAGCCGGTTTTCCACTGCCCGTCAGCCTCCTTGCCTTTGGCTGCGGCGAGCACGAAGACGTCGTCGTACCAGACCTTGGTGCTCTTCTTCGGATCTTCATCCCAAGGCCGCCCGTAGGGGAAATTGGCCCCGCCGGCGACGATCAGCACCTCATCACTCACGCCGGCGAATGCCCCGGCAAAGCCCTGCTCGTCGGGCAGCGGCGGCAATTGCTCCCACTTCAGCACGGCCGGCCCGGCCTTGGTCGCGTCTGCCGGCCCGTCGCCGGGCTCGCGGGCAAGACCGGTGGCGGAGCCCACCAACAGCACGGCGAGCGTCCAGAAGGAGCGTTGCATTTGGGCAGTCCTTGCGAAGCCGGGCGATCTCTAACGGCAATACCGTTCAATTGAGGAGTGATTTGGCGGTAGGGTAGTGGCACCGGCGTCTCGCCGGTGGTGCCCAAGTTGAGGCGTTGCCGCGAGTTCCCTCACACCGGCGAGACGCCGGTGCCACTGTGTTGGCGCCAGGCTCGGCCTCAATTGAACGGTATCCGGGCTAACGGGCGTCAACTCGCCAATCTCGTCCCGCGGCGCAGCTATTGCTTGCTCGTCCCGCCAGTCAGCCAACCCAGCGCAAACCGCGCAAAGCTGATCTTGCCGTAGTTGTCCCGCTCGTACAGGCACCCGATGGTCCCGTCGGGCAGCACCACCAGGTCGGAGTAGGCCGACGAGCCCTCGTAGATCGCCTTGGCCACCGGCCAGGTCTGGCCTTCGTCGTAACTCAGACGCACGGTCATCTTGTTTCGTCCGGGACCCCCGGGCCCCGAGTAGAGGATGATGTTCTTAGGCTTCAGCGAATACCGCTGGATGCTCGACTGGCAGGTCGGGCAGTAGACCTGCTCGTGGTGCTTTGGCTTCGACCAGCTCATACCGGCGTCGGTGCTCGTGGAAAAGGCACGCTGATTCTTGCCGAAGTAATTCCGCATGCTCAACAGCAACGATCCCTCGGCCAGTTCCACCGCCTCGCACTCGTTCATTCCCCGCTCGGTCACGCCTCCCAGCTTCCAACTCTTGCCGTGGTCGTCGCTGTAGAAGGCCAGCGAGTGACCCTGCTTGATGATCTCGCCCTTGCCTTGGCCAACGCGGCAATCGCAGGGGATCAGCAACCGTCCGCTGCCGAGCTGGATTCCATGTCCCGGGCCGGTGGCGTACCAGCCCCACTCGGGTTTCTTCACGTGCCGGGTGATCTCGGCCGGCTTGGCCCAGGTCCTCCCGTCGTCGGTGCTGTGGGTCATAAACACCCGGTCGTTGTCGCGGCAGAACGGCAGCCAGACCGTTGAGGTGCTGCGATCGACCACCGGGCAGGGGTTGCCGATGGTGATCTTCGCGGTGCCCCCTTCCTCGTAGACCAACTGCATCGGCCCCCAGGTCACCCCGCCGTCGCTGCTGCGGCGCAGCACCAGGTCCAGGTCGCCGTGGTCCCCGCGGCCGGTCTTGCGGCCTTCGCAGAAAGCCAGCAGCGTGTGCCGGTTGGTAAGCACGACTCCGGGGATCCGATAAGTGTGGTAGCCCTGGGTGCCGCTGGTGAACACGTCGACCTGCCGCAGCGCATCGGCTGCCAGCAACGAGTTGCTGGAGAGTCCCAGATTGCCAAGTGACATCGAGAACAAGACAAGGCAGTGGGTGATGAAGAGTTGCCGGATTCTCATGACGCCTGCTCCCAAGGTTTTCGAGGGTCCTGTCTTTGCGTAACAACTCAGACTGTAGGCAGGTTTACTGTAGGAGGCGACTCCAGTCGCCGATTCTCCGGGAATATCGGCGTTTACCCACCGAAGCCTGATCGGCGACTGGAGTCGCCTCCTACAGCGCGTTTCGCCGGCAGTTTGCCGCCCGAGATCTGGTAGCACCTTCAGTCTGAGTAACAAGTAACAGCAGTCCACCCAGTCTAGTGGACCGTCCCGTGCTGTCAAGCAGCCGGCCGCCCCGACTACCGCCGTTCGCGGCTTCCTGCTAGACTGTGCCTTTGCATCAACCGCAAAGGGCAATTCTCGTGCAATACACGCAACTCGGACGCACCGGCCTCAGCGTCAGCCGGCTCTGCCTGGGGACCATGAACTTCGGGCCGCAGACCGATCAGGCGGGCAGCTTCGCCGTCATGGATCGGGCCTTGGAGCTGGGGATCAACTTCTTCGACACCGCCAACGTCTACGGCCGAGTCCTCGGAGAAGGCGTTACCGAGCAGATCATCGGCCGTTGGCTGGCCCAGGACGGCCGACGCCGCCAGAGCATCGTCCTGGCCACCAAGCTCCACAATCCGATGGGCAACCTGCCGCTGGATCGCGGCCTTTCGGCCCGCCACATCCGACAAGCCTGCGACGAGAGCCTCCGCCGGCTGGGTACCGACTACATCGATCTCTACCAGATGCACCACGTCGACCGCGGCAAGGCCAGCCACGGAATCGTCGAGCTAATGAAGGTCGACTACGGCGGCCACGCCTTCAACGTCGATCACGGGGCCCCCTGGGAGGAGATCTGGCAGGCCATGGACCAGTTGGTCGCAGCCGGCAAGATCCTCTACGTCGGCAGCAGCAACTTCGCCGCCTGGAACATCGCCCAGGCGACCACCATGGCCGCCGGCCGAAACCTCTTCGGCCTGGTCTCCGAGCAGAGCAAGTACAGCCTCCTCACCCGCGCCGTCGAGTTGGAGGTCGTCCCCGCCTGCCGGGCGCTGGGCCTCGGCCTGTTGCCCTGGAGCCCGTTGGAAGGCGGGCTGTTGGCCGGGGTCCTGGAAAAAGCGGCCGGCGGACGCAGAGCAAGGATCAAGCCCGAGACGATAGAAAAGCATCGTCCCAAGCTGGAGGCCTACGAGGCCCTCTGCCGCGAGCTGGGCCAGCAGCCGGCGGACGTGGCCCTGGCCTGGCTGCTGGCCAACCCGGTGGTCACCGCCCCGATCGTCGGCCCGCGAACCGTGGATCAGCTCGCCGGCGGCCTGCGGGCGCTCGACCTGGAACTCACGCCCGAGGTGCTCACCCGGCTCGACGAGATCTGGCCCGGCCCCGGTGCAGAGGCCCCCGAGGCCTATGCCTGGTAGCCGGCCGCAGACGGCTGAATGGCACTCTGATTTCTCGCACGGCTTCTTGGGGCTGGCCGATGCCGGGGAGCCGTACCTGGTGGGTCGCTGCCCGTTTCGTCCCAGGTTGGGAACGATTGATGGAACGTCGCGTCGACCATGCTGCCCTTGCAGTGCGGCCGTTCCTGAAATAGGATAACGTGCCGTACCCCCGTAATCCGCTGGAGCCCAAGGCAATCCCGTTTTCACCCCTATTGTCGGCACCGTGTCGGCTAGTACACTCCTGTCGAGGTAACCGGGCTTCGTATCATGCGGTCTTGCCGTACAATCAAGAACCAGGTGGCACGAAAGGGGGCTCGACGCTCCGTTGTGCGAATTGGCTTGGTTGTCATCTTAGCGGAGTTGTCTGCATTCGCACTGATCAAGGCAGGCCAGGGGGTTACGTGGTCCCTGGCAATCAGTTGCACCGCCGGCACAGTCGCATTGACTTGGCCGGCGCTTCTGAGATTTGCCCCTCGAATGTTGTTATCTTTCAGGCGAACTATCACCATTGCAGCATGTCGGCTGACTGATCGGCGAACTTGGCAGTTCAGCCTCCGAACGCTTTTTCTCGTAGCCCTGCTGTTGGTTGCAGTGCTCCTTGCGGTGATTTGCGATTGCCTCTCATTGCCACAAAGCAGGCCATTCTGGACCGTTCATGTCGGTGCGGTAGTAGCTGCAATCGTTATCGTGTGGGCCTCGCTGATTGCCTTGCGTGCCTGGGCTCGGCGTCATTATCAGTTCAGCATCAAGGTGTTGCTCGTCGCAGTGACGGTGGTCGCGTTGATATGCAGTGCAACTATGGTAGCCTGGGAACGACCCGGTTCTAAGACGAGAATCGAGGGTCGAGTTATATTCGGCGATAGCGGAAATCCGGCGGCTGGCGTTGTGGTCAATGCTCAAAGAGTGATAGGAGTGAGGCCGACGCCTTCTGGTTGGGGGAGCGTGCTGACCGACCGCAACGGGTACTATCGGCTGCCAGAGTTGCCAGCGGGGGAATACAATATCTGGGCCGAGCAGTCGGGATATACCGTCAACGCTTTGGACTCTTTTCAAGGCAAGAGTTTCACAACTCTGGACTCTTTCCGAGGTGAAGATATCACAAAAGCTTCCGACCTGCGTCTGATCCGCGGCGGTTTCATCGCAGGCCGGATCGTCGACGTGGAAACTGGCAAGCCAGTTCGAGTGCCGTCGCGTCTCCGCGCGGACATTGGCCTCTACGGACCATCCAGACCGATGAGCGGCGCGGCCATCGAGGTGACTCCCATCCAGAAGGACGGAACATTCCGAATTCGCGCCGCGCCGGGCAAGAACTATGTCTACGGCCGGTGGGCAAGAGAAGATCTGGAGCTGCCTACCGCGGTATGGGTAGACGTTGAGGATGGGCAGACGGTTGAGATCGAGTTGAAGGCACGATCCGAGGACCTGGATTGATTAAGGCTGCGTGCTGAGCAATGGACACCGTAGAAGAATGGCGCTAACGGGCCATCGCCTACAGAGCCCTTCGGCTCACCTTCGTCGACGCGCATGGCCCTCGTCCGAAAAACCACCATTTCTAAAACGCCCCTGCCGTAGAAACCCGGTGGCTCCGTTGGGGACTTCTCGGCCGTTCCCCCCCTGACACGTCCTTTCCTTCGCAGACTCGGTATGCCATCGCACGCAGTGGCCCTACTTCTGTGGGGCCCGATGCAGAAGCCGCAGCGCCGAGGAGCACAGGAGTCCGTAGGGTGGGCACCGCCCACCAAAAGCTGTTTTAAGCTGACGAGAGAGTATTCGCTGCGCGGTGCCCACCCTACTTTTTCGGCGGGTTGCCGCGGGGGCCTGGACAGCTTCGTCTGGTGCAGTAGACTTGCGTGGGGACAGCTCTCAAACACGTAACCGGCCGCAGCAGGACATAGAACTGGACTTTTGCAAATTGGTCCCCTCTCCTTCTGGGAGAGGGTTAGGGTGAGGGCGATTCACCGAGAAACGCCTTTCCTTGCTTGCGTGTCTTTTCTGTACCCTCACCCCCTGCCCCTCTCCCAGAGGGAGAGGGGAGTTCGAATCTGCGTTT
>SDBV01007259.1_pt1 | contig 15184 bp, 13 predicted proteins | sample 2277081 | NCBI WGS metagenome assembly SDBV01 (sample SAMN10402039, study PRJNA504765) | marine sediment metagenome | isolation source: marine sediment core GS10_PC15, 223 cmbsf | place: Arctic Ocean: Southern Knipovich Ridge | collected 2010
TGGTTCATTACCAACGGGGTGTGGCTAATCATTGCCCTAGCTGTGGGGCTAGTTCTCTTCTTTCTGCTCCGGCGCTGGGTGAAACGAGGCGTAGAAAAAGTGGTGCCCAAGGAGTGGCACGAGCAACTAAAAGGCATTCAGAGAGTAGTAACCTGGGTCATCATCGGTATCGGTGCGGTGGTTATCGCCCTGGCCGTTGCTGCCGTTATCATCCCACGCTATGGTGTGGACATCAGCCCATCTCTAGCAGCCGTAGGTAGCTGGTTGCTGGAGCATGGCATTCTTATTCTGATCATCATCTTACTATCTTATCTGACCTATAAAGTAGTATGGGTGATGGTGCCGCGGCTCACTACCAGGCTGGTCACGGTAAGAGGCAAAGGACGCAGCGCCCGGCAGGAGATTGCCAAGAGATCAAGCGTTCTGAGCCAGTTTCTCACCACCGTCATGGGTGCGGCCATAGTCATCGCCGCCATATTTATGATTCTTTCCGAGATAGGCCTAGATATTACGCCTCTCCTGGCTGGGGCAGGGGTTATCGGTATAGCTATCGGCTTTGGTGCTCAAAGCCTGATAAAGGATTTCCTCACCGGTCTATTCATCGTCCTCGAGGATTACTACAGCAAGGGCGATGTGGTGCGTATTGCTGGTGTTGCCGGTCTAGTTGAAGATGTCAACATGAGAAGAACCATTCTCCGTGACCTCGACGGTATTGTTCACATCATACCCAATGGTGAGATTAGGATAGCCAGTAATTTCACCAGAAACTGGTCACGGGTTAATCTGAACATCCCGGTAGCTTATGGCGAGGACCTGGACAAGGTGATTGCGGTCATAAACAGGGTGGGTAAAGAGTTAGCCGAGGATGAAACTTTTGGTCCCATGATAATAGGCACGCCTAAAGTGCTCAGGGTGGATAAGTTTGCAGATTCAGCCATTGAGATAAAGGTATTAGGTGAAACCAAACCCATCAAACAGTGGGATGTTATGGGTGAATTGAGGAAAAGAATTAAGAAGGTCTTTGATGCTGAAGGGATAGAAATCCCCTGGCCCCATACCAAGATTTATTTCGGCGACCAGCCGAAGGCTAAGGGCCCCACCTGCCAGGCTTGCGGCCATATAAACCTCCCCGCCAGTAAATTCTGCTCCCAATGTGGAGCCAGCCTTAGCTCTGGCTAAAGTTACTTGTCTTATGTCTGGGCGATAAGCTATAATAAGCCCTATCTAAGAGAGGAGATTTTTTATAATGCCATCATCATATGCTTTCTTCCAGGGAAAAATCATGCCCTTATCGGAAGCCAAGATAGGAATTATGACCCATGCTCTGCACTATGGCTGTGCCATTTTTGAGGGCATCAGGGGCAACTGGAACGACGAACAAAAGCAGCTTTACATCTTCCGCCTCAGCGAGCACTATAAGCGACTATACAACGGCTGCCGGATGCTGAAGATGGACCTGCCCTACTCCCTTGATGAGCTATGCCGGATAACAGTGGAACTGGTGGAAAGGTGCGGTTTTCAGGAAGCGATATACATCCGCCCTCTAGCCTATAAGAGCTCCGAGTCTCTGGGCGTCCGCCTAAATAACCTGGATAGCGATTGCCTGGTCTTTGCTATCCCCTGGGGGCGATATCTGGATGTGGACAAAGCCAGATGCGCCATTTCCTCGTGGCGGCGTCCTGATGATAATGTAATCCCGCCACAGGTTAAAATTACCGGCGTCTATGTAAATAACGCCTTCGCCAAGACGGAAGCTGAAGAGAATGGCTTCGATGAAGCAATCATGCTCGCTCCGGATGGCCATATCTCTGAGGGGACTGGCGAGAATATCTTTCTGGTTATAGATGGCAAGTTAGTCACGCCCGCCAGTTATAATAGTATTCTTATGGGTATTACCCGAGATACCGTTATAGAACTGGCACAGGGCGAGCTGGGAATAGAAACAATAGAGAGACCAATTACCCGCAGCGAGCTCTATTCGTCTGACGAGTGTTTCCTTACCGGCACCGCCGCCCATATAACCCCGGTAGCTGAAGTAGACCACCGTAAAATAGGCAACGGCGAAATTGGAGAGATAACGGCGAGATTGCAGAGAATCTACTCCGATGTAATCCACGGCCGGAACCTCAAGTACCTGGGATGGTGTACGCCGGTCTATAAAAAGTAAACCCTGAGAAATCCAAGTGATAGTAAATGAAGTCGTTACCGGGATAATAGTAATAACCATCGGTTACCTGCTCGGCTCTATCCCCACCGCCTATATTGCTACTCGCCTGGCTACAGGCAAAGATATTCGCCAACTGGGGGGAGGCAATGTTGGCGGCTTAAATACTTATCGAGAGGTCGGGGTCTGGCCAGCCATAGCAGTAGGCATCGTCGACTTTAGCAAAGGAGCTGCCGCCATAGCCATAGCCTACTGGTTACTGGGTTTACCCCTGCTCTTTGTGCTGCTGTGCGGGCTGGGCGCAGTGATAGGTCATAACTGGATGGTCTGGCTGAAATTCAGCGGGGGAAAAGGCATGGGGCCAGCCATAGGCGCCCTTATGGTGGCGATGCCACTCTACGGATACTGGCAAGGATTGCCAATCTTCTTCGGCATAGTTCTTATCCCCTTCATAATCACCCGTAATGTCGCCCTGTCCATGGGTACTGGCCTCGTTCTCTTGCCCCTTATCACCTGGCTGGGCGCGAAATCAGGCACAGCTACCGTAATGGCCATTATTATGGGGCTAGTAATAGCCATAAAGTTCCTACCCACCGCCAGGGCAGCCTGGGCTAAAACCGAAACCAAGAAGGATTTCGTCTTTGACCGGGGGCAAAGGGATAGAAGATAAACCTATTCTTTAGGTGAGCCTACCTGAAGCGACCTTAATAAGCAAATGACCCGGCAACTTTCCTCCAGTGCGGTAGTATTGTTATGGGCTTCCTGAAGTAGTTGACCGGTGGCGAAGCTGCCGTGGCCACGTACTGCAACAATCCTGTGCTGCTTCAATGCCTGGGCAATTATGTCAGCCAGACCCCCCTCTCTTACTTCCATATACCAACCCAGGACTGGAACCTGACCGACCACAGATAGCTCTTCAGCACCGTTAGGCACAATTTCAGTTTCAATCAAGGACAGGGCAATGGCATGAGGCGGGTGGGCATGAACAACAGCTAAAGCCGGGGTTTCCTGATAAATAGCCCGATGAACAGCTAATTCGGTTGAGGCTAATGGTGTAAACCGGTCATTCTTACTTATTCCTGTCTCAATTAAGTCACGCTCGTTTAGACAATCAAGCCGGCTGCTGCGGCGGGTAATGATTAGACGGTCTCCCAGTCTAATACTCAGGTTCCCACTCTGGGAAGAGACAAGCCCCTGGGTAAAAAGACCGCTCCCAACACTCTGAAACTGGGATAAAATCATTGCTTCCTTCTAAATTGCCCGGCTCTTTCTTAATGCCGGCTCGGGCTATTCTCCAACCTAGTTACTGCTAATTTATACCTATTGACAATAAAAATCAAATAAACTAAAGATACTCAGCTATAATCAGCGTCAATAATAGCATACCGCCCTAAATACAAGCAATCTCTTAATGCTAAAATAAAATCACTGGTTTAGACCGCGATAATGAAAGATTGGCCTTGATGGACACAGGGAAGCTGAGGTTATTTTATGGCTGGATAATAGTTGCCGCGGCTGGGGTTATGATACTGGTAATGTACGGCACACTGGTAACTTCGGGCTTTTTTTGAGCCAGTGCTCACCGAATTCAGCTGGTCAAGGGCAATGACCACCGGTGCCGTTGCCTGCATTTTTACCTTTCTTTCCCGACCAATCACGAGGAGGACAGTGGCACCATCTGCCTGATGACGGCAATGACTCTACCCTGAATCTCGATGTTGTCTGGCTGAGTATATATGGGCTGCATCTGGGCATTTGCCGGCTGGAGCCGGATACGACTCCCCTCATTATAAATCTTCTTCAGGGTGACCTCTTTTTCCGCCTTAAGCCATACCGCCGCCATCTCCCCATTCTCCACCACGTTCACATATTGCATCAAAATGATATCACCATCATTAATCAAGGCGTCCACCATGGATGAACCCTTCACCTTTAAGGCGTAAACCCCATCCCTATCCCTGACCAGGTCCTTGGTCACTTCCAGAGTCTCCGAGGAAGCAGCCACATCCCAGGTATCCGCTGCCGGCACTGGTATTGGCTCACCGGCCGCTATTTGACCAATAACAGGTACCTGTAGTCGGTGTCTCCAGTTAATCGACCTGGCGAGCAGCTCGATACCACGAGAGACTTCAGGCCGGCGGCGAATATATCCCTTCTGCGCCAGTATATTCAGGTTATAATCTACCACCGATGTCGAGCTAATCCCGCACTCACTCGCTATCTCCCTAACAGTAGGGGGATAGCCATTGTCCACCCAAAACTGGTAGGCAAAGTTGATGATTTTCTGCTGTTTAGCTGACAGTCCCTTCATCCAGAATCCCTCTTTGGGCGGTAAAGAACATGCGTTCTAAACACTTTAGCCTAAACCGGACTTTTTGTCAATACCCTGGGCCGAGATTGTCTCTTAACTCGCTCTCTTAATATTTACTCCCTCAAATTAGATACTAGGACTGCTGCCCTCTTTTAAAAACTTTTCTCGTCGCCCAGGTCTGGGAGTTCAAGAGGGGCTGTGCCCCACCTAATAAAAACTTCCCCTTCCCTGGATAAGGAGAGGGGAAGGTATCCTTAGCAAGGGGCTTTTCACCCTAAAAAACTTGTTTTTGCGGCGACAACTTACTCACCACTTTCTAGCCTTAACCTCCCCCCAAATAAATAACGAAAGAAAGGGGGGATAGGTCTCTAAAGGGTCTTGGGGCTGGAATTACATCGCCGACGATGAGGCCTGAGCTTCATTTAGCTTCTTCATTAATCGGGATTTACGCCGAGCGGCATTATTGGGGTGGATAATCCCTTTTTCCGCCGCTTTATCTAAAGAACTGATAGCGGCTTCTACCGTCTGACGGGCTGATTCAAGCTCACCCGAGAAGATAAGCTTTTCCGCCTTGGTTATGTTAGTCTTACAGAGGCTACGAACAGACTTGTTTCTTAGCTGCCTTTTTTCAGCAACACGCATCTGTTTTTGAGCTGATTTAGTATGTGCCAAAACATACCTCCCAAGGTTTTATTTAGTCCGGGTTGTGGGGCTAGCTTTCATAGTCGCCTCGTCACCTATCCTGGAAACACTTATCACGCCTCGAATTCCCTCAATTTTGACCAGGAGCCGACTTAGTTGAGCTAACCCATTTACCTCTAAGGTAACGAAGCCCGATGCAGTGTAGTCATTATTATTGGTAAAGCTTACGGCAGCAATATTAACCTTTTCCTCAGCGACAACCGTAGTGATATCTCGTATCAGCCCAACCCTCTCCCAAGCCTGCACTTCAATATTCACTGGATATACTGAGTCTGTTTGTCCCCACTCAGCCAGAATCAATCTCTCCCTCTCGTCCTCATGAACTACACTGTAACAATCCTGGCGGTGGATGGTCACGCCGCGGCTGCGGGTAACATAACCAATAATCTTGTCCCCTGGTACTGGGTGACAACACTGGGCTAAATGAGTAACTAAGTCCCCAACCCCCAGCACCCGGACCGCTGATTGAATTGGCTTAGGCAAGGTAACTTCTGCCGCCGCTCTGGGCGATTCGTGCTGCGCGGCAAGCTTCACGGCAATTTGATGGGTGACAACGCCGCCATAGCCAATGGCGGCCAGAAAGTCATCAAAATTACTGTAATGAAACAGACCAGCCAGCTCCTCGCGGTCAATTTTAATGCCCAGATGTCTTAATTCCTTCTCCAAAACCTGCCGGCCACGCTCGATATTTTCCGTCCGTTCCTGCTTCTTAAACCATTGCCGTATCTTCGTCCTGGCGTGAGAAGTCTTGATATAGCCTAAATGAGGGCTTAACCAATCCCGGCTCGGTCCTCTGCTTTCCTTGGCTGATAAAATTTCGACTACGTCACCATTGTTAAGCTGATAACTGAGTGACACCAGCCGGCCATTCACCTTGGCCCCGATACAGCGGTGCCCCAGTTCGGTGTGAATCCGATAAGCCAAATCAAGGGGGGTGGAACCCTTAGGCAAATCCTTTATCTCCCCCTTAGGAGTGTAAACAAAAACCTGGTCAATAAATATGTCAGTTTTTACTGACTCCAGAAATTCTTCAGCGCCGCTGAGCTCCCGGTGCCAGTCAATTAGCTGGCGCAGCCAGGCTATTCTCTCTTCAAACCGTATGTCCTTATTCTCGCCCTGTTTATAGCGCCAGTGAGCGGCTACCCCATATTCAGCAATATGATGCATCTCACGGGTGCGAATCTGCACTTCCAGGGGTGTAGTGCCGAGACACATTACCGCGGTGTGCAGCGCCTGATACCCGTTTGGCTTGGCACTGGCAATATAGTCATCAAAAGCTTCCGGCAGCGGGCGCCACAAGCTGTGGATAATGCCGACAGCACTGTAACAATCGGGCACCGTACTCACCATTACCCGAAGGGCGAGAAGGTCATGAATATCATCAAAGTGCTTGCCCTGAGCAGCGTACCGTTCCATTTTCTGGTGTATGCTGTAGATGTGTTTAGGCCTGCCGGACATCTCGGCTCTGAGACCAACTTTGTCGAACTCTTCTTTCATAATCTCAATTATCCTGGCGATGAAGTTTTCCCGTTGCGTGCGCCGGCCCGCAACCAGCTTGGCAATACGGCGGTACTTCTCCGGCTCCAGATAATGGAAGGACAGGTCTTCCAACTGCCACTTTAACTCCCATATCCCCAGGCGATGCGCTAAAGGAGCATATATCTCCAGGGTCTCCTGGGCAATACTCATCTGTTTCTCCGGTGACAGGGCATCAAGGGTGCGCATATTGTGCAGCCGGTCGGCTAGCTTGATAAACACCACGCGGAGGTCTGCCGCCATTGCCACCATCATCTTCCTCAGGTTCTCCGCCTGCGCTTCCCGCGCCACCGCCCTCGGGGATTGCCAGGAGACCTTACCTAACTTGGTGACGCCATCAACCAGCTTCCCTATCTCTGGGCCAAACTCGGCTTCAATCTTCGCCACCGGTATCCCGCAGTTCTCCGGAATATCGTGCAGTAAGGCGGCCGCCAGTGAGCTGGCATCGAGCTGAAGCCCGGCCAGAATCAGCGCCGTCTGCAGTGGGTGCTCTATATAAGGCTCGCCCGACTTGCGCATCTGCCCCTGGTGTGCTTCTGAGGCAAAATGATAAGCGTCTTCAACCACTGCCATCTTCTCTGGTGGAAGATATGCCCGAGCCTGGTCCCTGAGCTGACTTAAGCCCTTTATCTCAACAGTAGTCAAGATTATAAAGCTCCTCTACGCTAGCTGCATACCACATTATATTCTTAGTATAGCCCAATACGGCTGCCCATGTAAACGCATAAAATCTGGCTTTACTAGGTTCTCCATTGGTCTTACCCTTTTTTGTTAGTAACCTCACCCCCTTAATCCCCCTCATGCCAAGAATACATCTCCATATCTTGGAGAGGGGGAATAAGTCACCAACCATTCTCCCTTTACAAATCAAGCGCAAATAATGTATTCTAGCTTAAAAAGCGGGGGAGGTCAGGTTGTATCAGGCACTACGTGGCACCACAGACATCTTACCCAGGGAGCAAGCCTACTGGCACCATGTAGCGCAAAAAGTGGTTAGCCTCTGTCAGCTCTACGGCTACGAGCGCATTGATTCCCCGGTCTTTGAGGATACCGGCCTTTTCGCTCGCAGCGTGGGAGAGGATACTGATATTGTCGAAAAGGAAATGTATACCTTCGAAGACAGGGGAGGAAACAAAATAACACTGAGGCCGGAGGGCACAGCGCCAGTGTGCCGAGCCTACCTGGAGCACGGGCTGCACAACCTGCCGCAGCCGGCGAAGCTATATTATATCGCCTCCATCTTCAGGTACGAGAGACCCCAGAAGGGGAGGCTCCGTGAGCACCATCAGTTTGGCTACGAAGCTATTGGTGATGATGACCCCGCCCTTGATGCCGAGGTCATTGATATGGCCTGGCAACTTTTCAAGTCGCTCAACCTGCACCAGTTGACACTGAACCTGAACAGCATTGGCTGTAAAAAATGCCGCCCCGAATATCTGGCTGTCCTGAAGGACTACTACGCCAAGTACCCTCGAGAGATGTGCCCAGAGTGCAAAGTCAGGCTGAAGAGGAACCCGCTTCGCCTCCTGGATTGCAAGCAGCCAGCGTGTCAGCGAATAGCCAATTCCGCCCCTCGAAGCGCTGACCATCTCTGCCCCCAGTGCGCCGACCACTTCAACCGACTGAAGGCATACCTGAAGCTGCTTGAGCTACCCTTTGAAGTCAACCACCGCCTGGTGCGGGGCCTGGACTACTACACCCGGACCGTCTTTGAGGTCCAGCCTAAGGTTGAAGGCGCTCAGAGCACCCTGGGCGGCGGGGGGCGGTACGACGACCTCATTGAGGAACTGGGGGGTAAGCCTACCCCGGCTATCGGCTTCGCCGCCGGCATAGAGCGGATAATACTTAACTTAAAGAGACAGAATATCCCCGTCCCGGCGCTGCCCAGACCGCAGGTCTTTATTGCTCATGTGGGCGATGAAGCCAGAGACGAAGCCTTAAGGCTGGCCGCCACGCTCAGAAAGAAGGGCACCGGGGTAATTGAAGCCACCGGCGGCAAGAGCCTGAAAGCCCAGCTAAGGCAGGCCAATAACCTTGGCGCCCGTTACGCAGTGATTATTGGTGAGCAAGAGGTAAAGACCGGCACAGCAGTACTAAGGGACATGACCACCGCCCAGCAAAAAACTGTGCCTGTTGGAGAGCTGCCAGAGCTACTAAAATAATCGCCTTCCCAGCTTCACTTTACCTCTAAAGTGTGGTATAATTATTATTGATGGCAGCCTCACTAGCTATAGCAACCAGAAATGAGAGACCAGTTCCTTTCGGTATAGCTAGCCGCTACTTCAGTTTCACCATCTCCAGTTTCCAGCCGCTTATCTTTTTCACTAACAGGGGGTAAAGACCACTTATGACACCGGACGTCTCTAAGCCAGCTAAGCAGACGAATAATGACTATACCGCCAAGGATATCCAGGTCCTCGGTGGGCGGGAAGCGGTACGCCGACGGCCAGGCATGTATATTGGCAGCACTGACCAGCGCGGGCTGCACCACCTGGTATATGAAATCGTTTATAACAGCGTAGACGAAGCCATGGCCGGCTGCTGCAACAAAATCGTAATTAAAATCCAGGAAGATAATACTGTCAGCGTTGAGGATAATGGACGCGGCATTCCGGTGGAAATTCATCCCACCACCAAGAAATCCGCCCTGGAAACGGTAATGACGACACTCCATGCCGGGGCAAAATTTGGTGGCAAGACCTACCAGGTGTCAGGCGGGTTACATGGCGTCGGCGCTTCAGTGGTAAACGCTCTCTGCTCCGGGCTCTGCGTTAATGTCAAGCGCAACGGCAAGAAATATGAGCAAAAATACCGGCAGGGCATACCCCAGGGAGAGGTAACCGAGGTTGGCAAAGCCGACGACACCGGCACCACCATCACCTTCCTCCCCGATGAGAAAATATTCGGCAGAGTTCACTATGATTTTGATACCCTGAGCGAGCGTTTCCGAGAGGTGGCCTACCTGAACAAGGAGCTGGAAATAACCCTTAAGGAAGAAAAGACGGGGAGAGAAAAGACCTTCTACTTCGATGGTGGGATTACCAGCTTCGTCCGCCACCTTAACCGCAGCCGGGCGGTACGCCATCATCAGCCCTTTTACACTATGAAAGCGGTAAACAGCACCATAGTTGAGGCCGCCCTTCAGTATAACGATGGTTTTACCGAGTCCATCTTCAGCTTCGCTAACTGTATTAACACCGCGGATGGGGGCACCCATCTTACCGGCTTCCGCACCGCACTTACCCGGGTTCTTAACGATTACGCCCGTAAGAACAAGTTCCTCAAAGAGGACGAACCCAACCTGACAGGGGATGATATCAGGGAAGGGCTTACCGCCATTATCAGCGTAAAGCTTACCGAACCGCAGTTCGAGGGGCAGACCAAGGGCAAGCTGGGCAATGCCGAGGTCAAGAGCATCGTGGAGAGCGTAGTCAGTGAAGGCCTATCCCTTTACCTTGAGGAGCACCCCCAGGACGCCAAAAGAATAATAGAAAAGTGTCTCACTGCCGCCAAAGCCAGGGAGGCAGCCAGGAAGGCCCGTGACCTGGTCATCAAAAAGAGTATCTGGGATACCGCCACCCTGCCCGGGAAGCTGGCTGACTGCTCGGAGAAAGACCCTGCCATCTGCGAGCTATACCTGGTGGAGGGGGACTCAGCCGGCGGCTCCGCCAAACAGGGACGGAATCGCCGCTTCCAGGCCATACTGCCCCTGCGCGGCAAAATCCTCAATGTGGAAAAGGCGCCTACAGATAAGATGCTATCCCACGAGGAAATACGCGCCATCATTACTGCCCTGGGCACGGGAATAGACGACGAGCTTGACCTGTCCAAGCTCCGTTATCACCGGGTTATATTGATGACTGACGCTGATGTCGACGGCTCTCACATTCGCACCCTGCTGCTTACCTTCTTCTTCCGGCACATGATGGAGCTAATCAATCACGAGCACCTGTTTATTGCCCAGCCACCGCTTTACCGAGCGTCTATTGGTAAAACAAAAGAATGGTTATATTCAGAAGATGGATTGAACGAATTTTATATAAAGAAAGCTTTACAAAATTATTCTATTTACTCAAAAGATGGTTCTATCAAGCTAACTGGGTTAGAGATACGCGACTATTTAGATTCGCTGAAAGAATTGAGTCAAGGGCTGGACATTCTGGAGAAGGAAGTTAAAATACCTCGTGAAGTAAGTGAGCTTCTTCTGATGAAGGATGAGTCTTTTCATCGCCTTGATTTCAATAAGTCAAATAAGGAAATCATGCCAGAGATAGCAAAGTGGTTTCAAGAGTTTGATTTTCCATTCACAATGCACTCTAATCCTGAGAGAGATGAATACTGGATAGAGTTTGCTGGCAAGGTTGGCAAAACAAGGCTCGACAGAAAAATGCTTGAAAATCCACTGCTGCATAAGTGTTTCAATGCTTTTCCAAAAGTCAAACACTTAGTTGCGAACAAGTCATACATTGTTATTAAGAACAAAAGGGAGATAGGTAAAGATATTCCTTGGTATAAACTTGCTGAGGTGCTGGAGAATCTTTCTGACAGGTCAGGAGTAACATTGCAGCGCTATAAGGGTCTGGGGGAGATGAGCGCCGAGCAGCTATGGGATACTACCATGAATCCAACCACCCGCACCCTGCTTTCCGTAAATATCGAGGATTCCGCCCGGGCCGACCGTATATTCCACATCCTGATGGGCGGAGAGGTCCCACCCCGCAAAGCCTTTATCCAAGCCCACGCCAAAAGCGTAAAGAATTTGGATGTTTAGCTGGCATCAGTGACAACTGGTCAAATTTTATTTTTTTAAAGGGAAACGAATCAAAGCTAACCAGACAGGAGTCGTTTTCCAGTTATGTTAACCAAATATGCCTCAAGGCAGTATATTAGCCAATATACTGCCCAGTGGCTTTAGTGGGCGCCGACGTCAAGAGCGTCAAGAACCTGGATATTTAAGGTTTAATCACAAATTAGGAAACAACTAATCTGGAATTTCAAAGTAAGCCTTGAATCTCTTCAATATCGTGGCCTTATCCGTATCGCTAGTTTGCGGGTGAACAGCCAGGACTACTCGGGACCTGCTATCCCGATATGCTGGTTGTGTCATTGAATTGACGATTGGCGATACTCGCCTTAGAGGTTCGGGGCCACGGGGGGTCATAACCCAGGCATCTGCTTCCTCAGGTTCTGGAGCAATGCGTTTACAAATTAGCACCTGCCAAGGTTCCAGTTCAGGCTTTGCTATTTCCTCCTCCACCTTCAAGATTTCTGGCTTGGTAAGTTTTTTAAATTTTGTACCAGTTGTGGTTGACAAGGCAAAAAAATCACTCTGGTAGAAGATTTCGTAAATTTGCCTATTTTTGATTAATCGCGCTATCTGCTTGGACTTGTCATTCGAATCCATAGCCTGCAATAGCTCCTCATCCGTCCTGAACCACATCTCATAGGGGTCCGCGCTCGGAAGGAAACATAGATTAAAGCCTCTGGCCAGCATTTCTCCAGCAACAAGGTCGCGAGGCTGCTGGTACAAACCTGAATACATCAACTCACGAGTGATGATAAAGCTTTCTGCGAAGTCTCTGTTTCCAAACATCAGTTCTCTGGCTCCACTAACCTCAGATACAATCAAGCTCTCAAATACGTCCTTCAATCTGAAAAACGAGGCTGCTGTCGTAGTATAAAAAGCATCTCTTATCAGATACTCCAGCCGGTCGAAATCAAGGGCTAGGCTATTTATCATTTGACTCAGATATCTCGTTGCTTTGTCTTCTCGTATTATCTCTTCCTCAGACTTTAACTTAGGAGATACAGGAGACTTACCAAGTATAAGCTTGGAGACTAGTACCTTCTCCTCATCGCTTAATACTTGCGAAACTAAAGGAAGACCGTACCCGTCAAAATATTTTGTTAACTCTGAATCTCCCGCGACCAGTCTTGCAGACAGGTCAGCATGGTCTAGAGATATTTCCCGGTACTCCATAAAGAGTTCTCCGGCATGGCCCCACGCTGCGTGACCAATGTCGTGCACTATACTTGCAAAAACAAGCAATGTAACAATATGCGGCTCTTCTAAAACATTGATAAGAAAGTCTTTAACAAGTTTGGCCATTCCTAAGCTATGTTGAAATCTGGAATGGGTCGCTGCGGGGTAAAAAAGGCTCGCCGTTGAGAGCTGCTTAATATCTCTCAGGCGAGTTAGCTCAGCAGTGTTAATTAATTCCAATACCCTATCGGTGAAAGGAGTCGGCCCAAAGACCGGGTCTGCAAATACCCAAAGATTTGGCATGATTACTTCTCGGCGAGCGAGTATTCTTTGCGGATGTACATCATGTAGCAGCTTTCCAGGAAGATTTGTCGCTCAGCCGCCAATGCCTCCCTAACAGTATTCCTTAGCACTTCATAATCTTCACCTTCTTGTCCGAGTATCTGAACTAAGGGCTTTGCTTGTTCAATTCCAGCGTCAGTTATTGAGATGCCTGGGTTCTCCGTAATCTCAAGAACTCCTCGAGTTACAAGAGTATCTATATCCCGCTCTAGCTGGCGGCTTAACAGGGCACTACTGTAGTCCGGCCAAGTAGTAGCTATGAAATTGTATGTCGGAAATTTGAAGCCGTGCTGGCTTAAATAGAAGATTAAGCCATGCTCTACAGGGTAGTCTATTCTCATCTTGCCACATTCTTCAGATACAGCCAAGTTTACCAGTAAGACCTTTGCCTCTGTTCGCATTCCAAACCTCCTTTTTATTTATTCCTGTGCTGTGGATTATAGCACATGTGTTCTATAAATGTAAATAAGGCATGCCGTTAGTCATCTTAACATGTCTAAAAGTTCGTTGCCACCCCTTTCTAACCTTCTATAAGTATAGAATTATTAGTTACTTTTGTCAACTATTTTTGGTCTGCCAGCCTTTTTTATTTTGTCTGCAAGAAACTCCAAGTCTGCCTCAGTGATTACCGGTTCAAGGAGGTCTGGTTTATATTTCCCGACAATCCTATAAAAGCCACCACGACTGTAGCACGATTCCTTATGATTAGCTAGAACTGCCAAACGCTCGCGCGCCTCATCGAGAGTATAGACCCTAAGTTGCTTTGAGATTAACTTACTCACCCTCACTAAACTCCTATGAAAAGCGAAAGTGAGTATAAACTAATTAGTTATATTTGTCAAGTATTTCACTTCAGTTGCTGCTCAAAGTTAATCATCTGGGTAGAGCCGACCCCGACGGTGGTGCTGCCGTCCACTTCCCGCTCCAGCCGTGGCATCCATACCCACCCGGTTAGAGGCAAACCGCGCTCATGCCCCGACCAGTAAATCTCCACGGTATATACCGCGCTATCCAGCCTCGTTGCCTCACGGGGAGTAAGCCACTTCTTTGTCTTGGGGTCCCTCATAAAATAGCGCAGCATAATGCTCCGCACCTCGTGTGGTTTCATCGGGTCGGTAATCGGTATTTCCTTAACCACCTCACCGCTTCTGCCTCTCTCCAAACGCAGCAGTGGACCATCATATATGGTTTTGCCGTCTCCTCTGATTATGGATATACGCTCAAATTTTATTCTGGCAACAGAGTCGGGATTGGTAAAGTCGAACCGCGACCAGTAGCGTACGTCAGTTCCCCGAGGAGTAGTTACCTTGCCCAGCTGCCCGATACCGATAAGCTTTTGACCGATCCCTCTTAATTCCTTTCTAAACCGTGATTTTTTTTACTAAAAAGGCGACGTTTTTACCGAAGTTCCAGGCAGTTCTAAGTCCTTCCTCATCTTGATTAACCTCCCCTTTTTCCCAGCCAAAGGCGATATTCCAGTAGGTTGAACCGGCCATAAAAAACCCCTGGTGATGAAACCAGTACATTAGCTGGGCAAAAGTGAAATTCTGGCCAGCGCGGCGAGCAACCACCAGGGGGCCGCCTACCTTCCCGGTAAATACCCGTCTCCCCCCCGAAATAAAGCCGGCTCTTTCCATCAAAGCCTTTAATAAAGCGGTAGCTGAACCATAATATACCGGCGAAGCCAGTATTATCGCCTCCGCCTCCTTCATTCTGTTATATATCGGGAACAGGTCGTCATCAATGGGGCACCGCTCCTCTTCCCGGCAGACCATACAGGCATCACAGGGACGGATGTCCATGCCAGCTAACCGGATAAGCTCGGTAGTCAGTCCTTCCTCTTCTATCGCCTCCAGGGTATGCCTGGTTAGAATTTCGGTGTTGCCTCCCTTCCTCGGACTGCCGACAATTCCAATTGCTTTCACGATATTCCTCCTGTGGCATTATACAGCCGGTGCTGTTTGATATATTCGTATACCGGCCCGTTGACGAGGTGCTGTATAGATAAGCCGCGGGCAACCCTGTGTCTGATTTCGGTGGCATCAATATCCACCTCCGGCTGAGCCAGGAGTATTAATCTCCGGGACAAGCCGGGTATTTTCACTTCCAGCTTTTCAATGTCCGGGGCAGAATAGCCTGGTCTGGG
>SDBV01007260.1_pt1 | contig 15184 bp, 21 predicted proteins | sample 2277081 | NCBI WGS metagenome assembly SDBV01 (sample SAMN10402039, study PRJNA504765) | marine sediment metagenome | isolation source: marine sediment core GS10_PC15, 223 cmbsf | place: Arctic Ocean: Southern Knipovich Ridge | collected 2010
TAAAAAGGATCACGAAGCAATCTGTGCATCCAGCTTTTACAAATCGGTTTGCCACTTTTTGAACTTCTAATTCCAAGCTTTTCCGCCTCCTTTATGAGTTTCTCAACACTATAATTACCGGTTAAGGCAAGATCGAACACCTTCCTCATTAAAGGGAAATAGACTGGGTGAGCAGATATATCTCTAAGCCCTTGGGGTTTATCGTGATTATTAATGTATCCAGGTCTAGCTTTACCTGGAAAAACACCTCTTTCCGCTTTAAACTTTAATGATTCTTTTATATTCACGCTTTTGTTGTCATTCTCTAGCTTCGCTTGGGTACAAAGCAGATTAAGCATAAATTTGTCGTACGGATTATTTTTAAATGTTTGATACGGTGTAACGACTTCTTGAAGTTTGCCTTGATCCATAAGATAAATAATTCTTCCAGTATCAACCGTGTTTCTGGATAATCGAGAGGGGTTCAACAAAAGAATACCGTTTGCCAATCCGTTTTCAACTATTTGAATTAATTGGTCAAAAAAAGGCCTACCCGGCATTTTAGCGGTTTTGGATTCTTGTAATGGTTCACCATAAAGCTGTAACCCTTTTAGATTAGCGAAAGGAACTAGAGTATTTATCTGGTCTGGTAAAGATTGTATTTGTCTTTCGTCTGATTCACTGCTCTTACGGCAGTAAATAACGTACCGGTTTATAGCTAAGGAATTTTCGATTGCGTTATCTTCCGTGGAGTAACCATCAAGTCTCATTCTATTTTTTTACCTTCCAAGTAAGTTTCATTATTATTTTGATAAGGAGAACTAGCTAGAATTTTTATCAAATTAACAAGATCTGTGGCCATCTTGGTTGCATCTTCATCCGAAAGAGTAATCTCAAATTGCTGCTGGTATAGTTTCTTAAATTTGTCGAGTAACTCTTTACTTATCACGGTGCAGGCTCCAAATCTACATTATCACTATAGTTACAGTATAGGGATTATAGTTACAGTTGTCAAGCAGTAATTAAGTCTAAATTGAGGCTACTAATAACTTTCTCAGTATAGTTATTTCCCCAATGAGATATACTATAAACATGGCAATAAGCAGAAATCCAAAAACTCAAGGAGAAATAGGTAGAAAACTTAGAGAAGCAAGAGAACAAAAGAATCTTTCACAGGAAGATGTTGCAAAAGCTGCCGGAATATCTAGCAGCTACTATGCCCGCATTGAAAGAGGGGAAGAAAATCCCTCCACTGCTGTAGTAGAGAATACCTGTAAAGCTCTTAAAATTAAATCTTCAGACATCCTACCTTTTTAACCACTGGATTCCAAAATAGTACAGCGACAAATTCAAAATCTAGGTTTTTGTGTTATACTCCAGGCAAATCTGCTCTGAAAGGTTTTTATGAACCTAGAGCAACTACGAGCAGATAGGATATTTAATAGTCTTTTCAGCTATTTATCAGGTATTCACGTTTTTGCAGAGCATAAAAGAACCAACTGAGTCTGTGGTAAGTACTGCTTCAAGTGCTGAGCCATTACCCTAGGTCTTTTTTTTATCGTGTTTATTGTGTTAGCCGGCTGACACAGTATTTTGCCTGTATTGAAGCTATATTTATTTATTTCTTTCGTTCTTTTCCTTATATACATAAGGGGAGGAAGTGATATAATCTCGAAACTGCTGTTACTAATTATACCTCTGCCTCTTGCCTCATACCTTTTGAAAAACAAAATGCTACCTCTTAAAATCACCTCTAAACAAATTGAAATACTTCTACTTCTCTACAAATACCGATTCCTAAACAGACAACAAATCCAAACGATGCTCAACCACAAATACTTCAATCGTGTAAATGTATGGCTTGCTGATCTGACCGGAGGAAACCTTATCAGTCGGACGTATTCAAGGAAGCTCGGGGAAAACACCAAACCCGCAGTTTACTCCTTAGCTATCAAAAGTAAAGCGGTATTAAAAGAGCACCCAGACGTAATTGCCTCACAGCTATATTTGTTTTAAAAAAGATTCAAAAAGAATATGTTACATACTAGACATGATTTGGTATAATCCTTATTGTCTGATGAGTAAGTGGAGATCGAAGGGTATATTGAAAACAGTATGAGCGGGGATGAAGCAATCTGCATTACCCCCTCCCGCCTGGTTGACCACCAGAAGTTCGCCGCCTGATAACGTGACACATCACTACTGGCGTACCTCCTTCTCCTTTCGTCAGACTTAACATTGGATGCGAGAAGCTACAGACAGGGATTTACGGGTCGAGCCGAGCGAACCCTGTTCACCTGCTGGCAGCTGCTGAAGCTTCAGACCATCAACCGACGGGCCTGTGTGTTTACGCTGCTGAAACACTCAGGCCCTTTCTCCTTCTCAAATATATTATTTCAAAACAAAAAGGGAATGCTTATAGAGTATAGATAGACCACCAAAAAACAATAGGTGACACCCACGTAAGTATGAGCGTAACTATATTTAGAGTACCTTTTGGTGTTTCTTTTGTACTAACTTTTCTACCAGTCCTAACCTCCCACATTAGATCTGGAACCCTACTTATCATCAGCATTAAAGCTGCGATAGGTGCCCAAATATTTAAGAAATAGAACAATGCAATTAGAAATAGAAGGCCAATAATTGCGAAAAGGAAGGTTACTATTGTGTTAGTTGCATCGCTTATTCCTGGTTCCTGTAGCCGTCTATTAGATAAGAATCCTCTTACTACTGTACCAGTTAGATTCGTTGTAATTAACAACAAAATGATGTAGCCAACTATTGAAATTACTGTTGTAATTAGTAAATCCATGTCAATTATTAATTACCCCGCAATAATACACCATCATCAGAAATAATAAAATACAAAACAAAAAGAGATTGCAAACAAGGTTTATACTGTAGGCTATGTTTTGGATTATAGCCATAGCAGTTGTGGGAGTAATAATTTATTTAATTAGCCAAAACTTAAATAAAAATAAGAATGGTTACTTAAAGCTGTTTGAATTATGTGAATCCCATTACCAGGAATTACAGGATGTACTTCGTGAGGCGATGGATAGAGGTTATGATAAAACTTCATCACTTTTTTCTACCAAAGCAGAATTCAAAAAGGAGAGACTTAAAGACAGAGAAAACTTCTTAATGAATGAATTACATAGAAAACACGTTATTACGATTCAAAGTTCAGATCAAAACACAGAAAAAGCTAAGCTCAAGGTTACACAATCCTGGTTTGATTACCTTCTTAGCTTTACGACTTTTTATTCGTATATCAATTCAGCCTCTATGGACACTGATTCAATAGAAAGTCAGGGAAAGGAAGCTAGAGATGCTCGTAGTTCTTTGGAAGCTACGTTAGAAGCCTACGGATATGACTCAACCAAAGAAAGAAAAGAAATTGAAGATAAATTAAAGAAACAAGATTAGAAAAAAGAGTCTTTATATGATAAAGGTTTGGAATGATGGATAAGTTTTTTAATCACTGGTTGTGGGTAATATTAGGAATACTGTTTTGGGGAGTAATCTGGTTTGGGCCCACTATCTATAGGCATTTCAACCCCCCAGAGGAGATAGAGAGACCGAGCATACAAACTCTAATAGATAACGATATTCCAGTAGAGGAATTTTATCCAGAATATCTACCAGATTGTCCGTTTGATAGGTTGAGTTGTTAAACTAGGGTGTTCGCCTGGCTTACACCTTTTTATTAATCTTATGGATAAAAAGACGGATGATCTCTTAGATAAATGGCCGATTTTATAGTGACCGAATTATTGAAACTAAAGGTGGTGAAGAAAAAGAGTGCTTAAACGTTTAAATATTAGCTTTCCTGGATGGAAAATGTTCGGAATCTATTTCCTTATTTGGATATTATTTTGGTTTGTTGCTGACATGGCAATACTGGCTATGTGGCCTGATCTCTCAGATGAATCCTTTCTTACTAATATGTTCAATTTGTATGTTTTATTTGTCGCATTCTGGGTTATTTTTAAGATGAAAATTGTAAAGAGACCAATTAACGTTGCGACACTGATAATCTTTGTTGTTGGGGCATACATGTTGGCTGGACTATACGCGGGTATACTATATGAAGAACAACAGGATCAAGGTAGAGTAATGGGCCCACTTCTGATATCTCTTTACTTAGCATTAGCTTACAACCCAAAGAAACTTGAAGAATCAAATTCAGTACCAAAACAAGGAACGGAAGTAGAGCAATTTCCAGTGAAAGAAGAGCCTAATAAGGAGTAACCTTATGGATAAGAAAACAGATGATCAACTAGATGGATGGGCAGATCTGATAATTGACCGCTTCATAAAATTCAAAGGTGTTATCTCCAAGAAAGAGTCCTCAAAGAGGAAATCCAAATAGGGTGTTGATATGCAATGCTAGCGGTGCTAGTGTCTATAGTGTTGTGGCAAATCAAGATACCAGAGGAACAATTGGTTGGAGCTTTCAAGTAGAGAAAGATTTGGATAAACAGGCGTTTAACACCGCTCACGAGCTTAGAATGACAAAAGCACAGTTTGTTAGAGATGCGGTTGAAGAAAAGATTACTAGAACAGCTGGGAACCAGAAGAAGTAAGCACTTTACAACTTAATTTAAAACAAAAGATAGCATTTTAGGTTTCTATCCTTCTAACCTTATAACTAAGCTTAGAACTAAACACCTAATTCATCATACAAAGGTATGGTGGGTTGGGTGTTTTTTAGTATCGGCTAGGTTGGTGGCACCTACCCAGGCTTCTGAAAAGAAGCGTCCAAATAAAACTGGTAAGCAGTCCACCCGACCACGCAGTCACAAGATTAAGAGTTTTAGATTCGTTTAAGAATACCCTTTGAGCTTAGACAAGATTCTAGGCGGGTACACAGGCACGGGACTAGTAAAGACATAGGTAACAGTATAGGTAGTGATTGCAGGGAGCCAGAGAACCATAAGGGGGTGGGAAATTTATGTATACAAATAAACAAGGATACAGAAATAGAACAGGTCACGCTAGGGCTAGTTTGGACCTATTAAGACTGGCCAAGATAGAAGCTGCGAAGTCAGGCGAGTCAATTAGGAGCCTTGTGGATCATGGTCTAGGTCTAGTCTTGGCCTTAGTTGATGATTTCCGAACCGCCAACTGGGACAAAATTATACCTTATCCTGATCTGGTGTTTCAACAATCACATAATCTACTACACTAGAAGTTCTTCCCTAACACCGCTCTTGATATTACCAATCACTTTGTAGGCTTGGCCGGATAAAATTTGTTTGTAAAGAGGGTTGCCAGCGTGCATTGAATCACCCCAAATAATTAGATTGAAACCGCCCTTTTCTTTAATTACTCTGAAAACTATCAACTTATCCTTGTTGCTTTTGCGGGGGATAGAAAGTGTAACCAAATCGTCTACTTTTATCGGGTATTATTGTCGAGATCATATTGACCTGTAAATTCTTTTTCCATTGGTATCCTGTTACGTTCTTCTTAGCAAAGCTTCGGGGTTTTTGAGCTTCTTTTTCAATTTAGTCTCTGCATCCTGAAGCTCCTTTTCATCTTTTGTCCACCCGTACCCTCTACTCAAAAATGCAAGTTCATCTACTGACGAAAAAAGCCTTCTAAGCTTTCTATGTATTGAGAAAACCTCTCCAAGTAAGTAAATCTTGTTCGTACCGTATTGAATTTCCACATCACTATTCTTGAAATTCATTCCTCCAATAATTTTAATGTTTGCGTTCAAGAAGTTTTTACGAGACTCTCTATGACCAATTGCATCACGAATGTCTGTGATTTTTTCCAGCACGTCTTTCTCTTCCTGTGAAAGACCAGACCCATAAGGGAGTAGGGGTGACGTTCCTTCAGTAAAGAAGTAACCCATTTGTCTTAGAGTCAGGAAGAAGGACTCCAAAAAATAGTGAAAACTCTTTGAACCAATGTTTTCGGAGACAAACACTGATACGTCTCTAGCTTCGTGTAATAGCTGTACTATCAACCCTTCTTGCTCGGCGGGTAATGATCCATACTTTGCCAGCCCACTCATTGTATCAATATCATTTTGGCTAACCTTTCCGCTAACTAATTTCCATCTGATTCTACGACCAACCCTCCCGGCTGGTTCAATGAAACCTGTTTTGCCTAACTCCTTTATACTTCCTCCTTCGGCTCGCCCTTCTGCAAACCCTATTTTGTCAGGACTATTCCAAAGCCTTATTAGAAGCTTCATTTGAGTTAATGGTAATCTATTAATGTCATTCATGTAGAACTAGTATAACATGAATAATCCAATCCCGATAGGTACTTGTCATATTCCATTTACTACCGTAGTACAATACTGCTATGGAAATAAGAAAAGCAGGTAAAATTTACAAAGAAGGGAAGGGCTTGAAGTAAATGATTTTTATCGGGATTATTATTGGTGCAATCATTATCGCTGCGGCAATTATTATGGTTAGCAATCAACGAAGAACTGAGTGGTTTAGTCAATTATCAGATGACAAAAAAGCAGATTTTCTTTATGAACAATCCGATATTCTTATAAACGACATAATAGCCAAGGAAAACTATCAAGGTGGTAGAGTAAAACTACTGACGAGCCTAGCAGTTTATATAAAAGACGGTGTAACTGATGAGGCGGTCAAAAAGGCTTCAAAAGAACTAAGGATTAGTAAAGACTCAATTGTAAGAATTCTTGAGATAGTACATAAAAATTCATCTATATCTGATTAGCAAAACTTAAGGAAAACTTGGATTGTGGGGATCGTTTTGTCCTATAGGTGCGTATATGCGTGTTAAGGGATTAACATATCGGAATGGCCACTTTATTTTACTGAGTTTTTAGTTCTTTTATCCAAAGTGCCCAGCTCTGACAATTTCCGTACTTCCTCAACAATTTGTCTTTGTAATTTATAGATGTTATCCAAGTTTACCTTAACTTGTTTAGTCTTTTTAAAATTAATTTTTGCATTTTTAAACGATGAGACTACCTCTCCATTTAGGTCGGCGGTGAGACCTACAATTTTTTTGTTTCCAAATATCTCGGCAATGGTGATGGCCACGCTAAATTCTGATGCATTTTTTTCGTATTTAGGACTTGTTTTGTCTAAAGTAACAATGTCATTTTTATTTTCAGCACTAATAGCAATAAGTTGAGTGTCGAACACATAAGCACTTAACCTAGTTAGAAATTCAGTTAGCTTAGATAATCTTCTAATTTTGTCCTCGTACTTTTCTCTTGATGATCTTTGTCTTTGAGCGAAAAAATGACTAAGAATGGCAACAAGTACAGCAACTATCACCAGATCGATCTTACTGGCTAAGGCATTAAAAAAATTTGCTAGAGCTTGTTCAATCATATGCGTTTGTATATTACACCAAAAGTGCTAGAATGGCAGCAGTAAAACCTTGGAGTCCGAATATGTTAAATAGGGTAAAAACTTGGTTTGGTAGCTTATCTCGTTGGGGGAAAGTTGCTGTTATAGGTGGTTCTTTAGTGACTGGATCCATACTATTAGGGGCTGTCAGCCCACCACCAGAAACACCAGAACCAGAAACTCCAACCTCAAGTCCGCAATCAGTCCTCCCAGCTACAGACACAAAACCTGTTACCGAAGTAAAAACAATTACTGAGACCAAAAGTATTTCCTTTAAAACTGAAAAAACCACAGATAGCAATTTAGAAAAAGGTAAAACTAGCGTAATCCAAACTGGTAAAGACGGTAAAAAGGAAATTAAATATGAAGTAACTTATGAGGATGGGATTGAAGTGTCTCGTAAAAAAATTTCAGAAACAATTACAGTTAAACCAATAAACAAAATTATAGCCGAAGGAACATACGTTGCTCCAAAAGTAACTCCACCTGTTGTATCTAATTGTGATCCCAACTATTCAGGTTGTGTACCTATTGCCAGCGATGTTGACTGTGCTGGAGGCTCAGGCAACGGACCTGCTTATGTTGCTGGGCCTGTAAGAGTATTAGGTTCCGATATCTATGGTCTCGACCGTGATGGTGATGGGTATGGTTGTGAGTAACGGTATCTTTACTGCCACCTTAATGAAAATATGAAAATTGAAACATTTTACAACGAATTTAGAGGGTTACTTAGCCAAACTCCACAAGATAAGGATAGCCATCAAATTGAAAATTCTGTTGTTGACTCTTTTAACCAAAGTATAGATGATTTATCGAAAGAAATTAAACAGGACCTTAGTAGATTTAAGATTGATGAGACCAGTCGGTGGGATAGCAATAGATATTTAATGATTCCTTTTAGAACCCAACTAGGTAAATTAATTGGATTCTTAGAGGGTGAATTCAATCTCATACCAGAAGCAGGAGGCCGTTCAAGTTCAGGACCAAATATATCAGTAATTAACCAAAATACTGTAGCCGTAACTGTAAACCAATCTATCCAGCAGATAATTGATAACGCAGAAACTGACGAGGAAAAAGAGAAATTAACGGAACTAAAAAGTGAGTTGGAAAAACCACAAAAAGATTGGGGTAAAATAAGAGGTATTTTAAAATGGGCGTTGGATTTTAGTGAAAAGCTATTCTTTCAATTATTACCAATACTACTAAAACATTACGGCAGCCCCTAACACTCCGAATAAGCTAGTTTAATATGTTTAGCCACTTTAATAGATTAAAGTATACTGAGGCTAGTTTACTTTAATAAACTTTAATAACAGAAGGTGAAACAAGAAAGCTTAGGTTCAAAAGTAACGTATATGTCTTATATAGTACTGAATTATTATTAAAGTAAATAAATATCCGTCTAGCTTATATCTCGACCCAATTCTAATCGATAACTTTAAAGACGGGAGGGGCCCTAACGACTCTGACTTCGTAACTTAAAGATCAGGTATCCAGCAGATTTGAGAGTTTAACTTTTAAAGCCTTTGCTATCTTGAAGGCCTTCCTTAAAGTAATATTCGTCTCCCCTCGTTCTACCCTGTTAATAGTAGAAAGATCTACCTTAGACAATTCTGCAGTTGTAGTTGAGAAATTCCTAAACAGGGTATTCTGGTTAATACAAAGAATCTTCTTACAAGGAAATCTCTAGCGTTAATTTATTAAAGTCTTTTTTCTTTTTTCAAGATCAGTCTTAACCATTTTATCTGCAATTTGAAGAACCGGCATTAAAACTTCAGCAGACTCATCACTGGAATGTTCTGGGTCTATAGCTTTAAGAATCGTTACAACATCCGCCTTATTGGTAATATCCAGCTTATGATCAAGAGCGTAGCTATAAGCATCTAAAATTAATTTCGCGTGTTCTTCAATCGGGTCTTTGGTATCCATCATATACACCCCCTTCCTGAATTATATCATCAAGGTTTTGCTAAAAACCAAGCTTACTATATTTTAAAAACTTGAGCATCTCTTCGGAGAGTTCCTTGCTTTCAATCCTGCGCATAATCTCCCGGCTGTACGCTTGTGACAGAATATTAAGACTTCCTTCCCAAAGCACCTTTCTATCAACGATCGCTAGTTTTCTATGGTGATTACCCAAACACAGTAGGGTTTGAACACCAATGGTCCCAAAGTATCTTATTTCGGCCTCTGATTGGCATTCTTGTGGCAAATCATGTTCCTTGGGGTCTCTGGTCATTACACAGACTCTAACCCCGCGATTAATCAGTTTGACAAATATTGGCCGAAAAAGTCTCATCCTCTGACTTGTAATGTAGGGGCTTTCAATAATTACTTCCTTTTTAGCCTTGAGTAGATCCTGAGTAAACCTGTTGTAAAATCCATTTTCATCATATAAAATGGAGGCTGCCTCTGGGGACAGGTGAGTTATAATTCTTAATATGTTAAACCAGTTCATATTTTGGCCTCCTTTTTGAAATGGGATAGGGCTAAGATGAGAGCGGTTTTTTCATTTGCGCCAATTGAGGACGTTAAATAGGTTCGAACATCGTCCCAGATGGTGCACCATATAGAACTTTTTAAGCGGGGTGAGGATTGCAAGGGTCAGCCATTGGCTGATTTACAAAGCCCTTGCAATACGAGGGGTACAGCCCCTTAGGATAGCTAAATGGGGAGTGCGCGAATGCAGAGTAACTAAAGCAACAGTACTTATTATTAGATCTTCAGTTTTACGTAAATATATACCCTAAGCAAATGTAAGAAATATGTTGACAATTACCCAAGACTTATGTAAGCTATAGGCATGGTATTCTATCCACGAATAATCCTGCCAGAGCTAGTAAAAGAGCTGGAAACCTCAGAAACTACTGTTATTACCGGTATGCGCCAGGTTGGTAAAACCACCCTTTTAGATCATCTCTTTAACCAGATTGAAACCTCAAATAAGGTAAAGCTGGATTTTGAGAATCCTCTCAACCGTAAAATATTTGAAGAGGAAGACTACGATGTAATATGGAACAATTTAGCCAGTTTTGGGGTTAACAATCAAACAAAAGCCTATATTCTTTTGGACGAGATACAGCACTCGCCATCAATCGGATCGGTGGTAAAGTATTTAAGAGACCACTTTGATGTGAAGTTCATTCTAACAGGTTCGAGTAGTTACTACTTAAAAAACCTTTTTTCTGAGTCAATGGCAGGAAGAAAACTGATCTTTGAGGTTTATCCGCTTACCTTCTCTGAATTTTTGGTATTTAAAGGAGTTAAACAAGTGATGCTATCATCATTTTCCCAAAAAGCTGCATCTAAAAATCATATTTCATATAGCAAACTTTTTCCATTTTATCAAGAGTATTTGGAATACGGGGGATTTCCTAAAGTAGTGCTTCAACAGAGCTCAGAGCGAAAAAAAGCCCAGCTTTCTGAGATTTTTACTTCCTACTATGAAAAGGATGTTAAAAGCTTGGCTGATTTTAAGGACACCACCAAGCTTCGTGATTTAATTCTCCTCCTTATTCCCCGAGTTGGATCTCGGATTGAAGTGACTAAATTAGCTACCAGCTTAGGGGTTTCTAGGGAAACTGTTTATTCTTACCTCTCTTTCCTTGAAAAAACCTACTTTATCTCCTTTCTTTCTAAATTCTCCAGTAGTATTGACAGACAGGCCGCTGGAACACAAAAACTTTTCCTTTGTGATGTGGGAATAGTTAATAATTTGGGAAAAGCTTCTGAAGGACAACTTTTAGAACAGGCTATTTTCCAAAACCTTCACCTTGACCATAGCCTCCATTTCTATAATAAAGATGGGAAAAGTGAGATCGACTTTATTGTTGATGAAAAGGTTGCCCTAGAAGTTAAAACAAGTGCTTCTAAGCGTGATATTGACCACCTCAAACGAAGGAGCCAAAGTCTTAACCTACCTGAGGCTTACATAATCTCAAAAGAATATAGTAAGGAAAAAGAAGTTATTTTAGCCACAAATCTTTAGTTAATCTTTTTTGTTTCAATATTTATCCAAAACATACCTTGGTAAAAGATTCATTAATTACTTCCTTTTTAGCTTTGAGTAGATCATGGGTAAACCTGTTGTAAAAGCCCCTTTCATCATATAAAATGGAGCCTACAACATCTGTGGAAGGTTGATCTTAATCCTCAATGTGTTAAACCAACTCATATATTGTGCTTTTTTTTGAAATGAGAGAAGGTTATGATAAGAGCGGTTTTTTCTTTCGGGTCAATTGAGGACGTTAAATAGGTTCGAACATCGTCCCAGATGGTTGCACCAGTTTATGAAAATTAAATTCCTAGGAACTTCTGCCGGATGGCCATTACCCAGGCTAGGATGTAAGTGTAATATTTGCTCATCCTCCAACCCCAAGGATAAACGAACACGATCCCAACTACTCGTAAACAACTCCTTACTCTTAGATAGTGGGATCGATACTTACTACCACCTAAATAAACAGGATATTGACCCACGACAAGTAAAATCCTTAATAATTACACACGAACATCCTGATCACACGTTTGGGCTTTGGGACCTGGCGCATACCTACCTAGCCAAAGAAAACGGAAAATCTGGGCCTAGAAATAAGGTAAAGGTGTTTGTACATCAAAATACTTTTTCAAAAATTCGCCACTTATTCTTTGCTGATGAATATAAGATACAAAAGATAGAATCCGAACAAAAAACGACGGTTGAAGGGTTAGGTATGCAACTTTTACCGGTTAATCATACAAGTTCTTCATTTGGAGTTTTAATATCAGAAGGCAAAAATAGAATGTTTTATGCTCCTGATATGAAATCACTTCCAACCAAAACATTCAATGAGGTTAGAAAGGTAGATTTAGTTATATTCGATGGTGCAGAATTAGAAATAAAATCGAGAAATCACCAAACAGTCCTGGAAGGAATCGAACTTGCTAAGAATCTGAGGGCTAAGAAAGTGTATTTTACCCACATAGGGCATCGGACTTTACTTCATAAAGACCTAGGAAAATTTGTAAAAGAGAAAGGCGGCACTAGATTTCTGGTCGCTTATGATACCCTAGAAATAATAATGTAAAACTTTATGAAAAAGATACTTATCGCCACTACAAATAAGGGTAAATTAAAAGAATACCAAAGCTATTTATCACCATTAGGTTACAAGATTGTAAGCTTGGACGATAAAGGTATTAAGGCAGAAGCCCCCGAGGAGGGAAACTCTTTTCTTGAGATTGCTGAAAAAAAGGCCTTATTCTATTCAAAATACACCAAACTACCAGTAGTTGCAGATGACTCTGGTATAGAGATTTTATCTCTGGGAGGTTTTCCTGGTGTTAAGAGCGATCGATGGTTTTCAGGTTCGGAGGAAGGTAAAAATAAAGCCTTACTTCAAAAACTTTTTCAAAAAACTGACCGTCGAGCTGTTTTTACAACTGTAATAGTGTATATGCATAAGAAAACCATTGTTCGTTTTGAAGGAAAATTGTTTGGTGAGATAGCTCTTAAGCCGGAGGGAAATATGGGGTTTGGGTACGATCCAATTTTCTATGTACCCAAAATGAAAAGAACATTAGCTCAAATACTACTTTTTGAGAAAAATGAAATCTCCCATCGCGCTTTGGCCATGAGAAAGCTAGCAAGTTACTTGAAGAAATACAGGACAAAATGAAAAAGATAATGGTGTTTGGTACTTTTGATACTCTTCATAAGGGCCACTTAAATTTCCTTAAACAGGCTTGGAGAATAGGTGACTACCTAATAGTGGTAGTAGCAAGAGATAAATTTGTTGAAAAGGCAAAAGGAAAGCCGCCAAAAAATAAGGAAAGTTTTCGAGCTAGAACAGTTCGAAAAGCAAAAGTAGCCAACAAAGTAATCCTTGGATCGAAAACACACAATTATTTTCGTACTCTACGCACCTACAAACCGGAAATCATAGCTTTAGGTTACGACCAAAAACCAACCATTTCTTTGTTAAAGAAAACTTTAAAACGGCACCGATTATCAAAAACCAAGATAGTTAGACTAAGAAGTTATAGGCCTCATATATTTAAATCAAAAATTCTGTTAAAATCATAATGGTGACAAAAACATTTATCGGTCCAGCAATTTTAATAAGCCTAGGGGCTGTTTTCTTATTGAATAATTTCGAGATTCTACCGTGGGACATATGGCTTTCGCTTTGGAAATTCTGGCCTGTGATACTAATTCTTGTTGGTGTAGAAATCTTGATGGGGAAGAACGCCTCAATAAAAACCTTTGTGCTCTTGTTCGGCCTTATTTTCTTAGTCCCAATTTTACTTTCCTATAACCCAATATCGAACAACCCCTTAGCAACAGACGAGCTAAAAATTGAGGAGAGTCTAGGAATTGCAACAAAAGCAAAGGTAAATTTGGATTTTCCGACTTCAAACATAAAAATTGATTCTCTTAGTACAGATTCTGCTTTTCTAATCGAAGGTAAAATATCTTACAGCCAAGCGGCTAAGAAACCAAAAATTGAAAAGGAAGAGGATTCCGGAGAAATAATCCTTACTCTAAGCCAACCTTTTGAAGGAATGCTTCCATTTATTTCTAATCTTAAAACTACAGCCGATATCTCATTAACAACCGTTGTACCTGTTGAAATTATCGTTAAAACAGGTGCCTCATCGGTAAATTTTGATCTTTCCGAATTAAAGGCAGAATACTTGGAGATAAACTCAAAAGCTTCCACCATAACTATAAAATTTTCCGAGGATTTTAATCAAAAAGTTCTTATAAACACCGGTGCCTCAAGCATAACTCTTGAAATACCTGAGAAATTAGAGGCAAAAATAAACATCGACTCTCAAGTCAAAAGCATAGATTCTGCCGAACGTTTCAAAAAGGAAGAGAATAGGTACGTAACTGAAAAGTTTGATAAAGCAACAACTAAAGCAGAAATAGACATAAAAGCCACAGCTGGAAGTGTAGTGATAAAGTAGCCTCTTGACAGTAAATATATCTACTGCTAACATTTTATTATTATGGTAGGAAGAAACGTAAGCTTCAAACTCGTAATTGTAAAGCTCCTTCTTGGAGGAGTTTCTACGTTGCGGGGGTAAAGAACGTTTCGCCTTAACACCATCGAAACCCCCGAAAGGGGGTTTTTTCGTTGGCAATCGTAGGGGAAGGGCCAATCTGATACGCTAGTGATCCTACGTTCAGAGCGAGCCTAGAGGTAGAACCTCACTTCCCCCACCAAAATTTCAGTTCTACAGGAAGTAGTTCAAGGGGGTGAAGGTGAACGGGAACGTAAATAATGACAAGAGCAGGGTAGAGGGCAATGAGGCTGTAAGCGGAACTTCATTCATAGGAAACCCAGGTAGAACTGGTCGAAGCTGAAGAGAGGAGTCTTAGTGAACAGAGACAAAGGGTTGGTGAGACAAACGCTAGCCCACAAGAGTCCGACTGAACTTTCTTGGTAACGTCTCTAACCGGGGAGTGGTGAAACGGTAAACACGCTAGAGTGAGTATCTAGTGCCACACAGGCTTACAGGTTCAAATCCTGTCTCCCCGGCCAACCAAGAAACATGAAGTAAGGTTTCTTGTTAAAACCGTTTCGATCGCAGAGAAAGGAGCAGATCCATGACACAAGCAATAATACCTGAGGAAAGGGAGCGATTCCGACTGTTGTTGCAAGGCAGGGTGTTGAGTAAAACCAGCCAGATTGTTTTCAAACTCATCGAACACCCTGGTTGGTTCGAGGATGTTGTTGGTACAGTCTAAGTGGAAGTGCAGCGGTCAGTAGAAATCACTTCTTTCATCTTCTCATAGGGTGTCAAGTATCCGAGACACTTTCTGGGAGTGCTATTCAATCTATACTCCACGGCCTTTA
>SDBV01007261.1_pt1 | contig 15184 bp, 10 predicted proteins | sample 2277081 | NCBI WGS metagenome assembly SDBV01 (sample SAMN10402039, study PRJNA504765) | marine sediment metagenome | isolation source: marine sediment core GS10_PC15, 223 cmbsf | place: Arctic Ocean: Southern Knipovich Ridge | collected 2010
CTCTCCATCGATAAAACACGCATTACCATCGACGACATCGATTCCTTTGACGGATCCCCGGTCATTGACATCAAATGGTATTTCCCGCCTTCCATGTCACGAGCGAAATTCAGGGTTCCGGACTGGGAAAGAAAATAGATAAAAAGTATGCTTACCAGCCTTTCCGGACAAATCGAAACGATCACTTATACCAATAAGGAAAACGGCTTCACCATTGCCAAGATAAGGGTCAAAGGGCAATGGGGGCTGGTTACGGTTGTGGGAAATCTGATGTCGCCCGCTCCCGGAGAAACGCTGCAGATGAAAGGCCAGTGGACAAACCATCCCAAATACGGCGAGCAATTTAAAGTTGAACACTACAAAGCCGAATATCCGGTCACGGTAAACGGTATATATAAATATTTGGGTTCCGGTCTCATCAAAGGCATCGGCCCGGTCATGGCGGACCGTATTGTTAAAAAGTTTGACAAACAGACCCTGGATGTCATTGGAAGCCAAACAGAAAGGCTTTTGGAAATAGAAGGCATCGGAAAAAAGCGGATTGCCATGATTAAAAAGGCCTGGGATGAACAAAAGGAAATCCGGAGTGTCATGATTTTTCTGCAAAGTCACGGGGTGGGCTCGGGTTACGCTACAAAAATTTTTAAAACCTATGGTGACAATTCCATATCCGTCGTAAAATCAAACCCTTTCCGGCTTGCATCGGATATTTTCGGCATCGGATTTCTCACCGCCGATAAGATATCTGAAAAACTCGGTTTTCGAAAAAATTCTCCGGATCGCATCGACGCGGGAATTCTCTACTTTCTGGGACAGCTCAGCGAGAAGGGGAACGTCTATTATCCATTTGAGCCGCTCATGGACATCTGTAGGGAAAAATTGTCCGTGAGCCGGGAAGAACTCGTTTTTTCTATTGAGCGGCTGGAGCGAGAACTCAAGATTGTTATCGGAGATTTGTCGGGCAGCAAAGATGCATCGGGATATGACGGCAAAGGCGTATATCTGGCTCAACTTTACCGGTGCGAATCGAGAGTTGCGAACCGGTTAAAAATGCTGGCGCAAATTCCGAAATCCATCCCTCACCTGGATTCAAAAAAAGAAATAAAATGGATTCAAAAAACCTTTGCCATCCATTTTGCCGATGAACAAGTCGAAGCGATAAAAGGAGCTGTAGAAAACAAGGTGATGGTGATTACCGGTGGACCGGGTACTGGAAAAACAACCATCATCAATGCGATTTTAAAGATTTTTTCTAAATTTAATACGAAAATATTACTGGCCGCACCCACGGGAAGGGCAGCCAAACGGATGAGCGAGACGTCCGGCCATGATGCCCGGACCATTCACCGGCTGCTGGAATTCAGTTTCCAAAAAGGGGGGTTTCAACGAAATCAAGAGCGGCCGCTGAAATGCCATCTCCTCATTATTGACGAAGCATCCATGATCGATGTGATTTTGATGCACCACCTTCTAAAGGCCGTACCCGGAAATGCAACATTGATATTGGTGGGGGACGTCAATCAGCTGCCGTCGGTGGGTCCGGGTAAAGTTCTTAAGGATATTATTGAATCCAAAACAATCCCTCTGGTTCGACTCGACAAAATATTCCGACAGGCACAGCACAGCCAGATCATTGTAAACGCTCACAAGATCAACAACGGTCTTTCGCCGATTATGAAACCTCCGGAATTGGGGGCAAAGGATACGGATTTCTTTTTTATCAATCAGGAAGATCCTGAAAAAGTACTGGAAACCATCATCAAACTGACCCGAGACCGAATACCAAAAAAATTTGGTTTTAATCCGGTGGATGATATCCAGGTTTTAACACCGATGCACAAAGGTATCGTGGGCTCCAATAATTTAAACCAAAAACTGCAACAAGCGCTTAACCCGAGAGAAGACGGCATCTTGGCGCGGGGTTCGATGTTCAACGTTTCCGACAAGGTCATGCAGATCAGAAACAATTATGACAAAGCGGTCTTCAACGGGGACATTGGAAGAATTGTCGATATCCAACGGGATGATCAGCAAATGGTCGTTCATTTTGACGGGCGGAATGTGAATTATAATTTTTCAGATCTGGATGAAGTGGTCCTGGCTTATGCGATTTCGGTCCATAAATCCCAGGGTTCTGAATATCCGGCTGTTGTGATACCTATTTTGACACAACACTATATCCTTTTGCAGCGAAATCTAATTTATACCGCCGTAACACGGGGTCAAAAGCTGGTGGTTATGGTCGGCACTCAAAAAGCACTGATGATCGGCGTGAAAAATGATAAAACACAAAAAAGGTACACGCATTTGCAACATCGCTTACTGTGATGGAATCTTTTCGAACTGTGAAATGACCTCTAATCCGGTTCGATGAGCCGATCGATAATCAATCCGTAAAAACCGGACCCGCTTTTTAGCGAAAACCGCCATCCCAAATGAGATAAACACGAGATACAAACGGTGATTCTCCAGGTGTGGCCCGGAAACCAGCTGAAATCATCGGATCGGGGCCCGGCATGCCCGACACTTTGGGCTGATTTAAAACATCGAATTTGAAAAACAACCCCCTGGGGATTGGCGAACGTATGCTGATGGGCATTTTGAACTTCAATCCGCTCGGTGGTGCTGGTGATGGTCCGGCGACATTGTCGGCAGAGAATGGCATCTCCCTTGTCCCACGGATGTTCTTTTGTTTTTTCCTGGACGGAGATAAAGATATCGGCATCGGTTCTTTGAGGGTGCTCAGAGGGAACCCGCAACAGGCCAAGGGGAAAGGTGCTTCGGAATCGGGTTTTTATTTCTACTATCATGGATGCTCAGGTATCAACAAGGTTGGAATTGAATTGACAAGGTGTGGACATTTTTTATAAATTTACCTTGAATCTCATATATACCATATTCCTTTTCTTCTTGAAACGATTAATCGACTTTACAAAATAGTACCAATAAATGGCCTTTGTGATTGGCCTTAGCTCAAAAGCTTGAGGAGTTATTATGGACTTTAATCTTTCTACCGAGCAAGAAATCTTACGGGAATCGGTGCGTAGTTTTGCGGAAAAAGAAATTAAACCGGTAGCCGCGGAGTTGGATAAAAAAGAAGAATTTTCTTACGAAACCATGCAGAAAATGGCCCAGCTAGGTCTTTTCGGTATTTTTGTATCCGAAAAATACGGCGGCCAGGGCATGGATTATGTTTCATACTGTATCGCTGTTGAAGAAATTGCCCGGGTGGACGGTTCACACGCGGCAACGGTTGCGGCGGAAAATTCATTGGGGATTGGGCCGCTTTATTATTTCGGAAATGAAGAACAAAAGCAAAGATATCTGCCGACGCTTTGCCGGGGAGAAACCCTTTGGGGGTTCGGCCTGACAGAACCCAATGCCGGGTCGGATGCCGTGAACACCAGCACGACGGCGATTTTAGATGGAAACGAATGGGTCATCAACGGGAGTAAAACTTTTATCACCAATGCATCCACGGATATCAGCATCGGTGTGACGGTTCTGTGCCGCACGGGTGAGCAGGAAAACGGGCGGACCGAACTCTCCTGCATCCTGGTTGAAACCGGAACTCCGGGCTATGAAACCAAAGTCATGCACGATAAAATGATGTGGCGGGGATCCAACACCAGTGAACTTTATTTTGAAGATTGTCGGGTTCCCAAGGAGAATCTTCTCGGCCCCAGAGGAGAAGGATTTCACCAAATGATGAAAACCCTGGATGGTGGACGGCTCTCCATCGGGGCCATGGGGCTGGGAGGCGCCCAAGGGTGTTTTGATATGGCCCTTAAATACACCAGTGAGCGGGAACAGTTCGGCAGACCCATCGCTAATTTTCAGGCCAATGCCTTTAAACTGGCCGATATGGCGCTCGATATTGAATGTGCCCGTCTGTTGCTTTATAAGGCCAGCTGGCTGTGTGACAATAAAATGCCGTATTCCAAAGAAGCCGCCATGGCCAAATTGCACTGTTCTGAAGTGATGTATCGCTGTGCCAATCATAGTGTCCAGCTGCATGGCGGGTACGGACTCATGAAAGAATATGATGTGGAGCGTTTCTACAGGGATCAAAAACTGCTGGAAATCGGAGAAGGGACTTCGGAGATTCAACGGATTGTCATTGCCCGGCATTTGGGGGCCAAATGCATGTAGGCTAAATTGCGCGTTAAGGGATGTGTGAGGAGAAGAAAATGGAAAAAAAGAGTGAAAAGTCGTCTATTAACGTCGATTTTTTTGAAGATCTGACCGGAGAAATTGCAGTATCCAAACAGAGTGATTCAGAAGATATCGGAGTCCGAATCAAAACCTTGAGAAAAGAAAAGGGGCTGTCTCTGGAAGCATTGTCAAACTTGACCGGATTTGAAACCGGTCTCCTTTCAGACATTGAACAAAACCGGGTACAACCCCAACTCGGCACCATTATCAAGCTTTCCAAGGCCCTTGACAGTGCGTTCAGCCGCCTTATTTCAGGTGTGGGTGATCAACTTTACGCCATCACCCGAAAAAATGATCAAAAAATTGTATCTCGATCCGCCTCACAGTTGGGGGGAAAAAATATCTATACGTATAAAAGTCTTGCTCCCAAAGTCAAAGGGAGGCACATGGAGGCCCTGATCGTTCAGCTGGAAGAAAATCCGGATGCGGAAAGGTCGGTTCATGAAGGTGAAGAATTTATTTATGTCATCGAAGGGACCGTCACCCTTAAAATCGGTCCTGATCAATTTGAACTTTTGCCCGGCGACAGCGTCTATTACCTCTCCACCACACCTCATTTAATTGCTTCCAAAGAGAGCACGGCGACCCTATTGGCCGTCATTTATGAAGGATAATTTAACCGATTAATTCTTTTCAAATGAAACCGAGGAGGACATATGGGAAACGCGATATTTATCCATAAAACCGGAGGAACAGAGGTCTTAAGTTATGAAACATACGACCCGGGGCTGCCGGACGGCGAAGAAGTTCTGGTTCGCCAAGAGGCCATCGGCGTCAATTTCATCGACATCTACCATAGAACCGGACTCTATCCCCTGCCGGGGCTGCCGGCGATTATCGGTTTGGAGGGGGCCGGCGTGGTTGAAGCGGTGGGCCCGGATGTCAGCGAATTTCAAGTCAATGATCGGGTCGCCTACGCCGGCGTGCCGCCGGGAGGATATGCCGATATTCGAAAAATTCCCGCCCACCGCCTGGTTAAACTGCCGGAAAGTATTTCCAGCCCGCAGGCAGCGGCCATGATGCTTCGAGGAATGACCGCCCGTTATCTCTTAAAAGGCTGCTATCCGGTAAAGAAGGGAGATCGCATTTTAATTCACGCGGCCGCCGGAGGTGTAGGTTCCATTGTTTGCCAGTGGGCCAAACATCTGGGTGCGACGGTTTACGGAACGGTGGGATCTTCGGAAAAAGCAAAAAAAGCAAAGGCCAATGGTTGTGATCACCCGATCCTCTATGATCAGGAGGATTTTGTCCAAAAAATTAAAGAACTCACAAACGGCAAAGGCGTTGATGTGGTCTACGATTCTGTGGGAAAGGCCACTTTTATGAAGTCGCTGGACTGTTTGCGACCCATGGGTATGATGGTATCATTCGGTCAATCTTCGGGCACCATTTTGCCAGTGGATTTGGGGCTTTTGGCAGCAAAAGGGTCCCTCTTTCTGACACGCCCGAGCCTGATGGCGTATACTGCAAAACGGAATGACCTTCTGGCACACGCCCGGGATCTATTTGAGGTCGTTGAAAAAGGCGCTGTCAAAATTGAAATCGGCCAGGCCTTTCCATTAAAAGATGCCGCCCTGGCACACGCTTCCCTCGAAGGTCGAAAGACTACCGCGTCAACCTTGCTGATTCCGTAACAAAATAGAAGAACCCTTGTTTAAAGGAGATGAACATGCCCCAAGATTTGAAAAAAATGTACAAAACCATTATGGATGATTCCTTTCCACCAAAAATGGAAGTTAGTTTTGTGGCCGAGAATCAGCGCCAAACCCTTTTTTATGAAAAAGTATCCTGGACCATCGATAATGTTCAAAAAGGGTTGCGATATGGTGAAAATCCGGGCCAGGAAGCAGCACTATATAAACTGACAAACGGCAATCTGGTGCTGGGTGAAACTGAAACCATACAGCCCGGCCAGTACCTGGCATCGGACATCGAGTTACTCCAGTCAGGCAAACATCCGGGAAAAACCAACCTTACGGATGCGGACAACGCGCTAAATATTTTGAGATACTTCAACGATCAGCCGACGGTGGTCATCGTAAAACACAACAACCCGTGTGGTGTCGCCCGGGCCGAATCCCTTAACGAGGCTTACAACAAAGCCAATATGGCCGACCGTGTGGCCGCTTTTGGCGGATGCATCGCTTTAAACCGCGCGGTTGATACGACGACGGCGGAAGCCATCAGCAAACAATATTCCGAAGTGGTTGTGGCGCCTGATTTTGAGGAAGGGGCCATGGACATTTTTACCAAAAAGAAAAATCTGCGGGTGATTCGGATCACCAATATCGATCGACTCAATGCCTTTATCGGTAAACGGTGTGTGGAATTTAAGAGTTTGATCGACGGTGGAATTATCACTCAGTGGTCTTTTGTTCCCAAGGCCCATAGCAAAGCGGATCTTGTTTTGGCATCCAGTCAGTATAAAGGGACGACCTACAGGATTGATCGTGAACCGACACAAAAAGAGTATGATGATATGCTTTTCGGCTGGCTGGTGGAGGCGGGTATTACATCCAACTCGGTAATATACGTCAAAGATCAGGTCACGGTCGGAATCGGCACCGGTGAGCAGGATCGCGTGGGTGTGGCCGAGATTGCACGGGACAAAGCCTACCGAAAACTGGCCGACCGATACTGTTTCGAGGACCTGGGTGTGCCTTATAATGAATTGAAAGATACGGATCAAAAAGCTGAAATAGACAGCCGGGTTTTTGAAGAAAAGGGTGGCCTGATTGGTGCGGCCATGGTCAGTGACGCCTTCTTTCCATTCAGAGACGGCGTGGATGTGGGGATAAAAGAGGGCATTTCATCGATTATTCAACCCGGCGGGTCGGGGAACGACTATCAATCCATAGAAGCCTGTAATGAAGCGGACATCACCATGGTCTATACCGGGCAACGGAGCTTTAAGCACTAAAAGCCGTTTTAAAAACCTCGTCAAAAGACCTGATAGCTGGGTTGGAAGCCTTTGAAAAAATGCTCGCAACTCCCGTGTATGCGACCCTTTCGTCGGCTTCACACCTTGCTTTCAAATCTAATCCGAATTTTTGTCGGGTTACACCTTGTTGTCGGGTTTGGAACCGCTTTTAACGCATGACTTTTGAAACAATTTTCAGGGTTTCATTCACATCTTCTTTGGTGATGTGGTAGTGGGTAACTGCCCGAAGGCGCTTTGGACCCACAGGAATAAGACGAACCCCTTCGGTTTCCAAACGACCTGCCAGCTCCGATTCCGTCAACCCACTCCGGGTGATGTCGATATAGACGATATTGGTGAAAACCCGTTCCGGGTCGACACAAAGTCCTTTGATCTGGGACAGACCCATACAGAGAACTTTAGCATTTTCATGATCTTCACTAAGACGCTCCACCATCTCCGTTAGAGCCACGATACCGGCCGCTGCAAGCACGCCTGCCTGGCGCATCCCTCCTCCCAGTACCTTTCTCACTCGACGGGCTTTGGCGATAAAAGTTTTTGATCCGCAAACCAAAGAGCCGACCGGTGCCGCCAATCCTTTGCTCAAACAAAACGAGACGGAATCGGCAACGGTCACCAGGTCGGATGCCGCTGTATTTAAAGCGGTGGCGGCGTTGAATATTCGAGCGCCATCCACATGAATTTTAAGTTGGAACCGGCGGGCCAGTGCCGATACCGCTTCCATATATTCAGGCCTTAGAGGACTGCCGTTGCAACGGTTGTGAGTGTTTTCAAGGGCAATCAACCGGGTAATCGGAAAGTGAACGTTATCCGGTCGGATACTGGCCTCAATGTCTTCAAGAGAAAGGGTTCCATCCGGCTCTGTTCTGATTGTTCTGGGATGAATTCCGCCGAGAGCGGCTGAACCGCCCTGTTCATAGAAAAAAATGTGGGCTTGATCCCCGATAATCATTTCATCGCCCCGGCCACAGTGGGCCATCTGGGAAACGATATTGGCCATAGTGCCGCTGGCCACAAAGAGGGCGGCTTCTTTTTGCATACGCTCGGCAGCCATCTCTTCCAAACGGTTTACGGTCGGATCTTCACCAAAAACATCATCTCCCACTTCCGCAGATGCCATCGCTTGTCGCATGGACGGGGTCGGCCGGGTAATGGTATCAGATCGTAGATCAATAATTTGCATGTGGGGCTCCTTTTTTTGGGTCTCTTTTAGAACAAAGCAGACATGGCACATATTAAATGATGAGGCAAGATGAAAACGAGATCCAAAAAATTAGGAAATCAAACCATACCCACAAGATCCCTTGATCAAACTAAATCGAATACGAATTTTATTGACTAAAAAATTAAGAATAGAATATATTGACCCACATGATTTTTTTGATTTTACTCGGAATTAAACGGATTAACATTCTGTTATTGTTGTTAATTTGAAGAAAGTGGCACAAGGGCGACCCTGATTTAGGGTCATAGGACACAGGTTGTTTCGAGTGATCAAAATTATGGCACGGGGTATTTTCATGAATCATGCCCATGTTCTTTTCGTGGATCCTGATATCAGGCGTATGATGATGTCGGGGAAATGAATCAGACATCGGCATGAAAATGAGACCTTTGAAAAATAGACAATTTCGTTTTAGTTCAGGTTAAAGATCCCTGACTCTGAGTCTGTTGACAAATCGCGCTGATCGGGGACACCGAAATTGGGCCTCCGGCGGGTAGCGACGAGCCTAGGCCTTGGAGAGCGAAAAGGGATCGGTTTTTAAAGGTTTCAGATCATAAGTGGCCTGTCCATAGCAATGGAAGCCCTGGGGTTTATCCAAAACAACCCGGGTGGCTGGTGGTTTGGTATTGTCACCTGTTGTATTGGATACCTGAGACCTTCTGAAGCATATCAAACAAAAAAATCCGTATATTACAAAATATTATTTTAACCGGGATTGCCAAAGCTGAGACAGTTCTTTTATAGTTAGTGCCCGTCCACAAATGGTAGCTTTTGGTTCAGAGCAAGGCTTGAGCAATTTTGAAACCGCAGACATAGCGGGCTATGTCGAGGATTTCAAAAGGGCGAAAACGCCGCTCCGGGCCAAAAGATGCCGTTTGTGGATGGACACTAGTTGGCGCTCACGACTTTCGATGGTCTCATAAAACTACTTGACGTAGATGGGTTGCATTGCAACATCCAAAACACTCACAAAAAAATATTTGCAAAACCACTTGAAAAATAGGGTACACCGTTCAATTTAAACTTTACAGGCTGAAAAGATGCCTGTTTTGATAATGAAAAAAAATGAAAGGAGGATGAATTGAACACTTTTTTTAAGCGGTGGGGCCAGTTTATGATGGCGGGAACCCAAGCTTTCGCCAGATGGGAAATCAACAATGCCAAAATCATACTGAACGATCGGAAGCGACTTTTTCTGCTGTTTCTCATGTTGCTTCCAATCATTTTGGGCGGTATTGCATTTTCGGATGAAATCGGGGGCAGCCTGCCGGAACTTTTAGGAGGCAAGAAAGCATACAGCCCGGCCTTTTACGGGACTGGTATTTTTATTGTATCTATTTTAATCGGATTGATAGCCGGCCTCATCACAGGATGTATTGGTGCCGGGGGTGGGTTTATCATTGCGCCGGCATTGATGAGCGCCGGAATTAAGGGCATTTTGGCGGTGGGGACCGACCTGTTCCATATCTTTGCCAAAGCCATTATGGGAAGTGTCATCCACCGAAAACTCGGCAATGTGTCTGTGCCGCTGGCAGGAGTGTTTTTAATCGGGGCCATTCTCGGTGCAACCCTCGGCGGTTTGATCAACCGGGTGTTGTATGAAATTAACCCGGTTCTAAGCGATGCGTTTATTACCACTGTTTATGCGTTGATGCTGGGCTTATTGGGTACCTATGCAATGACCGACTTTTTAAAATCACGAAAAGCGGCAAAGGAGCAGGCTAGTGCAGATGATACCGATGCTCACGGCGGCAAAGATGAAGGGGCTAACATGGGAAATCTTCCCCAGAAACTTCAGGCCATGAAAATACCGCCGATGGTCAAATTTGATCAGGCTCTGATTCCGGGCGGCCGGTATATTTCGTGGGTTTTTCTGGTTTTAAGTGGCGCGCTGGTCGGGCTGGCAGCGGGAATTATGGGTGTTGGTGGCGGTTTTCTCACTTTCCCGATTTTTGTCTATATTCTAGGTGTTTCATCGATGACAACCGTGGGAACGGACATCTTCCAAATCGTTTTCACGGCAGGATACGCTTCAATCAGCCAGTATGCCATTTACGGTTTCATTTTTTACACACTGGCCATGGGGATGCTTCTCGGATCGCTGTTGGGCATTCAAATCGGAGCCATGGTCACTAAAGTTGTTAAAGGAATCACCATCCGGGGATTTTATGCCCTGGCCGTCCTGGCCGGATTTATAAATCGGATTTTTGCTCTTCCCGCCAAACTGGCGGATATGGGGGTTTTACCCATTTCCAAGACGCTGGGTTCAGTTTTGGAAAGCATCGGAATTTGGTGTTTTTTTATCGTAATTGGTGGATTCGGCGTGTGGGTTATCGGAACGTTTCTGACCAATATCGGAAAACTAAAAGGAAGGGAGGCAAAATCATGATAGCAAATAAGAAGCTGTTTTTGGGTGGTGCCGTCATGATGATGGGATTTATTTTGATCTTGATCCTGATTTTCTCCCCGGTTTTTAAAGGGCAAAATGGCCTTGAATATTTAGATGACCTATACAATTCCATTTCGAAAGGGTCTGCCTATTACATTCCCAAGCTTATCCAACAATCCAAGTCGTTTTCAAACACGCCTGTTGAATTGAAGCTATTGTTTAAAAGCAAAGAACAGGCCGATATAAGCGCCGGTTTATTTGTAAAAAATGGTGTTGCAGCAAAGGTGTCCGGAAACGCCGTTTCCGTTTCAGGAGATATTGGACGGATCTTGAAGGCATGCCTCGAGGATGCTGATTTGATGTATCACAATAATGAAACCGCCCTTAGGGACAAATACGGTTATGGTGGAAAACGCGTTCTATATACCTGGTGGAACGCGCTAAAAGCCATGGAAAAAGAATTAAAAAACCAGAAAAAATTCAAAGAAGCCAAAATCGTTTCCACCATCAAGAAAAAAGCGGTGGAAACATCTTATAACTATTTTCAAATCCAACCCCAACGTATTTCGGATCGTTACGGCATTGTGATATTTTCCCTTATTTTTTATGTTCTATATACTTTATGGTACGGTTTTAGTATCATGTTTTTGTTTGAAGGATGGGGATTGCGGCTGGAACACTGATGCACCACAAAGTTTTTAAGAAAAAAGGCCAAGGGGCATTTTTGTAAAAGCGCACCTTTGGCCTTTTATATTTTGGGCCGAAACCTTGAAAATGGTTTTGTCATGGAATTTTTCCGCAATCTGATCAACCAGCTTTCTTTTAAAGGAGAAGAAAAATCCGAAACCGATATCGAAGCGCTGCGCCTGGATTTTCAAACTCGATACCGTCGCTTTAAAGACTTGATCAGTGCCAACAACAGCGCACTTGATGCCACATCGAACATCGAAAGGGCGCTGCTGGGCGACATCCCGTTTGGCATGGGTTTCATCCAGTCCAAATGTGATGCCATTGCCATGAATGTTAATATCATGGTGGAAAATTTAAAGGCACTGGTACCTGACAAGTATGACAACCTGCCGGATGTTTACAACCGGATCCATCGAAAAATCAACAGCACCCTTGCTCCGGTCCGTGTGATAACAGATGAACGGCTGGTCCTTTTTTTAAACGAAATCGATCGCAGCATGTCCGAGGTGGTGGGGAGCAAAATGGCCAATTTGGGTGAACTTAAAACCCGGGTCAAATTGACCGTCCCTAATGGATTTGCCATCACATCCCATGCCCAGGATCTTTTTTTTAGACATAGCCGACTGGGTGAACGGATCGACAACCATCTTCATCAGATGGAAAAAAGGGATACATCCGCCCCCCACACTGAACATGCGGCCATTCAGCAAATGATTATCGAGGCGGATCTTCCGCCAAAATTAAGCAATGCCATCATGAAGGCGTGGCAGCGAATTGAAAATGAAGTCGACAGTTCGATTATAGTTGCAGTTCGCAGCAGTGCTTTGGGGGAGGATGCCCACACTGTTTCTTTTGCGGGGCAATATCGATCCGAACTGAACATTAATGTCGATTCCCTTCTGAATGCCTACAAGAAAGTTGTTGCCAGCAAATACAGCCTACCGGCGATATCTTACCGTTGGAAAAAAGGAATAAAGGACGACGATGTGCTGATGGGTGTCGGTTGCATGGTGATGGTCGATGCGGTTTCAGGGGGTGTGGTATATTCACAAAATCCCTTATCCAAACAAGATGATTCAATATCGATAAACGCAGCCTGGGGACTTCCCAAGGCTGTTGTGGACGGAAGCGTTGATTGTGATCTCTTTATTTTATCCCGGAAAAGACCGCTTCAGATTTTTTCCAGAGACATTGCCTTTAAGGATCGAAAGTTTGTCTGTTCCAAAGAAAAGGGCGTTTGTCGGATCGACTTAACCGATGAGAATCAAGAGCTTCCATCCATAACGGATCAGCAGGCAATCCAACTCGCAAAAATCGCCATCCGGATAGAAACTGATTATGGGTATCCCCAGGACATCGAATGGGCGATTGATGAACAGGGAACCATTTATATTCTTCAGTGTCGCCCCCTGCAACAGAAAGAGGTGATCGAGAAAACCGACCCAAAAGATTCCCGGGAACAAATTTCAACCATAATTGCAACTGGTAGAATCACAGCCAGTTCGGGTGCAGCAGCCGGAAATCTGTTTTTTGTGAAAACGGAAGCCGAGATGCTTCAATTTCCGAAAGGGGCGATTCTTGTGGTTTCCGAAGCGCTTCCCGGCTGGGCGCCTCTTTTAAGTCGCGCTGCCGGTTTGATCAGTGAACGTGGCAGCTTTGCCGGTCACTTGGCCACCGTGGCACGGGAATTCGAGGTTCCGGCCCTGTTTGGTTTCTCTGGTTTAAATCAGCTCCTGACAAACATGGATTTGATCACTTTGGATGCCGGCAGGCGGACCATCCACCGGGGACGGATAGAAAATTTGTTGAAAAAGAAAAAATCGAGTCTGCATCCCATGGAAGGAACACCGGTATATAATACTCTAAAAGAAGTGAGTGAGTATATTGTTCCGCTAAATTTGTATGATCCCGATGCTTCGGATTTTAATCCGGATAATTGTAAATCTTTTCATGATATCGCTCGGTTTATTCATGATCGATCCGTACGGCATATGTTTGATCATGAAAGAGAAAACAGCTCGCCTGAAAAAGCCGCAAAACAGCTTTATTATCAGGTGCCCATGAAATGGTGGATTATCAACCTAGACGATGGGTTTAAACATGAGGAGGAAGGCAAATATGTAACATTAGAAAACATCAGATCCATACCGATGCTTGCATTTTGGGATGGATTTGTAGCCATCCCCTGGGATGGTCCACCGACATTAGACCGAAAAGGATTCATGTCGGTGATGTCCCGTTCCCTTCCAGGAACTGCCTTAACCTCGGGGCTCAGGGCCAAATTTGTCGATCAGAACTATTTTATGATTTCTAAAAACTTTTGTCATTTAAACTCACGGCTCGGTTATCACTTCAGTATGCTGGAAGCGTTGCTGAGTGAAAGAAAAGAAGAGAACTATGTAAAATTCCATTTCCGAGGAGGCGCTGCCGGTTACGAGCGACGGGTAAAACGGATCGCTCTGATTGCAGACCTATTAGGAGAGTACGGTTTCTGGACCGAAGTTAAAGAGGACAGCCTCTTTGCTCGAATGGACGGATATGAGATAGATGTCCTTAAAAAGCGCGTTAAAATTTTAGGGTATCTATCGATCCATACCCGTCAGATCGATATGATCATGAAAAACAAAAAATTGGTTCAATATTATCGAGATAAACTGGTCAAGGATATGGATTGGTTGATGAATAAAAAAGATGCATTCTAATCGATTGTAAATTACTGACTGTCCATCCATAAATGACCCTTTTAGGTCTTGTAGCGTGCTCGGGTTCAGATTTTCGCTGACGGCGCGCAGCACACTTGCCTTCCTGCCCTGTTTTGCGGGATTTCATCTCTGATTTTTATGAGCTGTGGTCAGCTTACCCCGGATAAAACCGGTGCATTTTTTTGAACCGGACACCTCCAATATCTAATTTCAAGTCGGGAATAGGCACTATTTAGTGCCCAAACGAAAGTTGGAATTTTTCGTTCAGATCCAGGCGGATAAAATTTTAACCCCAGGCATACGGCTGTATTTTACGGATTATAATTTTATATCCAACGCATATATGGGTTATAAAGACAGTTTCGTTCAGGCGCTACTTAATCACCCCCACCAGCAGGCTCAAGTTGAGCCCACCGTGATAAATCGGATGCGGTTTTAGCTGTATCGGCAATTTTTTTACCACTTTCCAATCAGGCACTAAAATCGCAGTTCGCCATCCTTTAAAATCTTTTTTCAGTTTTTTGACAATTTCAAGGTAAAATTTGTCCTTATCTCCGCCGGATTCGAGTCGCCTTCCGAACGGGGGATTCAACATGATGACACCGTTTTGTTGAGTATATTTTTGGGGTAAAAGATCAAAAAAATTCTTAGAGAAGACCTGAAGCACGCGGGAAAATCCATATTTGAGGCTTACTTCCTGAAGTGTATGACACATTTTTGGGTTGTTGTCCGAAGCAAATATGGAGGGATTTTTTGATTCAATAATCCGCATGGCAACCGTTTTTTTGAGGTGCGCCCATTGTTTGGCACGAAAGGACGGCCATTTCATGAACGCAAATTCCCGGTAAAAACCCGGGGGTATGTTTTGCGCGATCATGGCGGCTTCCAGAGAAAAAGTCCCGGAACCACACATGGGATCCATCAGGGGCTCTGCCCCTGAATATTGCGCAAAAGTCAAAGCAGCCGAAGCAAGGGTTTCTCGTAGAGGGGCTCTACCGACATTTTTTTTAAGGCCTCTTTTA
>SDBV01007262.1_pt1 | contig 15183 bp, 13 predicted proteins | sample 2277081 | NCBI WGS metagenome assembly SDBV01 (sample SAMN10402039, study PRJNA504765) | marine sediment metagenome | isolation source: marine sediment core GS10_PC15, 223 cmbsf | place: Arctic Ocean: Southern Knipovich Ridge | collected 2010
TACCTTTTTGGAGAATAAACGTTTTCCCATGAATGGAGCATCTATTTTGCCCTGATTATTTAAAAGCCTGTTAAAATCATTGAATTCCGAATTGCTCCAGTTTGATTTAGCATGCCGGATCAAAAATATTTTTTTCAACTAATTTCCCTCATATTTAATTACATTTCCACACTTTACAAAATACAGCCGGAGCTTATATATTTTTTTATCTGAAATATTATTTAAACTTATATAATTAGTAATCTAACATTATAGTATTAGTATAATATTCTTTTTGTAAGATACTATATTCTGATTTATTATTTTTCTAATATAATAAATCAATATTATTGAAACGGGCAAATTGCTTATAAAAAACTGCTTGAAAACTATTACTCAATTAACTATCATTTTACTATAAATGGAATTAGAACATGAAATCATAGAGAATAACATTTATTTGATAAAAACAATTGGTTATATAAATCTATATAATTCCGGTGCGCTATGTGATTTATACCATAAATTAAGAAAAGGCGGCATTTCCAATTTTATATTTGATCTTGAACAAACAGACTATATTGATTCGAGCGGAATAGGAGCACTTATACATGTATACTCCAGTTCTAAACAGAAAAATATTAATATCCGTTTTATTAACTTTACTGATCCTGTTTATAAAATATTAGAACTAACCAATCTCATTGATATCCTGCCTATTTCAGGAAGTTTAAATGAAGCTGTTAAAGAGCTAAAAGAAAAAAGAATCGAAGATCAACTAAACATTAAGCAGATTATTGTGGATAAAAATAGCCCGCTTTTAGATAATACTAATATGCATTTTAGTGAATACAAAATTGATCTAAAGAGTGTGAGAGGGTTATCTGCTTCAATAGCACAAAAAGCCCCTGCTGAAATACGTGAATTTAATCTTCTCGAACAGCAAATTAACGAAATAATAAAGAATGCTGTTAAGCATGGTAATAAATGTGACAAAAACAAATCAATTAAAATTTGGTTTTCATTCAGTATTTTATACGCCCATTTAATAGTGGAGGATGAAGGTGAAGGATTTCAGAATCTGGAAGAATGGAATCAATTCTTTAAGAAAAGGAATGAGTTATATAGTGAAAAAAAATTTGATGAACTTATTAATTACGTCTCTTATCGAACCAAAAACAGTGACGATGTAGACGGAGGTAATGCTCTGTTTGCTGCAGTTGAATACTGGAACCAGGGTGTTGTTTTTAATGAAAAAAGAAATTGTGTTGGTGTAAAGCGTTGTTTTTAGCCTTTAGGAGGAGAGTTCAAAATTGAATAAAGTAAATAATAAAAAGAGGCTTATCATCCTTTTAAGCCTTATTCTTATTATAGGATTCCTTACAACAAACCTTGTAAGCTATTTTATTTCCCTGTCATCTTTACGTGACCAGATTATATCCAGCACACTTCCATTAACAAGTGATAACATATATTCGGAAATTCAGCGGGACCTGATACAGCCTGTATTCATATCTTCATTTATGGCGCATGACACATTTTTACGAGACTGGGTTCTTAACGGCGAGCAGGATGTGGATAAAATAACAAGATACTTAAAAGAGATAATGTTAAAATACAATACTATTTCAAGTTTCTTTATTTCAGAAGCAACAAAAATATATTACCATCCAAGCGGTATTTTAAAGAAGGTTGATCCGAATGAAGCGAGGGACATCTGGTATTTCCGTGTAAGAGAAATGGATGCGGATTATGAAACTAATGTAGATCCGGATTTAGCTAACAGTGACGCTATGACTATATTTATCAATTACAAAGTATATGGATATGATGGTGAATATATTGGTGCTACAGGGATCGGATTAACTGTAAGCTCGCTAATCTCTTTGATGGAGGAATATAGCAGAAAATACAACCGCAATATCTATTTTACAGACATAGATGGTAATATTATGCTTCAGAGTACTTCCCTGCCGGAAACTTCCCGTAATATTAAAGATCTGGAGGGAATGGGATCTATAGCAGATGAGATTCTGTCAACAGATAATAACACTTTCAGGTACACTATACAGCAAAGAACCATCCATTTAAACAGCCGGTATATAACTGATTTAAACTGGTATTTACTTGTAGAGCAGATAGAAGATAATTATACACAGAGCATCAATAATGCACTGATAATAAATCTGATAATTTGCTTTATTATAACATCTATTATTCTTGCAATTACAATAATAGCTGTAAACGCATACCAGAAAATCAATCAGCTTCAGTATACAGAAATTCTCGATAAAAACTTGAAATTGGAAAAGGCAATAAATAAAGTAAAAAAATTAAGCGGCCTGCTCCCTATATGCGCGTCATGTAAAAAAATCCGTAATGACAAAGGCTACTGGGAGCAGATAGAATCATATATACGGGATCATTCGGACGCGGAATTCAGTCATGGTATATGCCCGGATTGTTTTACAAAGCTTTATGGAGATGATATAATAGATGAAAAATAATAAAAATCTTAATAACTTACAGTATAAATCCACACTTTTAGTACTTCCACCCGCCAGAAATAAGCATTATGCTATCAGGCGGAAACCCCGCTACTAAATTATATATATAGAGCGTTCATATTTAATATTTCGATGATTTTAAGAATGTTCAATAATAATTAGACTAACTTATATAATTTAGTAGCGGGGTGCAGCCTGATAAATACAAAAACTTTAACATCGCAAATTCCTATCTTTGTATTGACCCATGATTATAATTCAATTATCATTATCAAGTGGTAAAATATTTATTAATAGCATCGTTGTTAATAATAGTATTTTTTCTAATTGCACAGTGCAGCTTCCAGAGAATTATTTTTCCTGCACCTGATTCAGAAGTACCTTCGCCACCTCCCATGCCAATGCAGGAAGTATTTTTAAATATATCCGAAGAATACAAGATCCATGGCTGGTATTATGAAAGTATACAAAAAGATGCCACTGTAATTCTGTACTTTCACGGCAATGGTGAAAACTTAGGCACGATGAATAGCAGCGGTCTCTTTATTTCATTACAGAAATTAAATTATACTTATCTTGCAGTAGATTACCCTGGTTACGGTCTAAGCACAGGAAAACCTTCTGAGAAAACTCTTATTTCTGCCGGCCAAACTGCACTTAAATGGTTAAATGAAAGATTTCCGAACAGCCGCATAGTGATTATCGGGTGGTCCTTAGGCGCGTCAGCTGCAATTCTAACAACTTCCAGTGCAGATATTGATATTAACGGTCTCGTTGTTTTAAGCGGCTGGACTTCTTTAGTAGATGTGGCTTCAAAAAAAGTAAGCTTTTTTAGTTTATTTATCCGCGACCACTTTAATTCTTTAGAAGCAATTAAAAATATCAACTGTCCTATTCTAATAATTCACGGGAAGGAAGACACTTTAATTCCATACACGCATAGTGAAGAACTTGCATTGCAGGCACCTCTATTGTATAAAAGTATAATTATTCCCAACATAGGTCATAATAACCTTTACAGATGGTCGGAAATCTGGCCCGTAATCACGGAATTTATTAACCAGCTGTAATTTCTAAATGTTTTAGCTTTGTAAATACTTGACCCGAATTGTAATTACTACTATAGTCTATTATAATTTTAGCTCTGCAATAAGCTGCATTAAGTGAAGCTATGAATCGTATAAAAAAAACAGGACAAAAATAATATGGAAGAAAAAAGAATAAAATTAAAAAATTCCAGTTCAATCATTTATTTGATTTGTTTTATAGTTATAATGGGAGTGAGTATATTCTTTGCAATTATTGATATGCAAGATATAAATAATGTCAATTATTGGCTTATTTTGTATATATTCAGTATAGTAATATCAATTTATTATATAATTATTTATGGTATTGATCTTTTTAATGAAGATGCCGGATTTATTATTAATGAATCCGGATTAACCTTAGATTTCGAGTATTTTAAAAAATTACACATTCCATGGAATGATATTTCCGATTTTCGTTTTGAAAAATCTATGATATCGATTATTGTTTATAATCCGGATAAATATTTAGAGAAAATTCATAAAATTTCCGCACTATTAATTAAGGGAAACATTAAAAGAATGGGAACATTCTTTTTTATAAGAACCAATCAGTTTCATATTGATAAGCTTGAATTAGAAGAAAGCCTTAAAAACGCTTATCAGAAATACAGTAAAGTTGAAAACACAGAAGAAGAAGAAAAAGATTAATTTTTTATGAAAACAACAAGGTTCGAGGAACTAATTAAGAACTAAGTGCCCTGTCACTACATTATGCATAATATCAACAGGAGGTTTAAGGCCTTATTACTGTCGGATTTTCTGAAACAGGATGCCTAAAAACAGGCAATATCTATTGACATAAATGATTTCTTGAAAAAAGTATATAAAAATGCTTTAATTATTGAAATTCGAAGTGCAGGTTTAAAAGTAGAATCAGAAGTACCATTAAAAGTATATTAGCATAAACAAATAATTGGTGAGTATTATTCAGATATTATTGTAGATGAGAAAATTATAGTAGAAGTTAAAGCAGTAAAAGATACAATACCTATTCATGAAATACAATTATTGAACTATTTAAAAGCAACTGGCCTTGAAATAGGCTTGTTTATCAATTTTGGATATTCAGTAGCAGTTAAAAGAAAAATATTTAAGAAACCTGGTTAATCTGCGTCCTAATAATAAAAAAACCTGTTCTTGAAATCGCACCCATAAATCTTTTTCCGGTGAATTATTATTAGATTTATGATATTATTCATAATTATGAGAGCAGTAATATTTTTGCAAGATGAATATAATTCTGCTTTTACCTTAACTAATAATGATCAATTAAAAAGCGGCAGAGATAATTCCAATGATCTTCAAATAAAATCAATTTTCTCATATAGCCATGTCTATAAAGAATCCCTTGTCATAGCAGAAGAACTGCGGCTACAGGCTGATATTGCAATAAGGTTAAACAACATAGGAATGGTATATTATTCTCTGGAAAAGTACAACAGGGCGATTGAGTACTTCGAGCAGGCTATAGCTGTAAATAGAGAATTGGGCGAGCTAGCCGTTATTGCAACAATACTAAATAACATCGGCGCAGATGTGAGTGAGTACAATATAAAGCAATTATCAGATGATGGTATACTCAGAGCTTATAAAGTACTTCATTTTGCAACACACGGACTTGTAGTACCGGAAATACCGGAACTGTCTGCTGTAGTATTATCTCTATTTGAAAATGAACAGAACAATGAAGACGGTTATCTTACTATGAAAGAGATAGCTATGCTGGATATAAATGCGGATTTTGTTAATCTTTCTGCATGTGAAACAGGGCTTGGTAAAATATATGGAGGTGAAGGAGTTGTCGGCCTGACACAGTCTTTTCTTATAGCGGGAGCAAACGGGCCTTTCTGTATCCTTATGGCAGGTAGCAGATGAATCTACAATGCGGTTTATGATTGGAATGTATGAATTATTAGAAGAAGAAGGTTACAGCTATGATGAAGCTGTTACAGAGATGAAGAGAAGGTTTATTAGCCGGACAAATGATAATAGGCTGGATTACAGCGAACCTTTTTACTGGGCTCCATTTGTTTATTATGGAGAGTAGAGAAGGATTAAAAAGGTTCTTTTCATATTAGTTCCTTGATTTTTTATACTAATAGTTTACTCAGTAATTGTGTAGTTTAACAAAATTTCGGATAATTGTACCTGCTGTTCCGGATATCTTCTGTCCGGAATACTGTATATTTTATCTGCGCCTATATAATTATCAGAATAATATTGATTATGAAAAATAAGCTGTATTTGTCCATTAGCATCAATATGATATACCTTAAGCATATAAGGTATAAAGGTATTTTAAATAAATTTGCTGCAATCGGTGGTGGTTCCTAAAATAAATCGGACCATATTGAAAATTGGAACCAAAATATAGTATGTTTACAATCATGAAGCAGGAAGAATGTATCTTTGCATTAGCAACTCCATGGGGTGAAAGCGCAATAGCCGTAATAAGGCTTTCCGGGAAAAATACTTTTGCAAAATTGTCAAAGATATTTGAAGGCAGAAAGAATTTAAATTCATATAAAAGCCATACTATTAACTTTGGAACAATTACAGATAAAATTTATGAAATTGATAAAGTTTTAATCGCTGTATATAAAGCCCCCAATTCTTATACGGGCGAGGATTCCGCGGAAATATTCTGCCACGGAGGCCTTGCAATAATTCAGAGTATCCTTAACCTGCTTTCAAATTCCGGATTCCGTTCTGCTAATCCGGGCGAATTTACTCAGCGTGCTTTTTTAAACGGGAAAATGGATCTTACGCGCGCGGAAGCTGTTAATGAAATCATTCGTTCTAAAACAGATAAAGCCCGTTCACTTGCTTTAAACCGCCTTTCCGGGATTATTAAAGACAGGATAGACAAAATTAAGAATAGAATATTACAGATAAGCGCTTCTATAGAAGTACATCTCGATTATCCGGACGAAGAACTCGAAGACAATCTTATTAATCCGGATTATGTTGACAATATTATAAATGAACTGGATAAACTTAATAAAACTTATAGAACAGGCAGAATATTTCAGGAAGGAATCAGTATAGCAATTGCAGGAAAAACAAACGCGGGCAAGTCTACTTTATTCAATCTTCTTCTAAAAGAGGACAGAGCAATAGTTTCAGATATTCATGGAACTACGCGTGATTATTTAGAAGGATTAATAGCAATAAGAGGTATTCCTATCCGCTTATTTGATACTGCAGGCTTAAGAAAAGCAGAAGATAATATAGAAAAACAGGGTATTAAGAGAACAGAAGAAATAATAGCAAATGCAGCCCTTGTGATTTTTGTTTTAGATGCTGCAGATAAACCTAAAGAATTAGAACTGCCTGACAAATATAAAGAGAACTCGAATGTAATAACTGTTATTAATAAGATTGATATAGCAGACTGCAGTTATCCGGATAATTTTATATGCATAAGCGCAAAAACAGGAGAAGGCTTAGAAAAACTGAATGAAGAAATTTATATTAGAATAATGGATACAGGATCTGTAGAAACCGGTGAACCTGTAATTGATTCTCTGCGTCAAAAGAATCTTATAGAGAAGTGCTGCAGGTCTATTACAAATTATAAAAACGGAAGGAAAAAAAATATGCCTTTAGATGTTCTTGCTGTTGATATAAAAGACGCTTTGGACGCGCTTGGCGAGATTACGGGTGAGATTACAACTATGGATATACTGGAAACAATATTTAATAACTTCTGTGTAGGAAAATAATGGATTACGATGCAATAGTTGTAGGCGGAGGCCATGCAGGCATAGAAGCAGGCCTCGCCTTACCGAGATTAGGTTTTAAAACACTCTTAGTTACCCAGAATTTAGACTGTATAGGCAAACTTTCCTGCAACCCCGCAATAGGGGGCCTTGCAAAAGGAAACCTTGTAAGAGAAATAGATGCTTTAGGCGGGGAAATGGCAAAGCTCATAGATACTACTATGATTCAGTTTAGAATGTTAAATAAGAGCAAGGGCCCTGCAGTACAGGCACCCCGTGCACAAGCGGATATGGCCGCATACTCTTTACTTGCAAGATGGCACCTGGAGAAACAAAAAAATCTAACATTGTTTCAGGATACCGTAACAGACTTGATTTTTAATAAACAAAACAACAAAATAGAGGGAATTATCACAGAACGCGGCCACAAAATTAGTGCCGCTGCGGTTGTAATTACAACCGGTACCTTTATGGAGGCAAAAATATTTATAGGCGAATATACAGCTGCGTCCGGAAGAATCAGTGAGCCGGCTGCAATAGGGCTTGGTATCAGTTTAAGAAAAAAAGGATTTGAACTGGGCAGGCTTAAAACAGGTACTCCTGCAAGGGTTTTAAAAAGCTCTCTTGATTTTTCCAAAATGGCTGAACAGAATGGGGATAAAACCATAATACCTTTCTCTTTTTCCAATTCAAATATAAACAGGCCTTCTGTTCCATGCTATATTACCTACACAAATGAGAATACACACAGAATAATCCGTGAAAATATTCATACGTCTCCACTTTACAGCGGTAAAATTAAAGGTATCGGGCCGAGATACTGCCCTTCTATAGAAGATAAAGTAACGAGATTTCCAGACAAGGACAGGCACCAGATCTTTGTAGAACCGGAGGGCCTTAATACAGAAGAGATGTACTTAAACGGTATTTCCTCATCTTTGCCGGAAGAAGTACAGAAACAGTTTTTAAAGACTATTTCCGGATTAGAGGAACTTGTAATTATGAAGCCAGGCTATGCTGTAGAATACGACTATATCAATCCCACACAGTTATATCCCGACCTTCAGTCTAAACAGATTAAAGGCTTGTTCTTTGCGGGCCAGACCAACGGAACATCCGGCTACGAAGAAGCAGGCGCTCAGGGGCTTATTGCAGGAATAAACGCATCACTTTATATACAAAAGAAAAAACCTTTTATTCTATCGCGCTCAGACGCATATATAGGTGTTTTAATAGACGACCTGGTTACATTAGGCACAAAAGAGCCGTACAGGCTTTTTACTTCAAGAGCAGAATACAGACTGTCGTTACGGCACGATACGGCAGACAGGCGGCTTTTAGAAAAATCATTTAAAGCAGGCCTGCAAACAGAAGAATCTATGAGCAGACTGAATAAAAAAATAGAGGAATTGTCTGAAATAAAAGAAGAACTAAAGAAGAGGAAACTAACTATTAAAGACGCGGAAATTTTAGATAATCTTTTTAATATAAAAAGGCACTGCGGGAAAAGCTTTCTAAATATAGTAAAAATGCCAGAATTCCATATTACAGACCTTGCTAAATTAGATTCTGTCTTAGCAGATAAGCAGAATGATTTATTATTACACACGGAACTCGACTTAAAATATGAAGGATATATTAAAAAGCAGGAAGAGCAAATAAACAAGTTTAGGCGTATGGAAAAAATAAGAATAAGAGATTCGTTTAATTACGATACAATAAGCGGTCTTTCCACAGAGGCCAGGGAAAAATTAAAAAACATAAGGCCGGTTTCTCTTGGCCAGGCTTCACGGATTTCCGGTATAAGACAATCCGATATATCAGTATTGATGTTATATTTGTCGAAGAGAAAGTAAATTAAATGGAAAATCAATTATTAAGAGAATGTTTAGACAGGCTTGATATCATTTATACAGAAAAGCAAATAGATCTTTTACTTTTATATATTACAGAAATATTAAAGTGGAACAAACGGACAAATCTTGTTAAAGCGAACAAACGGGAACTTATTATCAATCATATAGCTGATTCTCTTAGCGGCTTAAAATTAATATTAAAATATACAAAGAATTTTACCCAGCCCGTACAGATTGCGGATGCAGGTTCAGGCGCGGGACTGCCCGGTATTCCTATTTCGATCTTTCTTAATAACGCGGAAATTTCACTTATAGAGAGGTCTGCAAAAAGAGCCGTATTCCTGCGAAATATTAATATTTTATTAAATACTGAAAATCTGAAAATTATTGAATCTGATATAAAGGATGTTGATAAAAGCTTTGATGTTATACTGTTTCGGGCTTTTACAAAATTAGAAAGGTATTTAAGCAGCTTTACTAAAATATTAAACGATAATGGATATATTATCGCTTATAAGGGCAGAAAAGAAAAAATAATAGATGAACTTGATATTATTGGTAAATCATTTAAACAAGAAATCATTTGTGTAAATGTACCATTTTCGGATAGGGCAAGGCACATTGTAATTTTAAACAGATAATTAGTTTATCAGATGAACCTGAGCAGTGCTTGTATTTTTAGAAATACCTGATTGGCTTAACCTCGAAAACAATTTCATAAGCTCTTTTTTCTCAATTAAATCTATTAATCTTGCCTCTACAAACTGTTTAGCACCTTCTGAATAAGTTCCCGCGGAAAGGCAGAATCCCCTGCCGGCTCTTAACTCCTTACATCGTGAGTACAATTCTCGTATTACTAATTCGCCTACCATGCTTGTAGAACGTATAAACCTGAATAAAACGATGTCTTCCCACCTTTTTGAACTTACTTCCGCAAGAATATCTATATATTCATTTTTAATAATTGATATATCTATGAGTTTAGCCCTTGCGTCCACATAAAAATTTGACGAAAGTTTTCTGCATAAAGAAACAAATTCAGAAATTGGCGCAATAAGAAAGACCCGTAGTGTTTTATTGTTATTAAGCTCCTTATATTTCCCGATTAAATCACTTATATCTTTATATTGAGGATTTAACTTTTCAATTTCGGTGAGAAGCTTTAATGCCCTTTCAATTTCCTGTACTTTTAAATATGCATTTGAAAGTCTGTATTTTAGCTCAAGTGCAACAGATGGATTTATTTCTTCATGCCGCAGACCAATCCCAAAATCCATTATTGCTTTCTGATAATTTCTTGAATTCATATGAATTGTACCTGCAAATAAGGCAGCATTCGGCCCCATCCTTGGATCTGTTCTCATATGGGTAAAAAGCTTTAACGCATTTTCATTTTTTCCCACTTTATAATAGCACTGCGCCAGAAAAAACAGTGAATCTTTATCATCCGGCTCATATTCCATAGTACTTTGCAGGGCTTTTATTGCATCCTGGTATCTCTTTATTTTAAACAGGCTGTGCCCCAAAAACCGTATAGTCTGAGCATGATCCGACTGTTCCTGATTGGCCTTTATTAAAAGATTAGAAGCTTTTTCAAAATTACCCTGTTTATATTCCAGACAGCCAAGATTAAAATTTACATCGAAATTCTCTGAATTTATACTTTTTGCTATTAATAATGCTTTATAACCTTCTTCTGTATTGGAATTCTTTAAAGCACAGAGCGCATATTTTAAGGTGATATCAAATTCATCTAAATCCGGATAAGTTGCACATAAAGGAATTAATGTCGCAAAATGTTTATGCGCAAGTTTATAGTCATCATCTTTAAAATATATCTCTGCCAGTGACAGTAATGCGTCAGGATCTTTTGGATTCTGTGATAATTTTTTATTTGCGGACCGTATAATAGCATTTCTGTCTTTTTTACGCTTTTGCTTTTTATTTCTTGATTTATCTTTATTTAAGTTTGCGTATATCAAAAAAACGACAATTGCTGCTATTAGTACGCTTCCTGCAATTATTAGATTTAAATATTCCCCCATAAATTTATTATCAGCTTCAAAAAGGTATTTGTCAAGCTCAGAATTTTAGAAATTAATATTCTAATTATATTTTAATTATGCACAATATTTTCTTTGAGCGGAATATTGAAAAAGAAAAAGCAAACCTGAATAAAAAAACCCGCAGCAGAGCACCCAAAGGGCTTAAAGACATCGAGGTATTACGGCGTTATAATAAACATAAAGTTTCATTTAAAGAAGCTAAAACTGTATTTTTTGATGAACATGCAATCTAATATTTTGATCATGCGAACTCAAAAACCGAGGAACGATTTCTCATGCCTGGATTTAGCATCAAATTAAAATTGTTTATTGTTTCTCATACATATCGGAAAAAGGCCCATGCCATTCGAATAATAATTGAAAATTCATAAAAACATCGATATATAAAAACTAAGCGTTCGATATTAGTAATTTAGCAGCGTGGTGCAGCCTGATTATATGCAAAAGCATTAACATCGCAAATTACTTTAAATAAATATTTTATTGACAAAACATCAAGAGCAATATACGATTTAATAGAAAGGGAAAAATCAGGTTTAGGCCGGGGAGGAACCTTGGAAAATACAAATATAATAGGAGTTAAAACAGCAGACGGAGCTTTTTATCCTATTTTAGAACAAAATTATGAAGGTAAAAAGAAATTAGTCCTTACAACAGTTCGTGATAATCAGAAAACAGTTCAAATCGATTTATATCAGAAAAAGAGTGAAGATGATGAATCAAAACAGTATGTAGGCAGCCTTGTTATAGAAAATATAAAAGGAGCGCCTAAAGGCGAACCGGAAGTAGAAGTTGTAATCGGCATAGACTCAGATGGTAATTTAAATGCGATTGCGAGCGATAAAGCTACAGGTAATAAACAGAGGCTTACAACAAGTCTGGAAAACTTAAGCGAAGAAGAACTTTTTGATGTTCCGGATTTTGATTTAGATGAACCTGCAAATAATAAATCTGATGTAACTCAAATGAGAGAACCGGAAGATAATATTACTGTTGCGGAAGATAACCAGGATTTTACTGTTGGGGAAGATAACCAGGATTTTACTGTCGCGGAAGACAGCGGAGAAACAAAAGAGACTAAAAAGAAGGGTAATCCGGTATTAATGATTATTATTATACTATTAGGCTTAGCTTTAGTTGTCGGAATAACTTTTTTTATTTTCTACTTAATTAGCCAGAATTCGGACACTGCTAAACCCGAGATTGAAGATTTAGTAGATCAGCAAACAGAACAACAAGCAGATGATACACAGATAACAGCAATAGATGAGGATAAAAAAAAACCGGATGATGTAGTTCAGGATACAGCAATTGCGGAAACAGAAGAAGATACTGCCGGCGATGTTACATCAGAAGCAGAGCAGGACCAAACAGTGCAGACTGATACAGAGGATCAGACTATTGTAGAGGATATTGAGACAACAGGAGAAACAACAGAAGATTTTGAGTATACAATAAAATGGGGTGATACATTATGGGATCTTTCTGCGACATTCTACAGAGACCCGTTAAAGTATCCTGTAATTGCTGATTATGAGAAAAATAATATTTCAGATCCGGACTTTATTCTTGCAAATACCACATTATACATACCAGAAAAATGAAGAACCCCGGAGCAGAGCTGCGAGGTATTCCGGCTGCCAGAATAAAGAATACCATTGGTTTTATGCCCATCAGGCACGGAGCATCGGGACATTTCAGCACCGTAATAAATTAATTTTTTTATTTATACTTCTTTCCTTGCTTTCCATTACATGTAAAACAGAAGATATATGGGAATATAATATCGAACATGTAAGGGAAAAACTGAATAATTCTGATTTTAATTTTATATATTTAATAGATTTCGAGAAATATTCAGGCACAGAAATTTTAAAATTAGGAGAAGATGCGCCATTCTATTTTTATCATATATTCAAAGAGCTCAATCTGAATGTCAAGGCTATGGAGATGCTTAATCTCCTGCACAAAAGAGGACAGGGAATTTATTCTAATGAGGCAGTATTAAAACTGCTCGAGACATTACTGGAAAATGAGGAGTATGAGGAGATTGAAGATAAAGCACTATCCTTTTTGTGGAGGATTCCCGATTCCTCTATTACATTTTCTGTTCAGAGGGCTTACATAGAGGCACTTTACTGGCAAAAAAAAGATAATGAAGTAATCACTCATATAAACAATCTTTTTAATGACTTAAACATAAAAATTGAATCTTTTAATAAACAGGATAATAACTGTACTGAACTTAAATATTCTGAAATAGCGGAGCTGATTCTATTTAAAGCAGTAAGCTCATGCAGATTGAATACTGCGGGCTGGACTGATATTTTTGAATACCTATATATTAATCAGTCTGTTTCCGAGCTTCATGTACGCGCATATCAGTATTTAACTGTTATAGAACCTAATAATATATTTTCTTTTACAAATAAAATGCAGCTTTTTCTTAAAGGAAAGTATCTTATTTCCATAGGCAGCAGAGAAGAAGGAATTTCTTATTTAGAAACCGCATTGGAATCATTTAATTTAGAAAGATTTGAGTATTCACCTGTAATTAAAGAACTTGGATTTGCATATTTAAATACAGAAAATAGTCTGGACGGAGCATTATTTTTAGATGAGCTTTCTAAAAGGCTTACAGGCGCAAAAAAGCTGGAAGCAGTAGAAATGGCAGGAAGAATATACAATAAACAGGAAGACTTTAATAATGCTTATGACAGATTAAATACTGTAGCAGGAAACAGCACTAATTCACTACAGAGGGACAGGTGCCTCTGGTTTATACTGGAAATGAAAATAAATGAATCTGCAGAAACCGGAATGCGTGAAATAATTGCAAATTCAAGCAAATGGTCCAATTTAGACTATTTTTCCGACCAGATACACATACTTATAACAGAATTTGTAAAAATTGATGATTATGAGAATCTTAAATACTTATATCTTTTCTTAAAAGAAAAATATGCCGGGCCATATGACTGCCTTATCCGCGCTGAGTTTATTCTACTCCGGAATGGACAACTCGAGATTTCAGAAATCCCCATGACTATGCATTCGGAATATATTAAGCCGTATATGACAATAGAACTTTACTATTATTTTTTAATTTCCTATTTAAACAATACACTTAAAGAGAATCTCTATAAAATAATAAATATAAGAGAGACCTTTTATCACGCGGAACAGGATATTATAGAGTCAGAATATGACTATTTTGTTACAGGCTTTTTTCTTTACGGTCTGCCGTATACAGGTTATGAATACATAATAAAATATATAGACGAGATAAATTCTAATACTCTTTTCTATACCGCAAAAATATTAAATGAACAGCAGTACTACCTGGAAGCTATTAGTATAATGGCACATTATTCCCGCAGAAAACCTGCACTGCCCAATTATAGTGAATTAACAATTTCATATCCGAAGGCTTTTAATATTCAGATAGATGAATTAGCAAAAAGAGACAGCATTCCAGCTCCTGTAATCTACGGTATTATCAGGTCAGAAAGTGCCTTTAACTTAAATATTTCCTCATACGCGGGCGCAATCGGGCTTATGCAGCTAATGCCGGGCACTGCAGATGACATGGCAGAGTTACTTGGCATATCTGAAGTTGACCTGGAAAATCCATACCAGAATCTGGCATTAGGCACAAGATATATGAGGCATTTAAATGAGAGGTTTGATACTCTTTCTAAATCTGTAATTGCATACAATGCGGGGCCCGGAAATATGAGAAAGTGGCAGTCTGAGTTTTATAATTATCCATCAGATTTAGTTTCAGAGCTTATTCCTTTTATAAGTACAAAACATTATATTAAGAATGTTATTAACGCGTCTATTATCTTCGCAGTACTGTATGAATACGCGGAACCGGAAGAAATATTATTACTCTTCTATCCTGATATAAAAACGCATTATTAAAATATAATTCCGAAATTTATACTTACAAGATTATT
>SDBV01007263.1_pt1 | contig 15182 bp, 14 predicted proteins | sample 2277081 | NCBI WGS metagenome assembly SDBV01 (sample SAMN10402039, study PRJNA504765) | marine sediment metagenome | isolation source: marine sediment core GS10_PC15, 223 cmbsf | place: Arctic Ocean: Southern Knipovich Ridge | collected 2010
CAATATCTACTGTGTGCGATATGTTGGTTCCGCAATGACAAATATATACTCCAATACGATGTTCTTGTTCTCTTTTGATCATTTGACACTCACCTTTTCCAAAAGCATTCCCTTAACATCTGTTATTGAATCGCTTATCGCCAGCTCATCATTGTCCAATCCAAGCGCCACACCCATCAATTGAGTAAAGTAAAGGACAGGAATTTCACAATCGCTGCCGAACTTCTGGCCTATTTGTTTCTGGTAGGCTTCAAGATTGATCTGGCATAAAGGACATGCAGTAATAATACAATCAGCTTTGGTCAGACGTGCATGCTTGAGGAGTTTCCCCGAAAGCTCCTGTCCTATTTCCGGTTGCGTCGTCATCATCATGCCCCCGCAGCATTTTGCTTTTAATGGGAATGGCACTGCTTCACCGCCAAGCCAATCAATAAGTTTATCTAACATCTGCGGGTCTTCCGGGTCGTCGATCTCTCCAAACGGCCTGCTGATCTGACAACCGTAGTAGGGTGCAACTTTCAATCCTTTCAACGGCCGAGTTACAGATCCTCTAATTTCTTCCTGACCGAGATCGTTGACAATAACATCAAGAAAATGACGTACATTAACCGTATTGTTGTAGCTCATCCCCCCGGCAGCCAAGGCCGTTTGTATCTCATCGTTAAGCTCAGGATTTTCAGCCATGTATTTACTTGTCTTCCTCATTATAAGATAGCAGCCATTACAAACAGTAACAAGATCCTTGCCTAGTCTTTCTGCTAATGCCAGGTTACGGGCACAAAGTAAAAAAGACTTTTTTTCATGTATAGCCATATAGGCCGTCGCTCCGCAGCAGTTCCAGTCGTCAAGTTCCTCAAGTTCCATACCCAAAGCAGATGCCACATTTCTTGTAGACGTATCATAGGCCTTGTTAGTTATCTTTACCGAACAGCCGGGAAAGTACGAAAATGCTTTTGTATTTGCCATTTTAAACTCCGCTATTATTCTCAACCGCCATGATCATTTTTCTGAAATTCTTAATATCTTTTATCTTGTGGGGTAAAAAAGCCACTCTGCGCCTTAATATTAATTTCAACATCATTGGAAGCAGAGCAAGCATTTTAAAAGGATTGGTTTTTAGATAGTATTTGATGATCATCTCCGTTTCAGCATTTCTGCCATACTTGAAAACAACCTCAGTAAACGCTTTAGCCATCACGGAATTGGTGTTTCTGCGAGGAACGATCCCGTGTTCTATTCCTAAACGTTTCAGTTCGTACATCACATCCGTAAAGGGTATTTTAGCAGGGCACCTTACAGAACAGCTATAGCACGATGCACAGTGCCAAACGGTATTGGACTTAAGAACACGATTCAGCATTCCCGCACGAAGTGCTGCGATGATCTCCCTGGGTCCGTACTCCATAGCTCCGCTGGTAGGGCATGAACCCGAACATGTCCCGCATTGAATACACTTATCAATACTTTCCCCGCCCGGCAGCCGCCGAACATGATTGAGGAACTCTTGGCTAAGGTCCTTAATTCCCGTAGTTTCCACGTTAAAACTCCTTACGATTACAGCATCCTTGTTAATTATTCACTTTTTTTGCTTAATGGATATTGATTCTTATCCGGAATCGGGCGTACTAAACCCCTTCGGAAAATGACAGGCAGTTAATTTGAGATGGGATACAATCGCCGATGCAGACACTCCCTCCGCTGTTTTGCTACCCCCGTCCTGCAATTTGTTGCACTCCCCAGGTCTCACCAACTGATGCCGAACGGTCTCGTTTGGAACAACATGAATTCTCATATTTCCCTCGTATGTGAATGAGTTCACATTCACAGATCCAACCATAATTAGTTTACAGCGCCGGCTCACTCTTTGTCAAGTAAAAAGTTAGGATTTATTTACTTTTGTTATTTAGTGAGTATTTACCCCGTATCTCGAAGGGGAAACCGAAGCATCTATTCAATCCACCCCCGCCTGCCATGCCTGCCATGCCTGCCCTGAGTTTATCGAAGGGAGTTCATCGAATGGACCGTAACAGTATATGAAAACTTTAACACAACAAACACCCCTCCCGTCATTGCGAGCGACCGTAGGTCGCGCGGCAACCTCGACCGTTACAGTCTATAACAACGCCAACGTAAGTTATATAACACCATAAAGATCTTCCCACTCAGGATTCATTGAACTAACCAATTCAATCTGCTTTAAAAACCGTTATTATTTGAAAACTTCTCTAAAAACTTTCTCTGCCTTTGGGAATTCTTCTTCGGATTTTTTTATCTGCTTCTCAACAACCTCTTTAACATTCTTGTAATCACCCATGTCAGCAACTTTGTTGGTGATCCTATAAAAGCGACTATACTTAGCATTCTTAGCAAAAGCTTTTTGAGTCAACTTGAAACCCGCTTTCTTGAGACCATTGACACAGGATAACCTCAAATCTGGGTCATTCATTTCGCATAATTCAAAATAAGTGTAAATTTTATTTGCTTGATGTGCAATTCTACAAGAGACGCTCACTTGCCTACTCATATGAGTCCATGCTATCGCATTTGCTGGAACAATTTTAGTCCAAGAATCAGGTAGAAACCATACATAAGCTGGACGTGAATATAATATCTCATAACCACCTTTTTCCTTTAATACATCTTCTACAACTTGTTGCAGTGTACTGCTTATACCATATTCAAGGATCGTATCTATTGCATCACGATGTTTCCTATAAATCGTTTTGCAAAGTTCAATTAAGTTGTCGTCTTGCATTGTTAATCTCCTTAAGATATCAATATAATGAGATAAAAACATAGCTACTGATTCCGAAAGCTGCGAACATCGTTGATTAAAAAGTTTTTCAAGCAATCCTAATAGTTGAATGTAGCTATATTCAATATATTCATTAGCTTTTTCATCACTGCTCTCTTGTCCTGTTAAAGTTAGAAAGACAGAAACAATTTTAAACTTAGGAAATTGCTCTTTGACAATTTCCTGATATTTAACTAACTGACCAGGCGATTCACCACTTTTTACTTTATTCTCTATCAGCATTACAATCTTGTTATTTCTATCTACAATAAGAAGATCAATGTTTTTCCATTCTCTTCTTATTTCAATATCTACAAAATCCATGAGTTCAACTTTTGCAGCAGATAAACCTTTGATACTTCTGTTGGTGTATAAGAGAATATTAGAAAAAAGTCTTCTTAGAACAATATCACCTAAACCATGAGACTCATCTGGATTCAAAAGCCAAGCTAAAACATTGCTATGTCTTATCTCTGCTTGCTCAATTCTTAGAGTTTTAAATATATTGAATTTGTCAAGTCTTGCAGTAAGCTCTTCAAGCTCTTGATTATCTGCCAAAAACGTATCAAGTAGTGTTTTTGAATTCTCTATTTTCTTCATTCTTTACCTTAATTGCCTATCTGTGCTTATTTTTCTCTAAACTTTGACCCCTCTAGCTTATTGATATTCCGTAAAGCACTTATTATTGACACAGTGGGGACAGTTATACGTCTTGCTGGAGAAGTAACAAAAAAAATTGCATCTAAGCCCAGTAATAACCAGCCAATGACACTTATTATTTTTGCAAATGTTTTTTGCGGAACTTTAATTAATAACCTTTTTGCCAACTGCATTGCTGCTTCTTTTCCAATTCTCTTATATGTTAATTGTATAAGAATTTTCTCTAACAATATGGTAACAGTTTTTTTCCCGAGCATTTTTACAGCCAATGGAAGTGTAACTCCCACTATACCCCCAGGAGCAAATTTTTTAGCTGCCGAGATTGCCGCATCTTTTTCAAGACCAGCCTCTTGAAACATAGTCGCAATATCTTCAGGAGATTTATTTTTAAGAGTCGCTGCTAATAAAAGCGAGCATACTTTTTCCTCCCATTCATCAACAGTAGCGACTTTAGGAAGTGTTATACGAGATTTTCTTTTTTGAGATTTGTTTAAAATCTTTGCTGTATCACGAAGTATTTGATGATAATGGCAGCTTTTATTATTGTTTAGTATTTTTCTGCCTCCAAATGCAATCGTATTACTCCCATACCATTGAAGTAATTCTAACATTTCATTTGAAAGTTTAATTCGCTCTGGTGTGTCGGCAGGGGGTAGATTGATAGGCTTAGGATATCGAACAAGAAGTTTCTTAGAAGATTTTGACAACTTCGATTTCATTGATAATAATAAAATGTGTAGTTCTTCAATTCCACATTTTGAAAGAAAAGCAACGAGATTCTTGTCAGATTTCACCGTGACCTGTTTCATGTAACATCTCTTTTTGAAATATTTCAACATCACAACAAAAGGGTTATCAGGTGACAGTTTAGGCAATATAACCTTATTGTCAATGAGGATTATGTTGGTCGCAAATAAAGACCCCAGGGGTCTTTTCTGGGACAATAGGCGATTTACAAAAGCTTTTCCTCACTATCTATTAAATCAGCCCCGGCCCTTATCTTTTCCGTCTTTATTTAGATTTATTTACAGGGGGCTGTAAGCCTGATGATCGCAAGTGTTTACTGAGTTAAAGCTTGTTTTATAAGCAGCACACACCAAGAGCATCAAACAAAGCTAAATCTCTGTGGCAAAAAATCAGTGAAAATCTGTGACATCTGTGGATAATAATTTCCTTCTTATCTTCATGGTGAATCAGCCTTTTTCCTGTTAATCCCATCTAAAAAAACAGCTTCTATCTTTTCTTTAAACCCTGGCTTTCATCCTGTCATCCTCTGCCTGCCCTGCCTGCCCCGAGCTTGTCGAGGGGAGTTTATCGAAGGGTCTAAAAAAACTTTTATCTTTTCTCTGCGCCTCTGCGTCTCTGCGCCTCTGCGGCCAATAATTCATGCTTTATTTTATGTCCAGATTTATCTCTGCATAAACCAATATTGTCTATTTGTGCTGTATTCGCTTCACATTCGTGCATATTAGTCGTTGAGATCATCTTTTCTCAGTGAATATCTGTGAAATCTGTGGATGAAAACAACCTTTTGATCCAGCGGTAAGTTTACGCCTTAGGTGCTGGAAGTTTAGATCATTAGATATTGGTGCTTTGAGCTTGTTTCGGATTTCGAGTTTCGGATTTCGTGCTTCTCGTTCTGCGGTTTTTTGCTCCGCAAACTCTACTAACATTCACGACACCCACACTCCAGTCAGCATTATTTGCCGTAGAACGAGCTATTAAGCATTTTTTCCTACGCAGGTTTTTTCAAAAAAGTGTCATTTGGTGCGCGTTTGTGCGCGTTTTTGTTCGTTTTTGTGTTTTTTTGTCATAAATTGCAAAAAAAGTCACGTTTTTTCATAAGTTTTTTCTGTCATTTTTCCCGCAATAAAACGACTCTTCTTTGCTTCTTCTGCTCTTTTTTCGGCCCGCACAGCCGATAAACGACCCTTTTCCGGACCCACCCCCTCCGATCACGCGCCTCGGGTCGAACTTACTTTTTTTTCACCCTTTTTTTATTCACGACTTTTACTATCTAATATCCTTGGCTCGCTGAGATCAAACTGCACATCGTCACAAAATCACCGGTAAAGTAGGCGCGCTTCAAAGCGTCCTGTTTTTTATCATCACCGTTAAACTGCTTATAAAGCCTGCGGAAGAGTGTTTCCTTGAGCCAATAACCGTGGTGATATTTTTCCCAGGTGGAAGATGCGATCGCCAGGTCTTGGAGCTCAGCATCCGTCATCCCGGCGCGCCAGGCTGCGCGGTAAAGCATCTGCGCATCGGCCCAGCTCTGTTTTGCCATCGCCTTAAATATTTCATGCAACCCTTCCCACTTCTCCGTAGCGACAACGATGAGTTTCGGTTTTTTAAGACCGTACTGAAGCAGCGAAACTTTAAGGTCCGCTATCTTATCGCCATCGTAATCATAGGTGATCAAGTCCATAAACCCGTCATCGTCGGTATCGGTGTATTGCACGACCTCTTTGACATTCGGTGCGATTTTTGAAGAAGTTGAACGAGGCGCCGAACCGCTGCCAAAGTAGCTGCCGTCATCAAACAGCCACACGCCGGTTTCGGCTCCGTACAGATGCAGTTTGTTGTCCCACTGCCCGATATAGAGTTTCCCTTTACCGCTAAAGTCTTTGTCCCACTCCGCACGGTCACCCAGTGTATCGGTCTGAACCCCCCGAACTACGCTGTTGTTCTTTTCGCCTCGCGGCGGACGGGGCTGATAAGGATCGCCCGGCTTATAGAACTCTACCCGTTCCCAGCGATGATCGTCGCCATCTTCATCAAAGACAAATTGACTTTTGTCCCATTTGCCCCGCATCGCTTGATCGAAACATTCCGCATGCGGCATATATATTAGTTCATCGATCTGACGATAATTGGTATGCTGGAAATACGGCAGCACCCACTTAGGAGCTTTTAGACCCGGAAACTTATGCACCCGGCCGCGATAATCCACGCCGGGCCCGTCAAACCCGAGCGACATATCAAAACTAAACTCCTGCCCCTTCTGGCTATCATTGTCCAGGTCAAATCCCATCTGAACCGTTCCGGCGAATCCGGAATAGGTATGGATATCTCCATCCTTTTTGTGGTGGTTCAGATACCGTACCGTCATCTCCGTACAGCCGTCATCATCAAAATCGTAAAACGCGAACGGGTTTTCCCAGTTAAACCGCGCATCTGTAAGCGCCCACGGCGGGAGATGTGTTTTAATAAAAATAGAATTGCCGTTGTAATCCGGCGAAAAATTGGAGCCGCCGGTGTGGCGCCACGCATGAAAATAGAACTTTTTCCAATCGATATAATGGTTCACCCCGTCACCGTCGACATCGACAAAATGCATATAATGCGAAGACTGCCCCCATAGCTCCTTTTGCGTTTCATTGGGATTCATCGCCACAGTCATCAGATCGGCCTGCCCGTCACCGTCGTTATCAACCCAGTTAATATTCATATCAGCCGGCCCGTCATATGATCCGTCACCGCCAATGTCAATTTGCATCGAATCGCCGACCATGTCGCCACGTCGGTCGCTCTTTTTCATGTCCCCATTTTCATCGAACCAGCGACACCGCTTACCGTTGAACCATGCTTCCAGAATGTCCGGCTTGCCGTCACCGGTAACATCAGAAAAAAGCACTGCATCTTTATTTCCAGTATCCAACTTTGACTTAAGTAAAGACTTTTCAGCCGCACTAAGTGTAAGCGGTAAACTAACGCTGACCAGCACAGCCAAGGCGATCATTCCTGTTTTCATTTTAATTATTATTACAAGCCTCTATTTTTCTCGAATTTGTGAAATCATTTGTACAGTCTGCGATATCTTTTCTGACAGAGCCTTGTAATCCTGTGAAGCGATCAGTTCTTTGCTGATCAGTTTGGATCCGATCCCGGCACAGGCGATCCCTGCCTCGAACCATTCAGTCAGGCTTTCCTTGGTTGGAGAAACACCGCCGGTCGGCATCAGTTCGGTCCAGGGCATCGGACCCTTAACAGCCTTAACAAACGCCGGTCCGCCAACCTGGGCACCGGGGAATATCTTGCAAATTTCGACGCCCAGACAATGCGCATTGTGAATTTCCGTAACAGTTCCGCAACCCGGCGAATAGGATATCTTTCGGCTATTACAAAGCCTGGCAGTCTCTTCATCCAGCACCGGGCCTACGACAAAATCAGCACCGGCACTTATATACATCGCCGCCGTCGCAGCATCGCAGATGGAACCTACGCCAAGGATCATCTCGTTACACTCAGCGTCTCGATATATTGCCAATTGTGTAAAAACATCGATCGCCCTGTCCCCGCGGTTGGTAAATTCGATCACATTAGCTCCGCCTTTAACACAAGCGGCTGCTATGTTTTTCGCAACGTCATACTCAGCATTATAAAATACCGGCACCAGGCCAATTCTTTTCATTGCCGAAAGCGTTTCTAAACGTGTATGTCGAGCCATTTTAATATCCTTTGCTATTTTCTGTTTTCGATTATTTATCTCGCGATCCGGGCGTTGCAGCCTTTTACGATACGTTCAACTTCCTTCAAACTGGCTGTGGTGGTGTCCCCCGCCGTTGTCATTGCGATTGCCCCATGGGCAGCACCATAGTCAACCGCCTCTGCCGGCTCCTTGCCTTCCATCAGTGCATATATCAAACCCGAAGCAAAGCTATCGCCGCCGCCAACACGGTCAAGAATTTCCAGGTCTTCGCGTAGGACTGCATCATAAAATTCACCGCCCGCATACAGAACCGCACCCCAGTCATTTTTGGTTGCGGTTTTGGCATTTCGCAAAGTGGTCGCAACAACTTTGAAATTCGGAAATTCTTTTACAACTTCTAAGATCATTTTTTTGAAGTTTGTCGAGTCCAGCTTCGAACACGCTTCGTCCAGCCCTTTTACTTGGAACCCCAGCGAAGCCGAAAAATCTTCCTCATTACCGATCATAACATCGACCAGCGGAGCGATCGCCCGGTTAACTTCCATTGCTTTTTCTTTACCGCCAATATCGTTCCACAGCGATGCGCGATAGTTCAGGTCGTATGAGATCATCGTACCGTGTTTCCGGGCAGCAGTCATCGCTTCGATAACCACCTCCGGCGTAGTTTCGGACAGCCCTGCGAAAATGCCGCCGGTATGAAACCAGCGAACACCATCGATACCGAAAATGCTTTCCCAATCGATATCGCCTTTTTTGATCTGTGACGCAGCGCTGTTAGCACGATCAGAGCACCCTACCGCTGCGCGTACGCCATGGCCTCGCTCAGTAAAGTTAAGCCCGACCCGGCTCTTGCGTCCAATACCGTCAAAGGGAACCCATTTGATATATTCCTGACAGACTCCCCCCTGATACAGCAAATCTTCAAGCAATCGGCCAACGGGATTATCGACGATCGCGGTAACCACGGCTGCACGCTTGCCGAAGCATCGTTTCAAACCGCGGGCCACATTATATTCGCCGCCGCCTTCCCACACCGTAAGCTGTCGCGTTGTGTGAATACGCCCTTCGCCGGGATCAAGCCGCAGCATGATCTCACCCAGCGACAAAATATCGTATTTACATTTTGATTCTGCTCTCAATTTCAAGCTATCCATATTTTCACCTCGTTATTGATCATTCGTTATCGTGCCAGCCATCCGCCATCAACAGCGATGGTATAGCCCTGCATATAATCAGCCGCCGCCGAAGCAAGAAAGACCGCAACACCTTGCAAATCTTCTGGCGTCCCCCATCGCCCCGCCGGGATACGGTCAAGTATCGCTTTGTTGCGGTCCTTATCTTCCCGCAGCGCCTTGGTATTATCCGTCGCCATGTATCCCGGTGCGATCGCATTTACATTAATATTATGCGCACCAAGCTCGTTAGCCAGCAGACGGGTAAGGCCCATGACCGCACTTTTCGAAGCGGTGTACGACGGCACAAAAATACCGCCCTGAAAACTGAGCATTGATGCAGTATTGACGATCTTGCCGCCACGACCCTGTTCGATCATCTGCTTACCCACAGCCTGGCTAAGGAAAAACAGCGTACGAATATTAATATTCATCACGTCATCCCAATCCTTTTCGCTAAACTCGGTGATAGGTGCCCGCCGAATTATGCCTGCATTATTGAACAGTATGTCAACACCGCCCATTTCTTCAACAGTAGCACTGACGATCGCCTCGACCGATTCTTTTTTACTAAGATCAGCGGTGATAGCTATACACTTTCGACCTAAGGCTTCGATCGTTTTTTTGCTTTCTGACATATCGAGAATATCGACTAATGCGATGTCCGCTCCTGCTTCTGCAAGCCCGATCGCCATACCCTGTCCAAGCCCACGCGCCCCGCCGGTTACGATGGCGACTTTACCGTCCAGTTTAAACTGATCCAATATCATAATGATCCCCTGTTATTTTATATCTTCGATTTTTAAATGATCCATGTCGTCGAACGCCTGATTCTCACCACCCATACCCCAGCAAAATGTATACGCCCCGGTCCCCACGCCACAATGGATTGACCAGCTTGGCGAGATCACCGCCTGTCCATCGGCAACGGCGATATGACGGGTCTCTTCTGGCTTGCCCATATAATGAAACACCCGTGCGTCCGCCGGCACATTAAAATACATATACACTTCCATCCGTCGCTCGTGCGTATGCGGCGGCATCGTGTTCCACACGCAACCGGGATCAAGCTCCGTAAAACCCATCACAAGCTGACAACTCGTTGCAGTATCCGGACAAATACACTTGTAGATCGTGCGTTTATTCGACGCTTCGACAGTACCAAGATTAATTGGCGCCGACTCTGACTGCTTAATATGAACCGTAGGATAATCGGCATGGGCTGGGTAGCTAAGCAGATAATACTTCGCGGGAGAAGCCTTATCATCACTGGCAAAACTAATATCCTTTGAACCGCGACCGACATACAGGCAATCCTTATTAGCCATCGCATAGGCCTTGCCGTCAATAGTGACGCTGCCGGCGCCGCCGATGTTCAAAACACCAAGCTCACGTCGTTGACAAAAATAATCGGCCCTAAGTTCGTCTGCCGAAGTTAACGATAAAGTTTGATCGACGGGAACAGCCGAACCAACAATCGCGCGATCCACGTCCGAATAAACCATTGTTATTTCATCTGCCTTGTACAACGACTCGATCAGGAAATTATCTCGAACTTCCTGCGTCGTCATCCTGCAAAACCGAACCGGGTCAGGTGAATATCTTACTTGCATAGGTCTGTTTCCTTTTTCTAAAATATATTATTGGTATTATAACGACTATCTCGCCGTTAGATCTGAGATGCAGCACTTGGCCGCAGCACAAGATTGGTAATATTAGAAACCGCGCCCTTGTAATAAGGATCCTTCCTCAGCTTTTGCCATCTCGGGTCTTTTCCAAATGCTTTCCAGGCCTTTTCCTTTGACTCGACATCGTCAAAACCAAGCATATAAGTAAGATTAGGCATCTTCGTGCCGATAATCGATTCGCCAAAAAACACCGGATTCATTCCGACATCCCTGAAAACATCCATTTCACCGCCGTTGTTAAACATCTCAACCTTACGTTGAGCCTTGATCGCATTATGACTCTCATAAATACGCAGTTGGAATATACGTGAATCCTTCTTAGACGGAATTTCCACCTTAGGGCATTTATCAAAACTCAGCATCAAAGAGCTTACAAAACGCGAATACGCCGGGTCGTCCTTAGGGCAATTAAGGATATCGTTACCAGCGGCATTAAACTTTTTGTCAGCAAGCATTTTCGTATTGCATCTGATTACTGACTCCATCGAATTGTGTGGGATAAGCACCCATAGATTGCTCGTTTTTTCCTCATCCATATGCTTAAACACACCTATCGGCCTGACCCCCTGTCGGTTCAGCGACGGGATCGCAGCTGCGCCAAGAAAATCTTCAAAGGCTTTTTGCTTTTCAGCAGAAGCAAATTCATAATTTCGCAGTTCAAGATATTGCTTTTTACCTGACGCCCAGCCGAAAGCCTCAGCCCGCTCGCACATCGACCCAGCCGCCACCAATGCCGATGCTGCTAAAAAATCTCTTCGTTTCATCATTGTCTCTCCTTCTTAGTCGGCAAACTGCACGCTCACCGGACTGTCAATACGCCTCTTATAATTCTTCAGATACTCCTGCCACTTTACAAAGCTATCAAACTCTTTAACCGCATCCCAGCATGTACCGGTATAATAAACAACAGGCTTATCGATACTTCCGCTGACGATCTGCATTAAATGACCCTCCACCTCAGCAATACGAGTATCGCGATCGTTCGCAAAGACAGTTCCGCAACCCATCATGCCATTGGTGCCCGCCTTCTGCCAGTAACCGGCAATACCTGTATCGACAAACTTACTTTTGCTCCCACGCAAAACAATACCGCTGCCAACCGTAAGAGAACTAACATCGCCACTGCTGTACGTGCACTCAAACTTAGTAAGACTGCTCCCAAGATCGATCGTAACACGCTTAACCTCACTAACACTTTCGTCGTCAACCTTCCACGAATAATACCTCAACTCAAAGATCGAACGTATAGGACCGTTTGCAATAACCTTCCATTCTGCAAAATTCCTGCCCATAACGATCTTCTTATCGTCAACCAAAGGGGCCATCCCGCCGCAACCAAGCGTAGGACCAACCGAATAAAAATCTCCACCCTGGCCATTATTCGTATGATACTGACCGCTGGCTAACATCTTATCGAACACCAGCGACGGCACATTCTTACTCCACGCATCGATACCGCAGCTAAGCAATTCAACTTCCAACGCAGGACCGTACATACGAAAAACAACCTTGTCATTTTCCCACGCAAAATCATCTTTGCGCTCGGGAACAAAACGGCAAAACGTTGTAAGCTTAGGCTCAGGCTTCATTGTCCCTGCCGGCTGTTTCATCACCCAGAAATATTTCTTCGCACCAGGCGCCATGTCTGTCTGGAAAAGCAGTTCTGACGAAGCATCGCCTTCAACTACTTGCGTTACCAACAGGCTATTGGTTTTGAAATCCAAAACAGCAACATTGTCTTTTGTCAGCCCCTTAACAGCCTTCTTTGCGTCTTCCCAATTAACACTGACCGTCTCATTATCTCTAAACATCGCAGCCGGGTTGGTGACGATGACTTGTTTAACCGACGCCCCTTTTCGAATCGCGATCTTATACACTTCACTACCAGCCAGCAGGAAAGAACCGACACCGTATATTTCCGTCTGATCAGCAGTGACATGCCGCGGATCGGCACCGATCGGCTGGACATTGCCGAGTTTTCCATTGGGATGGACACATCCAACCAGCCCTACCCATGCCTTCATCACTGCGGGCAGATATTTTGCTTCATCCAGCAAGCCGTGGTTGATACCCCACGCCAGACCATAACAATAAAAACCGCTGCCGCTGGCTTCCTTGGATGGGAAATTCACCGGATCGAGCAAACTCGAATGCCACAGCCCCTCACCCGGCTGGATCGCAAGGATCTTCGCTGCCATCTGTTTGTACAACTTCTCATACCTTGGACGATCCGGATGGTCCTCAGGCAATTCTTCCAGCACCCTGACATAACCGCCGAGCACCCAACCGTTACCACGCGACCAGAAAACCTTCTTACCGTTGGCTTCACGCTTGGCAAAATACCGGTCATCCCGAAAATACAGATGCTCCTTTTTATCATACAGATAATCCGTCGTCGCCCACCACTCCTTGTTCATATAATCCAGATACTTAGTTTCCCCCGTAACACGTGCAAGTTTTGCCCATACCGGCGGTGCCATAAACAAAGCGTCGCACCAGTTATAACGCTTCTTGTGCTCGCGTTTATCATGCGTAAGAGGAGTATCGGGCTGATTGGCCAGGATCCAGTCAAATCGCTGCTGGATCGGGGCGATCATTTTGGGGTCCCTGTATTTTTTATACAGTTCGATATACATCTGCGCAACCGCATGATCGTCGGCATGATATTTTCGTTTGTGCGGCTGCCAGCTATTCTTTTCACCGAACCCGATCAAGGCATCGTAATATGTATCGCTGTCAGCCATCTGCGCCCACGCCGTCATTCCCGCAAATAATGCTGCATGTGTCCAGTCCGCTGTGTGATGCTTGCTGGGGTTAGCCAGTTGCCAATCTGCAACTTTGGTCATAACGGATTTGATCTGCTCCGGCTGCATCTCTTCAGGCAGTGGCTGTGTTTTCTGCGTCTCAATACATCCGCATACAAAAACAGCTTGCATCATAAAAATAAATAACAGGTTTTTTTTCATCAAAATCCCTTTCAATTCGGTTATGCAATATATCCTAATTTTGCAGAAAGCTCCTTAGCAGCCTTCTTGACGTGTGTGCAAATATCTGCTTTCTTTCGACCGTCAGCTTGTGTCGTAGGCCCTGTTACACCGATCGCAGCGACAACCTGCCCGCTGCTATCTCGGACCGGTGCTGCCAGGCACCAGACGCCCTCATTATATTCGTGATCATCAATTGCGAAACCATCCTTTTTAATCTTTTCGATCTCTTTTTGCATTGCAGGCAAGGTAACAATAGTTTTGCCCGTACGCTTTTGGGGAGATGTCACCGAAAAGTATTCCGCAAGTTCATGCCCATGTCGATAAGCCAAAAACACTTTACCCGTTGACGAGCAGTGCAATGGAACCGCCGTCCCTGAACGAGAGGCAACACGCACCGGGTGTGGGCTGTCATGAACTTCCAGGATCAACGACTGCCAACCGCTCGGGATTGCCAGATGAGCCGTAAAATGTGTCTTCGCTGCCAGTTCACTCAAAAATGGTATCGATAGGGAACGTATCTCAAGCGACCGTAGTGATTTAAGACCGATCTCTATCAATCCAGAACCGGCAAAAAACAAAGTGCCCCGTTTCTGGGCCATACCCTTAGAGCAGAGTGTCTTTAATATACGAAACGCTGTCGTTCTGGGTATCTCGGCCAGGCTTTCAACCTCCGTAGCCAAAATCCCCTCCGGCCGATCCGCCAGAAGCTTCATTATTTCGCATGCCTTCACTAAATTTGGAATTACATAATTATTCATATATGACCATCCTGTTTCTTATTTGAATAATTATACACGCTATTCTATGAAAGTCAAGCTATCATTGACTTTCGAACTCAAAAAAGATGAAAATTATTGCAAAAGTTTTTCCCAAACCTGCTACCTCAGGGTTATGAGCCCGAAGCTCAAATTCCACGTAAACCCTTAGACTCATTACACTTATGACCTTAGGTTGTAAGCTCACTAGCGTTTGCTTAGGACGTCCTTTTCATACTGTTTAACTTCATCGAACCATGACATACCGGCCGGGACATTATTGATCTGGCAGTAATGATCCCAGACCGCACCCCATGGCATTGTCTTAAGCTCTTCAAGCATTACGAGGCGCTTGGTGAAGTCCATCTCGATCTCAGCCTTTAGCATGGTATCTGTCGGTTCCAGTAAAGCCATAAGCAATGCCTTGACCATATTCCTTGTGCCGATGGTCCATGCGGCAATGCGGTTGATGCTTGCATCGAAAAAGTCCAGCCCGATGTGAACCTTATTTAGCTTGCCGCTGCGGACAAGCTCCTTTGCAATTGCCTGAAGTTCATCGTCTAAGATAACAACATGATCGCTGTCCCATCTGACCGGGCGGCTTACATGCAGAAGAAGTTCCGGGCAGAACATCATTACAGATGATATCTTATCTGAGATCATCTCGGTCGGATGGAAATGGCCGGCGTCAAGA
>SDBV01007264.1_pt1 | contig 15181 bp, 8 predicted proteins | sample 2277081 | NCBI WGS metagenome assembly SDBV01 (sample SAMN10402039, study PRJNA504765) | marine sediment metagenome | isolation source: marine sediment core GS10_PC15, 223 cmbsf | place: Arctic Ocean: Southern Knipovich Ridge | collected 2010
ATTGTAATTTTCGAGGGCTTTATCGATGAATCAACAGACCAGATAAACAAGATCGAAGAGTTCACGATGGCTCTGGAAAGAAATCCCGACGACAAGAACATAATAGACTCCCTTTCCCGCGTTTTTCGCAGCCTTAAAAGGACGGCGGGCTTCCTGGAGCTAAAAGAGATAAACCATCTCTGCCATGAGGCCGAAGACCTTCTGGACTATGCGCGTAATTCGAAAATACGTATCGACGGCGATTTCATCGATCTCGTCCTTGCCGTCCGCGACCTGCTGGAAAAAGGGCTTACTTTCCTTGACGACGCGGTATGGAAAGCCAAGGATAAGCTTCCCGATTTCAGCGATTACCTGGAAAAGCTGGATATCGATCCGGCGCTTCGGATGATAGGCCAAAAACTATCCGCCGCCGACGTGGATGAAGAAACAAGCACAAGGCTCGGCGATATCCTGATCGAAAAAAAGCTGGTATCTCCCGATATGCTCCAGGAGGCGGTTAAAAGAAGGGACAAGCCGTTGGGACAAATACTGTTGGATATGGGCGCCACCAGCGAGGAAAATATCGGGAAGGCCCTGGAAACACAGTATGAAAGGAAAAAGCGCAAAGCCGTGTCCATAAAGGTGGATACGGAAAAGCTTAATGTCCTCCTAGAACAGGTGGGCGAACTGGTTATTTCGCAGGCGATAGTTTCCGGAAACAAGATCCTTCAAAGAGAGGAAAACCTCGAACTTTCAAAAAGCATCGACGAAATGGCAAAGATAACAGGCGGGATACAGAATCATATAATGAACCTCAGGATGGTTCCGCTCAAGCAGACGTTTCAGAAAATGAACCGCCTCGTGCGCGACCTTTCTCGAAAGACCGACAAACTGGTCAACTTTTCAATGTTCGGCGAGGAAACGGAAATAGACAAAACAATAGTCGAACAACTCAACGATCCGCTGGTGCATCTCCTTAGAAACTCGGTTGACCACGGGCTTGAAGGCCCAAAAGAAAGAAGGGCGGCGGGCAAGGAGCCCGAAGGTACGATTACTCTTGGCGCCTACCAGAAAGGGGGCAACGTCATATTGGAAATAAGGGACGACGGCGGGGGTATTGACATGGAAAAAATACTCAAAAAAGCCGTTGAAAAGGGGCTTGCCGAGGAAGGCAGGTCGTACACCGACCAAGAGATTAAAGATTTCCTCTTCCTTCCCGGCTTTTCCACCCACGCGGTTGCAACCGATATTTCGGGAAGGGGCGTAGGTTTGGACGTCGTTCGCCGGAACGTGCACCAGCTTGGGGGAAGAATTGAAATCATCACCGAAAAGGGAAAAGGCAGCAATTTCGTTGTGAAGCTGCCTCTTACGATGGCCATAGTGGACGGAATGCTCGTAAGGGTTGGTCAAGAACGCTACATCATCCCAACGGTGGCAATATCCGAATCCCTGCGGCCACGGAAAAGCCAGATTAGCACCGTTATTGGGAAGGGCGAGGTGATAAACGTTCGCGGGGCGCTTATCCCCCTTGTCCGCTTGCACGAGCTTTTCGGAATTCCTAACGGACAGAAAAACGCAACTGAAAGCCTGGTGATAATAGTAAGCACGGAAAAAGAAAGCCGCGGCCTATTGGTGGACGACCTACTTGGCCAGCAGCAGGTGGTCATAAAAAACCTCGATAAAAGATTGAGGGGAATAAGATGTTTTTCGGGCAGCTCTATACTGGCCGACGGCTTGGTGGGCTTGATTATAGACGCTGGAGGCATATTCGAAATGGCATCCAGTTGAAAGAACAAATTGATTTCAGGAGCTAGATTGAATAAAATCAGCGTGTATTACTTTATTGGGGAGAAGTCGCTATGAGTGCGGATACCTTGGTTAACGAAGAATCGAAGTTAAAGGAATCCTTGGAAGAACGGAAACTGGCTAAGGAAGGAAAGTACCTTACCTTTATTCTGGGGGACGAAGAATACGGGCTTGAGATCCTTAAGGTCAGGGAAATAATCAGCGTGATGGAAATTACGGAGGTTCCGCAGGTTCCATCGTTCATAAAGGGCGTCATAAACCTCAGGGGAAGGGTTATTCCGATAATCGACCTCCGCCTTAAATTCGGCATGCCCGAAGTCGAGTACACCCGCGAAACGTGCATAATCGTCGTTAACGTTAAGAAACTCCTGCTGGGAATAGTTGTCGATACGGTGGCGGAGGTTCTCGACATTCCCGAAAAAGACATCGAGAAACCGCCCACATTCGGGGGTTCCATAAGAACCGATTTCATTCTCGGCATGGGTAAGGTGAAGAACAAGGTGAAAATACTCCTTAATATAGCCAAGGTTCTTTCAACAGACGAGTTGGAAATAGTTGCACAGACGGAAAATGCCGGAGAGTAACTAGAAAGACTAGCCAATATTATCGGCAACCATTAAATAGATCGAGAAGGGTTATCGTGTCCTGAAAATGATTTAATATGAAAGCAAGAGGGAACCGGTTTCTTTAATTTTTGCTTTTGGGGGATGGAAGGAGAAAGCAATGTTTATCAAAAAAAGCCTTATGGCTAAACTCATTGTCTCTTTTGTGCTTGCAGGCATAATTCCATTTGGCATTACCGCAATAATATCCTTGAATAAATCCAGCGCCGCCCTTTCGGAACAGGCCTACAACCAGCTTGTCAGCCTAAGGGAAATAAAAAAGTCCCAGATACAGCGCTTCTTCGCCGAACGCAAGGGCGATATGGGCGTCATCGTTGAAACCGTCAGGGCATTGCAAGGTGAGGCGATGAAAAAAATGGAAGCCATCAGGGAAATAAAAAAGAGCGCCATAGAACGCTACTTTCAGGCAATCCGCGACCAGATTGTAACCTTCTCCGAAGACAAGATGGTAGTGAACGCCATGCGGCAGTTTAAAGGGCATTTCCGCTCCTTCCGCGCGGACAACAAAATCACAGATGAAAGTCTTGGAAAAATGCGTGACCGGTTGTTTACTTATTACAGCGGGGAGTTTACGGAGGAGTACAAAAAGAATAACGACGGCAAGGTCCCCGACGTGCAGGGAATTTTCAACCAGCTTGATGCCGATTCGATAGCGCTCCAGCACGCCTACATTAGGGCGAATAGAAACCCGCTGGGTAGCAAACACCTGCTGGACGCCAACCCGGGCGGTTCGCCGTACAGCAGATTGCACCAAACCGTACACCCGATTATCAGGAGCTATCTCGATAAATTCGGCTATTACGACATTTTTCTTGTCGATTCGAGAACCGGAGATATAGTTTATTCGGTCTTTAAAGAACTAGACTACTCTACATCGCTGATTAACGGTCCTTTTGCCAAAACAAACTTCGGCGAGGCATTCCGGAAAGCCAACGCCGCCGGTAATAAAGACGCCGTTGTATTGCTTGACTACGAATTCTACACTCCTTCATACGAGGCTCCCGCAAGTTTCATCGCCTCGCCGATATTCGAAGGCAATAAAAAGATAGGCGTTGCCATTTTCCAGATGCCGGTCGACCGTATAAACACGATTGTTCAGGAGCGCTCCGGAATGGGTAAAACCGGCGAAAGCTATCTTGTAGGCAGGCTGGGCGGCAAAACCTACTATCGCAGCGAACGCGTGGTTAAATCGGGAAAGATAGGCCAACCGAAATCCGGTAAAGAGATAGACGCGGCGCTGGACGGAAAATCGGATACAAGAATCAAAATGGGCAGCACGGGCAAGCTGGAAATAACCAGCTTCGCGCCGGTCAAGATTGAAGGTCTTGAGTGGATGATTAATAATTCCGTCTCGCTCGAAGAGGTAATAGCTCCGAAACGTAAAGGGGAAAGGGACGATTATTTTGCAAAATACATTAACCTGTACGGCTATTATGATTTCTTCCTTATCAGCCCGGCGGGGAATGTTTTCTATACCGTCACACATGAAGCCGATTATCAGACAAATATGGTTGACGGAAAGTACAGCAATTCGGGCCTCGGCAAACTTACGAGGAGGGTTTTGCAAACCAAGCAATATGAAATTGCCGATTTCGAGCCTTATGCTCCAAGCGCCGGAGAGCCGGCTGCTTTTATCGCCCAGTCAATTGTAGAGAACGGTGAAGTCCAATTAATCGTGGCGCTTCAGCTTTCGCTGGAGGCGATCAACAGCATCATGCAAGAGCGCGAAGGCATGGGAGAAACCGGCGAGACATACCTTGTAGGCCAGGACAAACTTATGCGTTCCGATTCCTACCTCGATCCGACAAACCACAACGTGAAGGCCTCTTTCGCCAATCCGTCTCTCGGTAGCGTCGATACAGAGGCCGCGCGCGAAGCCCTTGCCGGAAAGACCGGCCAGAAGATCGTAATAGATTACAACGGCAACCCCGTCCTTTCCGCATTCACGCCGTTGAAGGTCGGCGAGACTAGCTGGGCCTTGCTTGCCGAAATAGACGAATGGGAGGCATTTGCGGCCATCACGGCGATCAAATGGCTAATAGGGATGCTGTCGCTGATTACCGTTATCGCGGTTGTGGCGCTGGGGTACGTTGTCGGCCGCTCCATAGCCGTACCCATCGGAAGGATTACCGAAAACCTCGCCGAGGCGTCCAAACAAACTTCCTCCGCCGCCCAGCAGATTTCGGTGGCCAGCCAGACTCTTGCCGAAGGGTCAACTGAGCAGGCATCGTCGCTTGAAGAGACCTCGGCCTCGCTTGAACAGATCGCAAGCATGACGCGCCAGAACGCCGACAACGCAAACTCGGCAAACGCGCTCATGCAGGAAAGCAAGTCGAACGTGGACAGCGGCGTGCATTCCATGGGGGATATGGTGCAGGCGATGGATTCTATCAAGGAGTCGTCGCGCGAGATCAGTAAGATCATCAAGGTTATTGAGGAAATAGCGTTCCAGACGAACCTGCTGGCCCTGAACGCCGCGGTGGAAGCCGCGCGCGCCGGAGAACACGGCAAGGGATTTGCCGTTGTTGCCGAAGAGGTACGCAATCTGGCGCAACGCTCCGCCACCGCGTCCAAGGACACCGCCTCCCTTATCGAGAACGCCGTCAAAAAGTCCGAGGAAGGCTCCGTGATTGTGGAAAGTTCAGCAAAAGCACTCGACGCAATCGCCGAGAGCACTAAGAAAGTGGGCGATCTTGTAGGCGAGATAGCGGCCGCCTCCAACGAGCAGGCACAGGGGATAGACCAGGTAAACCGGGCAGTAAGCCAGATGGACCAGGTTACTCAAAGTAATGCGGCAAGCGCGGAAGAATCTGCATCGGCAAGTGAACAGCTTAATGCACAGTCGGAGAGTTTAAACGAAGTGGTGAACGAATTGTTCGAAATGGTAAGTGGAGCCAAACGCGGCGCCGCTGCCACTGCATCGTTACATACCGCTCCTGTCCATAAACCTGTAGCGCGGCTTAAAGGCCTGCCGAAACCTTCTCATGCAAACGTTAAGTCTGTTAGCAAAACTAAAACGCACAATCCTGTGGTTAAAGGTGGAAGCTCAAAAGCAATCAGGCAGGCTGAAGACGTGATTCCTTTTGATGACCATGATTACAAAGACTTTTAGCTCTTTCTTTACTCATTGAATGGAGCGAGATGGAGCAGATCAAGGATTTAACGGTCAGGGATTTCGATCTATTCCGGCAACTAATCTATAAACAAAGCGGAATTTCACTCAACGATTCGAAAAAGGAACTCCTGCGCACGCGCCTCAGGAAAAGGCTGGTTAAAGAGGGCTACAAATCTTATCGGGACTATTACAATTTTGTGAAAGACGATAAAACGGGACAAGCGCTTGTTTCGCTTCTGGACGACATTTCAACGAACCTTACGAGCTTTTACCGTGAGATAAACCATTTTAAATTCCTTGACAGCGTTTTACCGGACTGGATAAAGAAAAAGGAGAGACAGGGGGACACGGGTTTCCGGATCTGGAGCGCGGGATGTTCCACAGGTGAGGAACCATATACCCTTGCTTTTACCATGCTGCGCAATCTGAGCGATAAACGCGGCTGGCAGTTAAAGATACTTGCAACCGACATTTCCACCGAGGTGTTGGCGCGCGCCAGCGCGGGAGTTTACGATGTAAACCGCGTTAAGGACGTACCGCCGGCAGTCCGAAACGCCTATTTTGAAAAGACCGTTAGCGACAAAGACACGCCCGCTGTTCGCGTAAAGCAGAAAATAAGGGATATGATACTTTTTAAGCGTTTAAACCTGATGGCGCCGAGCTTTCCCTTCAAAAACCAGTTCGACTTCATCTTCTGCCGCAACGTGATGATTTATTTCGACCGGAACACCCAGGAGACCCTTGTGGGAAAGTATTACCGCTCCATTAAAAATGGCGGGTTTCTTCTAGTCGGACATTCTGAAAGCCTTACAGGGCTTAATCATCAGTTCAAGTATGTTAAACCGACGATTTACCAGAAGTGATAGTATAGACGCCATGCGAAAGTTTTAGGGGGGGTGTAGAATGGACATGGATCCCGAAGTCTTTAAGGAATACATAGCGGAAGTATTCGAATCGTTGGAAGGGCTTGACGAAAAGTTTGTTGCGCTGGAGAGCAATCCCAATGATACGAAAATAATAGATTCCATATTCAGGCCCGTACACAGCATTAAGGGGAGTTCAGCATTCTTCGGCCTCGAACACGTCAAGAATTTCTCGCACAAGCTTGAAAACCTGCTCGACGACCTGCGCAAAGGGAAAAGATCCGTTAACAATATTGTCATAGACAACCTCCTTAAAGGAACCGATTATCTAAAGGAAATGTTCGACCGCGTGGTGGGGGGAGACACGGTAAATGAAATGACCGGCGCGGAGACGGAGTTCATAGAAAATCTCGAAAAAAGGATAGATACGGCAGGAAAAGCAAAAGGTGAAAAGGATCTTGAATATTATCTTTCAAGAATGGCCACTGTAGTGCAAAAACTGCAAAAAACGGAATTGGGGGAAAGTGAACTTCTTACGGAACTTCTGGACAACGTTAGAATGAGCCTGGTATTGGCTGCAAGGACTGAAAAGCCGGAGGCGGAAATAAGGGTTCAAAAGATAGGCGAAATACTTGTGATCGGAGGAAAGGCCGATCCCGTTAAGGTAGAAGAAGCCGCAATAGCCAAAAAGCCTGAAGAAAAGCTGGGCGAAACGCTGGTGAGGCAGGGCGTGGTTTCTAAGGAAGCCGTGGAAGAGGCGGTAAGAACGCAAAAAAAGCAGACGGAAGAAGTGCAAAAAGCCAGACTTACGGTGCAGAAAACCATGCGCATTGACGAAGAAAAAGTGGACGAATTCATGAGCCAGATCGGCGAACTCGTTATCATCTCCGAAGTATTCAACTATCTCGAAAAGAAGATTAACGCCATTCCCGGAGCGTCCGCCATTTCCAAGGAGTTCAAAAACGCCAGCCTAACGTTTTCCGAACTGACCTTCAGGCTGCAACATGGTCTTTCCGAAGTGCGCAAGGTGCAGATAAAGGGGCTTTTCCAAAAAATACCGCGCCTGGTAAGGGACACGGCATCGCTTATCGGCAAAAGCGTGGACATAGAGATAACGGGCGATGACTTGATGCTGGACAAAAGCCTCATGGAAAAGCTCGAATCCCCCATGATACACATGGTTCGAAACGCGGTTGACCATGGAATAGAAATGCCGGACGAGAGAAAAAGCGCGGGCAAACCGGAAAAGGGTTCGATAAGGCTTTCGGCGGAATTGAAGGGAGAAATACTTACGATAACCCTGCAGGACGACGGCGCCGGGCTGAACAAAAACAAACTTGTCAAAAAGGCCCTTAGCAAGGGGATACTCAACGCGGCCGAAGCCGAATCTATTTCGGACAAGGATGCCTTCGAACTGATATTGGCGCCGGGGTTCTCCACCGCCGAAGTAATAACGGACGTATCCGGCCGCGGCGTAGGAATGGACGTGGTAAGAAGCGCGCTGGAAGAAGTTAAGGGGAAATTGGAAATAGAATCCGCCTTCGGCAAGGGGTCCACTTTTATTATACGCCTGCCGGTTTCCACCACGCTTCTTACCATAAACGGCTTGATTGTAGCCGTGGGCGATGCCAAGCTTATCTTCCCCGTGGAAGACGTAAAAGAATCGATACGGCCCACGAAGGAAGAACTTTTTACCGTAAAAGAAAAGGAAGAGATGATTAACATCCGCGGCAACCTGTACCCCCTTGTGCGGCTGCATAAAAATTTCCACATACAGACATCGGTCACCAATCCGATGGACGGGGTGGGGATAATAGTGGAAAAAAACGGCAGAACTTCATGCATAATGGCCGACGCCATTGTCGAACAGCAAAACGTGGTGCTGAAAGACCTTGGCCGCGTCTTTCGCGGGGTAAAGGGGATAAAGGGCGGCGCCATTCTGGGCGACGGAACCATCGGGCTTGTGATTAACGTTGAAGGGCTCCTGGAGGAAATGTAAATGGTATCTCCCGCGGCTTTTAACGCGTTCTTTGAGGAAAGCGATACCCACGTTGAAACGATAGAATCCTCGCTCCTCGCGCTGGAAAAGGACAATAGAAACGCGAACATTATCGACGAACTCTTCCGTGCGGTTCACAGCCTTAAAGGGAATGCCGGTCTTGTAGGGCTTTTGGAAATACACGATACGGCGCACAAGATGGAAACCGTCATGGACGACATAAAGAAAAGCGGGGTCGCCGTGGATCAGGGGCACCGCGACAGTCTTTTCGAAATGTTCGACAAACTGAAATTTTTAATAGAAAGCGCCAGCCCGGGTTCGCAGGGCAAAAAAGAGGGTCAACCGGCCAAAAAGGATTTGCGTAAATCGGCGGCGGAAGGGGGAGAGAAAACGGCATCAGCCTCCGAAAAAAAGCCAAAGGAGGGGGAGAAGGCAAAGGCGAAAGTAAAAACCAAAAAGTCTTTCCTCACCTTCATGCTGGGAAGGGAGGAATACGGGCTCGACATCACGGCCGTGCGGGAAATTATCTTAAAGAGACACATTACAAGGGTGCCGAAGGCAAAATCCTTTGTGGCGGGGATAATGAACCTGCGCGGAATGGTCATCCCCGTAATAGACGCTAAAAAGAAACTGAAATTTACCGGCGTACAGGAAGACAATGAAGGCAACATAATCGTGGTGGAAGAATATAGCATCACTACCGGGATTCTGGTTGATTTGGTGAAAGACATTGTAAACCTCGATGAAGATATGATCGTCTCCCCCGAAACGGCCCTTGGAAAGAGAGCCGACACCGAATACGTGGAGGGAATAGGCAAAACCGAAAAAACGTCAATTATTCTGCTTGATGTAAATACGTTCTGCAACTCAAAAGAAGAGTACTTTTGAGCAATGTCAAAAATTAAAGTACTTATAATCGACGATTCTGCCGTAGTCAGAAGCATTCTCAGCGAAGCGCTTAAGAAGGATCCGGGAATAGAGGTGGTAGGCACCGCGACCGATCCCTACGTGGCCAGGGATAAAATAGCGAAACTTCATCCGGACGTGCTGACACTGGACGTGGAAATGCCGCGAATGGACGGCATAACTTTCCTGCGAAAGCTTATGGCGGCAAGGCCGATGCCCGTGGTGATGGTAAGCTCGCTTACCCAGTCGGGCGCCGAAACCACTTTGGCCGCAATGGAAGCCGGGGCGCTGGAGATTGTGGCTAAACCGAGGCTCGATTCCAGTATCGGAGGCGTAGCGGAAATTACCACTGAAGTGGTTGATAAGGTCAAAGCCGCCGCCAAGGCAAAGATGTCCGTCTACACTGCCCAGATCAAGGCGCATATGAAATCGCTGCCAAAGGCGCTCGATTCCGCAATGATTAAGACTACCGAAAAAGTCGTGGCCATCGGCGCATCAACCGGCGGAACGGAGGCATTAAAGGACGTGCTTACGAGGATGCCTGTAAACTCGCCTGGAATAATGGTTGTGCAGCATATGCCGCCGGGGTTTACCAAGGCGTTTGCGGAGCGCCTCGACAACCTTTGCCAAATGCAGGTTGCGGAGGCAAAAGACGGCGATTCCGTTATTCCGGGGCGCGTACTTCTATCGCCCGGCGGCAACCACATGGTTCTTAGAAGGAGTGGCGCGCGTTATTATGTAAACGTGAAAAACGGCCCCCTTGTAATGCACCACCGGCCGTCGGTCGAGGTTTTATTCAACTCCGTTGCAAAGATGGCGGGCGCCAACTCCGTGGGCGTAATGCTTACCGGCATGGGGGGCGACGGCGCCAGCGGCATGAAGGCCATGAAAGACTCGGGGGCGTTCAATATAGCGCAAGACGAAGCCAGTTGCGTGGTTTTCGGAATGCCAAAGGAAGCCATTAAGATAGGAGCTGTGGATAAGGTGGTTCCTCTCAGCAAAGTGTCGGAGACCATCATAAAACATCTGTAGCCTTTGGGCGGCTGGAATCCACCAAAAAACTTATTGTCGGCCGCCAAATTAGGCTATACTATGTGGCTAAAATGGGTAAAGGAAGTGTAATCATTTGAGTACCAAGCTTTTATTTGCGGACGATTCTGTAACAATGCAAAAGGTTATCCAGCTTACGCTGGAAAACGAGGATGTAAGCGTTCTAATTGCCGGAGACGGCGAGGACGCTTTCAGGCTGGCGGAATCGGAAAAACCCAACATAATCATTGCGGACGTGGCCATGCCGGGCATGGACGGCTTCAAACTTTGTGAAAAAGTTAAACAGACGCCCTCAACCTCCGACATTCCGGTAATCCTGATTTCCGGGGAACTAGAACAGTACGACGATGAACGCGGCAGGGAAGTGGGCGCCGACCACCATATAACCAAACCTTTCAAATCGGAAGAGCTGATAAATGCCATAAAGGAATTTGCCGCCGAAGCGTCGGCCACATCCGGCGGAGAACGGGGTGAAGCGGAAGAATTGCAGGGCGTGGAAACGGAGCCGGAACAGGAGTTACCACACGAAGAAGAGAGTGACGAGCTTGTTGCCGAGGCTGTGGCGGATAACGGTCAAGAGCCGCCCATGCTGGAATTAACGGACGCAAGCGCCGCTTCTTCGGAAGACCTTTCAGACGAGCCCGACGAAGAACTGGAGATTATAGACGACGATCTAAACGACGATCTGGACGATAGTCCTGATGATGAAGTTGATGAAGCCGAAGAACTTGCGGAAGTAGACGAATTGGACTTGGAAGGTTTAGACGAAATTGCCGGAGCGGTTAAAGAAGAAAATGTTGAAGAAGAAAATGCTGAAGAAGTCGCGGTAGCAGAGCAGGAATCACCGCCGGAGGCATCGGCGGAACGTGAAGAGCAGTTGTTCAATGTGGAAGACCTGCCGGAAGTGGCTGAAATTACCGATGCCGGAATTCCCGAAATAGGGGAAACCGCCGAGGGAAGTGAATCGGAAGAAAGTGAATCGATAGAAGAGATACTGAAAGAGGAAATTGCAATGCGGTCGGAGCCGGACGAATTTCAAGAAAAGCCCGACGTGGCCGACCAGATACTCACGGACGTATTCAAAGGAACCGATGACGACGAACCATTGGGCGATCTGGACGGTATCGCGCAAGAGACTGCCCAGGGCGCAGTGGACGAAGTTTCGGAAACGCCCGAAGAGGCGCCTGCCACTGATATGGGCATAGATTTAGGCGATGCGGTGCGTGAATCCGTGGCAAGCGCCGTTGGCGATTTTATGCGGGAAGAAGCTCCCGCAATACTCAGGGACGCGTTGAGGGAATCGATAGATAGCAGCTTTAAATCCGTGCTTGAGTCGGAACTGGAAAACGCGATCAAGGAAGAACTCGGGAAAATGATCGGAGAAAGTCTGCGCTCGATCATTCCTGAAATCCTTAAAATGACTGAAAAGGTGACAACGCAGATTACTCCAAAAATTGCTGAAGAAATGATTAAAATCGCCATCGAAAAGATAAAAACGGGCGATGATGCATAATTGGACAAACACGAACTAAGCAAACGGTACGACCCCAAGGAAGTCAGCCGCCGTTGGTATTCCATGTGGATGGAAAGGGGCTACTTCCGCGGGAAAGACGGCGACAAACGCCCAAGCTTCTCCATCGTCATACCCCCCCCGAACGTAACGGGCTCGCTGCATCTCGGCCATGCGCTGGACAACACTTTGCAGGACATACTCATACGCCACAAGCGCATGAGCGGTTTCAACGCCATGTGGATGCCGGGAACCGACCACGCGGGAATAGCCACCCAGAACGTCGTGGAAAGGGAGCTTAAAAAGGAAGGCCTTTCACGCCACGATCTTGGCCGCGAAAAGTTTATCGAAAAGGTGTGGGAGTGGAAAGAGAAATACGGCGGAAAAATAGTGGAGCAGCTAAAGGAACTGGGCGCATCGTGCGACTGGGACCGCCAGCGCTTCACCATGGACGAGGGGCTTTCGCGCGCAGTGCGGGAAGTTTTCGTGCGCCTTTATGAAGAAGAGCTTATATACCGCGCCAACTACATCACCAACTGGTGCCCCAGGTGCCATACGGCCCTTTCCGACCTTGAGGTGGAATACCACGAAAGGAAATCGCATCTTTATTACATCGATTATCCACTGGCCGTGGCCGATCAGGACGCCAGGCTTACCATCGCCACCACCCGCCCGGAAACGATGCTGGGCGATACCGCCGTCGCCGTCAATCCCGAAGACGAACGCTATAAAAACTTCATCGGCAAAAAGGTTCTTCTGCCGCTAGCGGACAGGGAGATACCTGTAATCGCGGATGAGTATGTGGACAAGGACTTCGGCACCGGCGCGCTGAAGATAACGCCTGCGCACGATCCCAACGATTTCGAGATAGGCAAAAGACACGATTTGCCGGAAATTACGGTAATTGGTAAAGACGCGCGGATGATTAACGTGCCGGAAAAATATATGGGACATTCGCGCGAGGACTGCCGGAAGACGGTTGTCGAAGACCTCGAAAAGGCCGGCTTTTTGACCAAAACAGAAAAGTACACCCACGCCGTCGGCGAATGTTACCGTTGTAAAACAACCGTCGAGCCAAACCTCGGCATGCAGTGGTTCGTAAAAACCAAACCCCTTGCCGAAAAGGCGATAGAAGCGGTGAAAAACGGCGACATCGAATTCATACCCAAAAACTGGGAAAACACCTACTTCGAATGGATGAACAACATTCGCGACTGGTGCATCTCGCGCCAGATATGGTGGGGGCATCGGATACCGGCGTGGTTCTGCGACGATTGCGGCGGGGTAACCGTCTCGCGCGAGGACGTAACGGTGTGCGGCAAGTGTAAAAGCAAAAACGTAAAGCAGGAAACCGATGTGCTGGACACATGGTTTTCATCCGGCCTGTGGCCCTTTTCGACGCTCGGCTGGCCGGATGATACCGAGGCCCTGAAAACTTTTTATCCCACGTCGGTCCTTGTGACGGGGTTGGACATAATCTTTTTCTGGGTGGCGCGCATGATAATGATGGGCCTCAAATTTACCGGCAGGCCGCCCTTCGCAAAGGTTTACGTGCATGCACTCGTGCGCGACGCCGAAGGGAAGAAGATGAGCAAGTCCAAAGGCAACGTCATCGACCCGCTGGAATTAATGATGGAATACGGCGTCGATGCGCTGCGTTTTACCGTATGCTCAATCGAATCGCAGGGACGCGATGCGCGCATGTCTGAAAAACGCATTGAAGGATACCGCAACTTCGTCAACAAACTCTGGAACGCCTCCCGGTTCGTCCTCATGAATCTGGGCGATTACGACGGGAAAACCGACATTAAAGAGCTCAAGCTTGGCGTGCAGGACAGGTGGATACTATCCCGCCTTCAAAAAACGATTTCGGAAGTGGATAAAGCATTCGGGCAGTTCCGTTTTAATGAAATAGCCAACAGGCTTTACGCCTTCACCTGGCGCGAGCTTTGCGATTGGTACATAGAGCTTGTAAAGCCCCGCCTAGCCTCGAACGAAAAGGACGCGGCCCGCGCCGTTCTCGTCCACCTTCTCGACAACGTCCTTCGCCTTATGCATCCTGTGATGCCCTTCGTAACGGAGGAGATATACCAAAAGCTTCCCGGTTCGGGTGAATCGATAATGATCGCCGAATACCCTAAACCCGACGAAAGCCTGATCGACGACGACGCGGAAGCGGAAATGGAAACGGTGATGGAAATAGTCGCGTCGATCCGTTCGATACGCGCGCAGCTTGGAATTCCGTACAGCGTGAAGTTTAACGCCATCGTAAAATGCGCGGACGACGGTGGCGCAAAGAAAGCCGCCGCACACGCCGGATCGATACAAACGCTTGCGCGGCTTAACGGACTTGAAATTTCCACGGACGCCGCGCGACCGCCCCATTCGGCAACCGGCGTTATGCACCATGCGGAGGTTTACGTGCCGCTGGAAGGGATCATCGACATAGAAAAGGAAAAGGCGCGCCTGGCCAAAGAACTGAATAAGGTGGAAAAAGACATCGTATTTTTTGAAAAAAAATTCGCCAACGACAACTTCGTGAAAAACGCGCCCAAAGAAGTTCTGGAAAAAGACAGGAAAAAACACGGCGAACTGAACTGTCTACAAGCGGGAATAAAAGAATCTATTTCATGGCTCAAATGATCCGCCGTTTTGCTGGCATAAGGCGTATTGTTAAATACCCTTTAACCACCCGTAAACGTAACCGGCCACGTCTTCCCAACCCGGCTCGCCGATCACGTTATGCGCGCGGCCTTCAAACTCCTTGTACGTTGAGACCGCTTTATATTTATCGGCCACTTTCTTTACTACTTTGGCGGGGGTGATCCGGTCTTGCCCTCCGGAGGTGATAAGGAGCGGTATTTTAATTTTGCTCTCGTCCACTGTCGCCGCCCGGTTGTTGTCGAATATCCAAAAGCCGATTTCCGCAATTACGCGGCCCGACTCGTAAACCATCTTTTTATAATAATCCTTTTGGTCCTCTACCGGCGTTTGATGAAGTACTGAATAGACTATTTTGTCGAATGAAGGTTTAAACGGTTTGCGCCAGAACGCCCATGTTAAAAGGCATGCGGAAAAGCTATAGACCACGGTTGGGGCAAGCGCGATGATTCCCGCCGGAGCCGCAGGCGATAGAAGGATACCCGCCTTGCCAAGGCCGCGGGCCGCCAGAATCTGCGTAAGAAGTCCGCCCATCGAATGGCCCATTATAATCGGCGGTTCGGCGAGCTTTTTTATTTCTGCTTCCAGAAAGTCGGCGTAATCGATAAGGCTTGCCGTTCCGATCTTGGGATGGGGCGGGTCGTCGGGGTTTACGTCGTGATATGGCAG
>SDBV01007265.1_pt1 | contig 15180 bp, 10 predicted proteins | sample 2277081 | NCBI WGS metagenome assembly SDBV01 (sample SAMN10402039, study PRJNA504765) | marine sediment metagenome | isolation source: marine sediment core GS10_PC15, 223 cmbsf | place: Arctic Ocean: Southern Knipovich Ridge | collected 2010
CCATTATGTTAGAATAACGAAGAGTTAAAAAATGGCAGTACATCTTCACTAAAAATTGAGGAGACACCCGGATTATGCTTACTAGAAAACTCTTACACCTCATGCTCCTCTTTCTCTCATTTAATCTTAGTGCAATGGAGAGCGCCGCGGAGCATAAAAAAATAAACCTTGAACCGGCCGAAACGCTTGCGGACCAGCAGCTCGTACGCCCAATGGTGGCAGAACTTCAAATAGTTCTGAGCGATGATGACGTTGCTAACATTACCTCATTCGGGGACGTTGTCTGCCAGGGTTTTAGTGGTCCCTTGAGGGAAACACCGGTACTTAGCCTGAGTGGCAATAACCTCACTGCATTGCCTCAAGGATTTGAAGGGCTTACCGCCCTTAAGAAGCTTTCACTTAGTTACAATAGGTTAAGGGAGTTATTTCCGCCACAGTGTTCACCTCCTAACCTTGAAGAGCTCAATATATCACATACGCTTGTTGGTAGGGGGAAAAACATCGTTTGGAGTGGACTTTACCGCCTCAGAAAACTTGTGGCCAGACATGCACAGCTAAAGGAGCTTGATGATACCGTCTGTAACCTTTCAAGCCTCACGTCTGTAGATTTTTCACATAATAGTTTTGAAACGATCTCCCCTATGCTCACTATGCGCAGTACTCTTGTGTATCTCAATTTTTGCCATAACAGAATAACTACCCTCTCTGCAATGATAAGTAATCTGTATCTCCTTCAAGAGTTGCACCTTGACTCAAATAAATTTAAGACTCTTCCTGCCGAGATTGGACAACTTCCCCAATTAAGAGTTCTTTCTTTAAATGATAATCAACTGCAAGCTGTTCCCAACGGAATAGAGCTACTTACCAATCTTCGTAAATTATGCCTAGCAAGAAATCTCCTCCACGAATTTCCTCAGCAAATCTGCAAACTCACGCAGCTCGAAGAACTGTATCTTGATTCAAATAAGTTGACTTCTCTCTGCTCCGGACTTGATGAGCCTCAACTACATGCGCTTACAACATTAGCCATTTTTTCGATAAGCCATAATCAGCTCCAACGGCTCCCTCATAGAATCGTAATTTTAGAACCACTCAGAAAACTAAATCTTTCTCACAATCAACTTACGAGTGTGCCATGGGAAATCGCAAAATTAACTCGTCTTGAAGAGCTCATCATTGATAATAACCGCATAGAATCGATTCCTGATTTTCTTGTGGAACTACCGTGCCTCGTAAAGCTTTCGATGCGATATAATCTGACACCAGATCTTGAAGCAAAAGCTCAACAGCTTAGAAAGACGATTAAACTCGTCTTGACCCAGTGACACCTAAAGAGAAGGTGAGAGTTCTTCTGAAAGTTCACCCTCCTTTAGTAAAGCTTGCATTGCGTTTGTACACTCCGCTGGGGTCTCGCCATCTCTATTTATTGCCAGGCGATTAGCACCCCAACGAACGAGATACTTGGCAACAACTTCATGGTTAAAGCGTACAGCTATATGGAGCGGCGTATCGAGAGTTTTAGTGAGCTCATTAACCCATCCACCATTTCTAATAAGAAACTTAACCGTCTCGAGTTCCCCCTCGAAAGCTGCCCAGTGAAGCGCAGTCAAGCCATAAGCATCAACCTCATCAACAAAAGCTCAACCATATGTAGATAGCCTTTTTTCGCAGCGTAATGTAGAGGAGATTCGTCCTTTCGATTTGTTTGATGAATATTATATGGCTGGGGCTGTCTTAAGATCTGTGTCATTCTGACAATCTCTTGTAAATCTTTTAGTTGGCATGCAGCTAAACCGGCGGTACTTAAATAATGGTCCATTTTTCGGTTATCACCGAGGCCTCCAACCCTAAAATAGTAAAGAGTTCCTAGGTGCAAATCTGCTCTTGCTCGCACTTCTAGATCTTCTTTCTGTTCTGCAGCCTCTTCAAAATACTGACAAGCTCGAGCATAATCTGGCTTATACTCTTCATCTTCCAGTAGATACTGTTCAGCAACTGCCAGGAGTGCTTTGGGTGACATAGCTGGTTTGTCTTTTTTAGTAAGCGATTCCATCGGATATACCGAAGATGATATGCCTAGTATAAGAAACAAACTAATACAACAGACCATTGCTGTAGGAATCCTTCCAAAATGATAGCTTCATCGCACTAAGAAAACTCTTCCCGTGAATATACCATGGAACAGACACCTCTAACACTGCAAGCTCGTGACCTTCAGTACCCCAACTTACCTCTAAAGCTTAACCTAATCTTTGTGATTATCTTGCTTTTTATTGAGACATTCAACAACCTCGGTTAGTCTCTTAATCTTGGCAAGCAAAAGCGGCACTTCTTCTTTATAGGCTTTCAGTTTCTCAATGGCCAGTTTTTCAATTGCCGTGGCTGCCTGTCTATCAACTTTACTTGCCAATTCCTCAATCCCATTAGCAATCTGGTGCCCAAAAGACCGTTGCTCACGTTCATCAACCATTTGCTCAATCTCGAGCTTCTTGAGAATCAATTTTTCAATTTCACCAGCCAGTTTTCTACTAGTTAGTTTCTCAATGGCCTGTTCCTTACGGGCATCTTTTCTAAGAGTCATTTGTTCAATTCTATTCGCCAGGTTTTCAACTTCTTCAGCCAATTTTTCAATGTTCAGGTTCCCAATGGCTAGCATTCTAAGGACCTCATCCTTCAGGGGCTGAACACCCTTCTTAATGATCCGTCCCTCAAGGTCAGCTAGCCGTTTCTCACTATTCGATTTCATCCCTTCATGATATTGTTTCTCAAAGGACAGTTCTGCCATTTCAGCCTTCAGCTTCTCAATGGCCTGTTCTTCAGTTTCATCAAGCTGGTTCCTAACTTCATCAACCTGTTTTTTAAAGGCCAATTTCTCCAAGGCTCGTTTCTCAGCGGCCTTTTTCCTAAGTTCATCAACCTGTTTCTCAACGACGTCTACCACAAGAGCCTGTTTCCTAATGGCCAGTTGCGAAACTGCCTGCTCTACCATTGCCGGTATCTTACTAGCCAGTTTCCCAATGACCAGTTTCTCAAGTTCGCCAACCTGTTCCTTAGTAGCAGTTTTCCTTTCAGTTAGTTTCTGTAGTTTCTGAAGTTCTTCAACCTGTTCCGTAATAGACTGCTCCTCGCTGCCACGTTGCTGAACTTCTGCAAGCTGTTTATCAATACCAAGCCTTTCAATTCCATTCACCAGTTTCCTAATAGCCTGTTTAACAACGCCAACTACCAGTTTCTCAATAAAGTCCAGAGTGGCTTGTTCCCTAGTATCATCACCCTGTTGCTCCTCTGCAAGTTCTCCGATTTTCTCAACCAAATTATCAATAGCCGGTCTACAAAGATCATCTATCAGTGTACAAATTTGATCAACCAGTTTATCAATGTCAACTTCTTCCTTCTTAATCCCGTCAATCAGCTCATCAATGCCAAACTCAGAATTCTTAAAGCCACCAGTCAGCTCACCAATAGCCAGCTTATCAATGCCAGCAACCTTCTCTTCTGCGAACAGTTTATCAGTTTCTTCCATCAACTTTTCAAAGGCCAGATTCTCAAAGACCTGCATTTTACTGAGCAGTTCCTTAGTGGCCCAACTCTTAATGGTCAGTATCTCAATTTCATCAACCAGTTCCTCAATAGCCTGCGTCACCGTCTGGACAGACTCGCAACACATGCTTTCTTCACCGGCCACCTGTTCCTCAATGGCCTCTTTCCCAATAATCTTTTTGACCATCTGGGCATACTCAAGCATTGCTGTTCTTTCATCGGTGGCCCGATTCTCAAGGTTCTCTTTTTCAATCTGAGCAAGCTGGAAAGCAGTTTTGCCTTCATTATCGGTCGTGTTAAGAAGTTTTTCCCTCAGTACTCTTCTTCGCAACAACACAGGCAAAATGTCACTAAGTCCCAACTTAGCAGCATAATGTAAAGCAGTACGTCCCAGACTATCTTGTAATTTTACATCAGCACTATGCTTCTGCCACGAAGACTTCTTTTTTCTCGCATCAACCTGATGAACCTGGCACAAAAGAAGCACTATACCTACCCTATCATCCCCATGCATCAATTCAGAAAGAACTGCTTTATGAAGAGCTGTCTGTCCAGTTGCATCCTGTATGTTAGGATTAGCGCCCCTATTAATAAGAAGACCAACTATGTCCGTGAGCCTTTTAACGCAGGCAAGATGAAGCGGGGTCGTTCTGTTGTTATCGTTAACATCCACCAGAACGCCCTCACAACTGATTAAAGACTTGGCAACGTGCAGGTTCCCTTCCTCTAATGCTCTGTGAAGTGGCGTTTTTTGATTGTCATCTTCTGCGTTAAAGTTTGTCAAATAAGCGGGAGTCTTATTACCACTTTCTTGAACCGTAACCAGAGAGGTACCGCTATCCTCTTGCAATAATAGTTCATAATCATCAGGCAAAATAGAATCATCCAGCGTTGACTCTCCCTGATCTAACTGCTTCTGACCCTCTTCTTTTGAAAAGAAATTCCTCAAGCCCCCCTTTCCTTTATGTTCAAGAACAGTTTCATCCTTCGGTCTAGTCGCAACCACCTGCTCTTTAAGATGCAGCAGCACAACATGATGACCCTCTTGCCCACCTTCTGCGACCAGGTGAACTGGTGTCCTTCCCACATTGTCCGGCACATTACAATCTGCGAACTTTTCTTCAATTAAATAGCGAGCCGCAGCAAAATGTCCCATAGCGTAAGCCACATGAAGTGGGGTCCATCCTTCCACATTAACGGCATCAACATTAGAACCGCGTAACAACTTCATTACAGAAACATAATTTCCCCATGTCGCTAAATGCAGCGGCGTATTTCTTTGCTCATCAAAACAATTCGTATCACTAAAGCCGATTAACTTCAGGAGGTACCGGGGATTAACAAGATTATCCTCAAAAACAAACGTTAGAAGTTCTTCTGCCTTATCTGCATCTTCTTTTGTACTCCTTTCTATTTTACCTAATTTATTGTCAATTAGTAAACGCAACGTTTCCTTAGAAAACTTTTTAGATCGTCCGTCTTGCGTCTCTTCCTGCTCATCTTGTCCGGCTTCTCCTATTTCTTCGGTATCAAGCTGCTCCAAAGTTACATAAACACGATTCTTCACTTTCGTGAACTCATCATTGCGTACAAGAAAAATAACTATCCTCTTTACATCATCTTCCCTCTCGATGGTATCAACATTGCTATCAAGAATATCCTTTACAGTAAGTTCATGACCACACTCACATGCATAATGTAACGGTAATTTCCCTTCATGATCTTTTGTCATGGTATACACAATACCATAATCATGCCCCATCAACATGTAAACTATGTTTCTATTTCCCCTTGCAGCCGCATAATGAAGAGCTACTCTGCCAAAGTTGTCGCGACAACTCATATCTATAGTGCCCGCTTTCAACAATGAGTAAACAGTATCTTCTTCACCTTCCCTTGCGGCCCTGTGCAAGGCAGTCATTCCCTGCTCATCAACTTCACAGGCGGGCATCTGGCATCCTGGATCGGCACAAGGTGATCCATCCACCCTGCGCGGATTCCACGGTACTCCAGCTATCAATCTGTTTCCTACACCTTCTTTCACCTGCGGTAAGTTTAGTAAATGAAATCCGGCCGTTGAAGAAAAAACTGTTTCATTACCCGTTGATTCAACCCTCTCCAGATTACTATTCAATGGTCTTTCAGCTCTTTGCTCCTCTTCAGTAAATAGCTTATCATTTCCCTTATCGCGGATTACCTCCATGGCATTACTAACGGATACCATGCTGCTCATAATAACAATCTGTAACATCATTTTTGAAAGTATTATATAGGTATAGTTATTCATCTAATATACTCCTTTTGTGCGTTATACTATTTTAGTGCCACTATAGCATCTCCAGCAGAGACTATCATCAAATCCCTCCTAAGTAAAGCTCAACTATCATCCCAAAATAGCCCTCAAACTAAACAGCATTGATAGAGACCATCGAATTATTCTAGCCTGTACATCGCTATCAAGGTTAAGCAGGAGATTGTACAGCAGGCCAAAAACATCCCCCTTTTTATCTAGCACTACTATCAGTTCTTGTAAGCGCTTCCAATCAGATGCATCTTGATAAGAACAATTTTGTTCAGTTATCTGAATGAGCTTCTCCGAACCCCAAAGTTAAAGCGTAAAAAGAACGAACAACGTGAATACTGGCAAATCAACTTTATGGTATCTTCCCCTACCGTTAGACCCTAACAGGCTCACGTAATTCATCTCGCGAAGTGAGATACTTAATAACCTCGTCCAGTTTCTCAAGCTGAGTAGGCTTGAGGGCCATTTCTCGTTCGTTGAGCTGTTCCTCTATGGCCAATTTCTCAATCTGGGCAAGCTCAAGCGCCGTTTTTCCATCATTATCACGTTCGTTAAAGACCCTTTTTGCCGATATTGTCCTTTTTAATATCACACGTACAATGTCAATAAGTCCTAACTTGGCCGCATAATGTAAGGCAGTACACCCCAGTTTATCTTCTGTTATCACTCTAGCAATATCTACTATCTTCTTGTTAGACTGATTGTTGGGCGGCTGACGCAAAAGAAAATCAACAATTACTTTTCTATCATCACCATGCATCGACTCCGAAAGAACTGCTTTATGAAGGGTTGTCTGTCCCTTAGCATCCTGAATGTTAGGATTAGCACCTCTCTTAATAAGAAGACCAACTATCTTCTTAAGCCCTTTAAAGCAGGCATGATGAAGCGGGGTAGTATCTTTATTATCGCACACATTCACCAACACCTCTGGAAACTCAATTAAACAGATAGCAAACTCCAGGTGCCCATTCTCTAATGCAATGTGCAGAGCTGTTTTTTGTTCAACGTCTTCAGCGTTAAGATTCGTCAAATAAGGAGGAGTCTTATCGCTACGCTCTTGCATCGTAAGGTAAAATTCAATGGTATCTGGTTCTGCCTGTTGGCGCCAACTATCACTCGTCTCCTCATCGATCGAAACAAACCCATCAGAGGTAGTATCCACCAAGCCCTGTTTGGTCGTAACCATTTGCAAAAGAAGGTTCTGCAGTACCGTATCGTGCCCATCTTTTCCCCCGGCAGCAGCAAGGTGCAGAGGTGTCCTTCCGTCCTTATCCTGCGCATTACAATTTGCCCACTTTTTTGCAAGTAAATAGCGAGATGCAGCAAAATGTCCCTGAGCATAAGACACATGAAGTGGGGTCCTCTTATCGTTATCACAGGCATCAACATTAGAGCCGCGTAACAGCTTCATTACGGCAACATAATTTCCGAGCGCTGCAAGATGCAGCGGCGTATTTCCTTTGCTATCAAAGCAGTTCGTATCACTAAAACCGGTTAACTTAAGGTAATACCGGGGATTGATAAGCTCTTTCTCAAAAGCAAGCTCAAGAAGCTCTTTCCCACTGCTCATTTCTCTGCGCCCTAATTCATTATCAATACTATCCCGTAACTCTTGCTTAGTCGCCGCATAAACACGCTCTTTCACTTTCTCAAAATCATCGTTGCCTGCAAGAAAAAGGGTAATTTTCTTTATATCACCTTCTTCGATAGTATCAACATTGTTATCGAGAATATACTTTACAATGGACTCATGGCCATACTTACACGCATAATGCAACGGTAGTTTCCCTTCATAATCTCGCGTCATAGTATGTACTAGGCCGTAGTCATGCGTTATCAACCTACGGAATACTTCTAATTTTCCGTTTATAGCAGCATAATGAAGCGCTACTCTACCAAGATTATCGCGGTCAGCCTTATTAATAGTGCCTGCAATCAATAATAGATTCATCCTACTCAATAGATTTATCGTATTCTCTGCACCTTCACTGGCAACCCGATGCAATTCGGTCATTCCATCAACAGCACAATCTCTTGGGCTCGTCTCTCTAGATAGCCAAGAACTGGCCAACCGCGGACTCGTATTTATGTCCTCTTCAACTTCATGCAAATAATTTTCTGAAGACCTACTTGGCTCACTTCCCGGGTCATCATAACTTGTTCCATCAGCCCTGCGCTGACTGCCCCGCCCTTCGAGGCTCTCTTCCTTTCCAACACTTTTGTTATCTCTTTCTGAATTAGAAGCAGCAGCCACCATTCTGCGTGGACTCGTTAAGGCGTTAACCGTCGGTGATAGTGGTGGTGGACTATCCTTCGGTTTTCTGCCGAGCGTAGGAAATATGCCAGTTTTTCTCACATTTTTCTTCTTTTTGGTTACTACCACAGGAGGCTCACTGGCATCACTAACGGCTACCATACTACTCATAATAACAAGCTGTAGTATAATTCTCGTAAGTCTAATACATGTATAGTTATTCATCCTATATACTCCTTCCTTATACTATCATTTTTTGTACGATAGAGTAGCACCAGGATAACCTATCACTGGAGAGTTCGCAAGTATAAGGAGTACGCAGCCTGCTTAGCAGTTTGCGTACATCAGCATGATAACAGCAGTAGTTATCTCACCACAGCATACATTACGGCGAAAGCCAATGAAAAATCACTTAGCCTTCTTAATTTGATCTCTTAATAGTTTCACTACTTCGCTATGTTTCATTCTCTGCGCAATCATAAGAGGCGTCTGCGGAGCATAACCCTCAGTGCGGTTAGTCAGACATTCTCCCTGTACTATAAGGAATTTTACCAGAGAGTAATAGCCTTTATACGCTGCCCAATGAATAATATCCCATCCATCAGTACGATCATCACTCATCATCTCAGTTTCAATCAAAAGCTCAACTATCTCACGTAAGTGATTTTCTATAGCAAGATCAAGTGGCCTTCTATTATTCTTATCGACAGCATTCATATCCGGCTGATACGTAAGTAACAACTCAACAAACTTCTTGTTTTTCTGCGCCACCGCAAGATGAAGAGGCGTAAACCCTTCGTTATCACCCAGATCTAAAAGCCGTTTAGAAGGTGGTTCAGCAGAATTGTCTACCGTTGCTACACAGTCGTTCACACATTTTACAAGGCTCTCCGAGCCTGAAAGCAATGCACAATGCAATGGAGTCCTTCCCGCATACGTTGGATGACACAATCCTGCAAGCCTGTAGCGCTGCCCACTGCCTTCTCTCTTGTTAGGTTGTTCCTGCGGCCAGTAATCGAGTAACCGCTTAACAATCTCCTCCTGACCTGCAATGCAGGCGCAATGGAGAGCCGTTTCCCCAAGCTTTGTGCATGCTATCCTGTCAGCACCATAATCGATCAACAATTTCACCAGATCACTTTTTCCAGCACGTGCTGTACAATGAAGTGCAGTCGATCCCCTCTCATTTGTTAACCCAACATCGACCCCACTATCTAATAAGCGCTTACACTCATCAAACAAACCATCCGACGCAGCTTCATACAACGCATTAGTAGGTTTCGGTAGCACCCTATTTTCCCGATCAACGACCATAGAGCGCCTTTTTTTAATCTCGCGGGCCGTGTTCATCGCTTGATCCGCAGCAACTTTTGATATGTGTACATTAAACACTTGCCTTAGTCTAATAAACGATTGATTAAGAGTAAGAATCTCCACTTCTAACGTCTTTAGCTTAGACTCACTTTTTACTTTCTTCCGCTTAAATTCCTGTATCTCTTTTTCTATTACGATAAGGTCATTGGCACAATCCTGCATGCATCTCTCATGAGTACTGTTATCATTCAGCACGGAGTGGACATCAGGTGTGGTACCATTGTGGTATGTATCAACTTCTTGTTTATGGTAAGCATGCTTCGCGGCAATCTCTTTCTTCTTATCATCCAACCTCTTCATTCTTTTGCCCAAATCGGCAGCCTCATCTCTAAGCCTATACTCTTCACGAGCAAGCTCTTCCTGCTTCTCAAGATTTCTCAAAGCAAGCAGTTCAGCCTTTCTTTGCGCTTGAATATCTTTAGGATCATAATAGTTAGCAACGTGATAGCATTCTTGAGCAATCATCTCAGGATCCTCAATGAATGAGATATCTTCAAGACTGGAAATCTCTGGTACTGCCGGACCTGCAATTGGACCATTATTCATCGAAGTACGTAAAATATCCGCCTCCTCATCAGCCTGCCTCGTACCAGCTTTCGCCCTCAACCAGCGAAAGAAACTCTTGTCCATGGCACTGCAAAGGGTACTAATACTTAACATGACGATAATAGTGATACGTTTCACCTGTTTTGCCCTTTCTCTATCCGATTCCTTGCTATTAGGTATATGGGTGTCCCCGATAGTTGGACAAGATTTGATTAGAATTAAGCAATTCTTAGAGCCAGCATTTAACTGTTTTCACTCATACTTAACATCACTTATTGTAATTTAGACTTACCTTGATTGCAAGTACTTTTTTCTCTTAATCTCAGCATATTATTCCTTTCTGGTATAGAGTAAAGTTGACGCTTCAAAACATCCGGCCTCGTATCTTAAGAAAGATAAGAACCTAACAGCTCTTTTAATTCTTTTAAACATTGTGGGGCTATTTGTGCACACTTAACAGAACCTTTCTCGCCACGGCAACGGGTTAACGCATTCTTTATGATATCAACAGGAAGTACCTCAACACCCTTCTCATCAGTTACCCTATTTTGAGGGGTACCATTAACCTTCTTAGGTAGGTTCTCAAGAATAAGTTTTACGGTCGCTATCCCCTGCTGTTCAGGTTCAACAGAGCTATAATCGAGAATAGCATCCACCGCATGACACAATGGGGTTAGCCCAGACCTATCTTGAATGAGTAACGATGCTCCTGCAGTAATAAGCAATTGGGCTATATTCAGATAATGCTCTTCGGCCGCTATATGGAGCGCAGTTAGATGCCTCTCATCCAGGAGATCGATATTCACCGGTTTAAGAGATGGCCGCCACTGATTATCCGGCTTATAAGCGATTAATAAAGAAACAAGTTCATCCTGGTCTCGAGCAACCGCACTATGAAGGGCCGTTCGCCCTACCGGTATTGACCAAGTACCCCCTATATCTATGCTATCAACCTTATTTACATCAGCACCATGTGCTAAAAACAATTCTAAAAACTTTTGGTTAGAAGTACTCACCGCCTGGTGTAGAACCGTCTGTTGGTGAAGCTGCACATCACTACAGAGCACATTAACATCTGCACCTGCATTCAATAACAGATCTATAAGTTCGGGATTCCTACGACAAACAGCCGTATAAAGTGGTGTTCTTCCACTACTACTCAGTGCATTTACCGGTGCCCCTTGATCAAGTAATTCTTGTACGTGCTCAATATTATTCCCCACTTCTACTGCTTGCCAAAAAGTAACATCATCTTTCAGCGTGAGAGAACTCCTTAACGGTAATTGGGATACTTCCTCTTCGGCCTCGGATAGATTGCTCGTGAAAGTCTGCACAGTAGGTTGAGCCGCATCTTCAGGAACAAGACCCTTGCACAGTTCGTCAAGCTCTTTCAAATTAACCCTTGTTCCTGATCTTGGTGATGCCATTTCTTCAGCGGCAACCTTATTGCCCTCAAAGAGGGATGGATCAGAGCACAAATCCTCAAAGCGCAACTGTTCCAATTCTTCCAAATCATTCTTGCTAACGGGTTTCACTGGAGATGCTGAAACCTCTTGTTGAGCATGTACAACGTGAATTTCCTCTTCTTGCTCGATATCGTTAGTGATCTGAAGAGGAAGGCCTTCCCTCCTCCTCCTTGACTCCCTTTCCTTAGTGAGTATCTCTGTAACAGAGATACATGAAGGGACAGTTAGTTCAGCGGCAGCCATAAAATCTTCATCTTCAATCGTCGCACCATACTTAAGAAGAAGTTGGATAACATGATTTTTTTCGCCAGCGTTAATTGCAAAATTTAGCAAGCTTTGATTTCGAATACTTCTAATACCCGCTTTTAGTAATCTTTGAACATCTGTAACGGATAAATTTGGATTAAATTTGATTCGCATATCCGGATTAACACCACTTTCTTTTAGGAGGTCCTTCACACGAACATCCTCTCCTTGTCTGACCGCCAAAAAAAGTGATTTTTCACGATCGTCTGTGAAGATTAGTTCCGAATCTATTTCTTCCTCGGGAACTTTTTCAGAAGATCGCAAACGAGCGGAACTGAGTCTTCTTTTGATCTCACCAGCAGTCAAAGATAATCTTCGTGGTGAAGTCTCTTTTCGAGGAGAAACCTTTCGAAGTGATTTCTCCTTTTGCATTCCTCTTAATGGTTGATTGCAAGAGCATAAACAAACTAATATAACAATAGACAGCACTTTTTTTGTGTTAGTAGTTGTCGTGTACTGTAAGTCACCATATCATTTCCTAAAATTATAGTATCTTATTATGAAAGTATAAATGAGGGTAGTTTACCGCAAAAAATGCATTAGGGCAAAGTCCAGTGGCTCCTCATCCAAAAGTTAGAAGCCACTTTCACCATCCTATATCGATTCAGATAGAGTTTTCTAAGTATCACTCTTTACAGCGTCCCCTCAGACGTCAAACAACTTTACCCGTAGTATCACTCGCTTTTCGCTTGTTAGCAAGCAAATCCCCTTACGGCACATCAGTACCATAAGGGGATATTTTATCAAGCTTGAAAAGTATCCTCTCAAGCCCTCAGCCTCAATCTCCAGGTTAAAGATAGGCTTTTAAGTAGCGTTACTTATCGTGAATAATCTTCAGAGTCATCTCCCTCTGAGCCATATCCACTATTGTCAGAACCACTGTACGAGCCTGATCCTTCTGAAGAGTCTTCGCTATCACTCCCTGAACCAGATCTATTGCCTGAGTAGCTTCCACTAGGACCTTCTGAAGAGAAATCTTCACCTCCAAAATATCTAGAGCTGCTATGCTTAGGACCTTTCTTGCCACCTTTTCTTACCGGATTGCTAAAGCCACAATTGGTACATTTAACAGCATCCGTATAGCTTCCACCAGCATCTTCTGCTGAGAAATCCTCATTTTCAGAATTCCTTGAGTCGTTATGCTTAGAACCCTTTTTACCGCCTTTTTTTACTGGGCGGCTAGGGCCATCATTGCTATATCCATCATCTGAGTAGTTTCCACCAACATCTTCTTCTGCTGAGAAATCCATAACTTCAGGATGTCTTGAGTCGTTATGCTTAGAACCCTTTTTACTGCCTTTTTTTACTGGGCGGCTGCCATTATTGACTTTAGGTTTAAGACCTGATTTAGCCGAGGCTTTTTTACCACCTCTTTTTGTACCGGGGCTCATAGCTTGTACACTTGAACCTAATACAACTAACACGCCTACGATTACTAGATTAATCATTCGTTTCATAATATGCCTCATTTTATGAGTTGTTTATATCATTATTAACAAGCTGATCACATATCAACTTATTCAAATTGTAACAAATGTAATTTATATTGTCAAACCCACTTCAATTCGGCCTGCCCTCGGATAGATCATGCAGTTTTAGGCTATAAACGATAAGAAAACTAGCAATTAAACAATCGAGAATCGCCTCAAGCAGGGCGTATCCTATTCTATTTTCTAGCCAAACCGCCTCTAGGAAGACCAATTAATCAACCAAGGGGCTCATTGTACTAAATACGGATCTAGAGATATTACAGATCACCCGTCTAACTCAATCAAACAGGTGCAAATAGTTCCCATAACCCTCTTTTTCAAGGTCTTCTACAGGGATAAACCTTAACGCGGCTGAATTAATGCAGTAACTCAGCCCCAATGGTGGAGGACCGCCCTTAAACAGATGCCCTAGATGAGAGTCAGCTTGAGTACTGCGTACCTCAGTACGCGTCCTAAATAATCTTCTATCCTCCCGCTCTTGAATATTTGTAAGCTCAAGAGGTTTAGTAAAGGTTGGCCAGCCGGTGTTAGGATCATACTTATCAAGAGAACTAAATAACGGTTCACCTGAAATAATATCCACGTAAATTCCTGAACGTTTATTATCCCAGTACTCGTTATTAAAAGGGGGCTCAGTACCTTCTTGCTGAGTTACCTTATATTGCAAGGGCGTAAGCCTTTTTCTTAGGTCCTCATCTGATGGCCTTGCAGTAGCGCTTTCTTCTTTTTCCCAAGCCTTTTTAAGAAAGGCATCCCGTCCTGAAATATAGCGATACGTTTTATACCGTAAAGGATTCTTCGTAGCATAATCTTGATGATACTCTTCGGCAGGATAAAACCTACCAGCAGGTAAAATCTCAGTAACTATCGGCTTATCAAACCTTCCTGAATCAGCGAGTGCTTTCTTAGAAGCCTCCGCTAAGTCCTTTTGCCCATCACTCAGATAAAATATCACTGAACGATACTGTGGACCACGATCACCAAATTGACCATCCTTATCTGTCGGATCAATATTACGCCAGAACAGATCTAGTAACTCTTTATAAGAAACTATATCAGGATCATAAGAAACCTCTATTACTTCCACATGGCCCTTCTGGGCATAATCCTGATACGTTGGATTCTCACCAGTACCTCCCATGTAACCAGAGACCACATTATGTGCACCCTTTAGATTTTCAAAGACGTGCTCCATACACCAGAAACAACCGCCAGCAAACGTAGCTTTCTCCCCATTCATAGACATTCCTTTCCAATTATACGTAATAACCCTCGGTACAAAGAAGCGATATAAAACAACCATCGCTAACAAAGCACCTACTATAAGTACATATTTTATCATCATATCCTTCATCAGTTTACCCCTTACTTCTATAACAACTCTCTACCTCGTCAACATAAACAAGCTTACCAACAGAAGCACCTGTAACCCCAACAACGTTGCTCCCTTTATAGCACGTATGGTAACATCATCTTCTCCTCGCCTTACCGCAAACAGGTTCACTATATACATAATGAAGATTACTACTAAAAACAGATTAAACAGATGATCAGTAAACGTAAAATACCCCACATTAGGTTCAACCTGTTCTATCACAAAACGATACGCTATCAGACCGGTAAGTAGTCCTGTTGAAAGCCCAAGAATCGGACCAGCTAATTTTTTGGGATCTAACATAACCTTCTCCTTTTTGGTGTTTTATAAAATTATTCTCAAGGTACTAAGATACAGCAAAGAAAATTTTATTTGTATTGTTATAACGACTAAATAGTAGGCAATTTACTCAATGGGTGGGGTTTGCCCATTGAGTAAATTGTCCTTGTTGATTTACTTGTTAGGTGGATATACATGTATTTTGTCATTTTCACGTTTCAGCATGGCTTTGTCAAAGAACCTGTAGT
>SDBV01007266.1_pt1 | contig 15178 bp, 11 predicted proteins | sample 2277081 | NCBI WGS metagenome assembly SDBV01 (sample SAMN10402039, study PRJNA504765) | marine sediment metagenome | isolation source: marine sediment core GS10_PC15, 223 cmbsf | place: Arctic Ocean: Southern Knipovich Ridge | collected 2010
GACAACAAAAAATAAAATAAATACTACTGAGAAATTAGAGAGAAAAAAATACGATCCTACTATAAGAAAGCATGCGATGTATAAAGAAGCAAAGTAAATGTTTGAATTTAAAATAGCATTTAACTATTTGCTTTTTAAAAAAAGAAGATTATCAGCTTCTTTAATATCTCTACTCTCTATATTAGTAATTTCATTAGTTGTTTGGGTGGTATTAGTTTTTTTATCAGTTACAAATGGTATCGAAAAAAACTGGTTAAAAAAACTAACCTCTTTAAATGCTCCTATTAGAATAGCTCCAACTGATGAGTACTACTCATCATACTATTACATGATCGATTCTTTTAGCTCAAAATCTGATTATTTAGCTAAGAACATCTCAGAAAAATTAAGCTCTAAACTATCAGATCCATATGATGATCAAATAGATGGAGAGCTTGCCAGATCTTTTCCAAAACCAATGCTAGAGAATGACAAACTCCTAGACCCTATAAAAAAGCTATATAAAATTTTAGAAAACGAAAATAGATCTAATGTAGATATTTCTTATCAGGATTATGAGCTCTCCGCTGCGCAGCTAAGGCTCACTCTTAATAGAACAAAAAAAGATCTTTTTACAGAGTTTAAAGATGAAAGAGTGAATTTTTTAACTCAGATGTCATATCTGATGTCGATGACAGAGAAAAATCCAAATTTAAAATCTTTAATTGAAGAGCCTTTGAGCTATGATCTAAACCATTATTTAAACCATATGGATAAATCATTTGACTCAGCTCAAAAAGATATCCCTAATTTTTTTACATTTGTAGATAAAAATGTTTTTCAGAAAAAATTAACGGATCTTTTTTCAAATATCTCTATAGATAGAATTGAGCTTGAAAAAGGATATTTATTAGATCCTGAGTTATTAAAGATTAACTCCCCTATCAAAGCTTTGATGGCATATGAAGGATCGGATTTAAAAAAAATTATTTTATCTGAAAATAATCATGCATATCCAGGTTTTATAAACGGCGAAATTATAAAAGAGAAGAATGAGATTTTATTTCGGACAAAAGATAAAGTTTTTAAAATTTCTAAAAATGATTCTCTTCATTTAGGTGAAAACTTAAATTTGAATGCAAAAATAGATTTAAATACTCTAGAAAATGCTCAATCATTAAATGATATAAAATTAGATATTCAAGGGAAATTTAAAAGCTTTTATGTAGATGGAAAAATATCATTAAAAAATGTGAATTTAAAAAATTTTAAATTATTAGAAAATTTTCAAAAAAATCCTTATTTTTACACTTTCTCAAAGGACAATACAAAAAAAGATTTAGATAAGCTCCCTACTATTGATAATAAAAAAGCTATTTTACTTCCTAAAAATTATAGAAAGTCAAATGTATTAATTGGAGATAGTGGTTATCTATCATATGCTACGATGAGTGTAAGCTCTAATCAAGAAATTAGAATTCCTATATATGTTGCTGGTTTTTATGATCCAGGTGTTCTTCCAATCGGTAATAAATGTGTCATAGTTCCTCCTGAGATTACAAAAACTATAAATGCTACAAATAGTAGTTTTTCATTCGAAGGAACTCCTATGAATGGAGTTTATGTTTGGATGGAAGATATGAAAAAAGCTGATCTTTTAAAAGATAAGATAACTAAAGAGCTAGAAAAAGAAAACATCGCAAATTTTTTCAATGTTACAACTTATAAAGATTTTGAGTTCTCAAAAGATCTTATGCAGCAATTTCAAAGCGATAGAACCCTTTTCACTTTAATTGCTATAATTATTCTAATAGCTGCTTGCTCTAACATTATTTCAATGCTAGTTCTGCTTGTAAACGATAAGAAAAAAGAGATAGCAATTTTAAGATCTATGGGAGCCTCTTCTAAAAGTATAGCTGTTATCTTTGGGTTTTGTGGGTTTATTATGGGGCTATTTAGCTCTATTATAGGTATTGGAGCTTCTATCATTACTCTAAAACACTTAGATGTCGTAATAAAGCTTTTATCAATGATTCAAGGCCATACATTTTTTAACGCTGCTTTTTTTGGCAATAAACTTCCAAATGATCTAAGTTATGACGCTTTGTTATTCGTTATTATAATTACCCCTATTCTCGCTTTAATCGCAGGAATCGTGCCAGCTATTAAAGCAAGCAGGGTTCATCCAAGCTCAATTTTGAGGTCTCAATGAAAGAAGTAGTCCTCAAAGCTGTAAATCTACATAAGAGTTATAAAACTTTCGATGATCTGCATATCTTAAAAGGAATCTCTCTAACGCTTAAACAAAATGAATCTATAGCTATTATGGGATCATCTGGCGCAGGGAAAACAACTCTTTTACATATTTTAGGAACTCTAGAGAGTTTTGATAGCGGAAAAATAAATATTTTAAATAGTTCTTCTAAAAATAACGAAATTAGAAATAAGCATATTGGATTCATTTTTCAAGCATACAACTTAATAGATGATTTAACTCTATTAGAAAATGTTTTAATGCCAGCTCTAATCGCAAGAAAAAATATATTATCTAAATCTCCAGCTTATAAAAGAGCTCTTAATCTTTTAAAAGAAGTTGGTTTGACAAAAAGAAAAAATCATTTAGCAAAAGAACTATCCGGCGGGGAAAAACAAAGAGCTACAATAGCTAGAGCTTTTTTAAATGATCCAGATATTATTTTAGCAGATGAGCCTTCTGGAAATCTAGACTTTAAGAATTCTGAAATCATTCATAAACTTTTAATCGACTCTGTAAAAAAATATAATAAAAGTTTGATCATTGCAACGCATGATAAGAAACTCGCAGCGTTATGTGATAAAATCTATTATTTAGAGAACGGAAAATTTTTAAAATAAGATAAAGCAAAAGAACCTTTCGGCTCTTTTACTTTTTTGTAATCAGATCTGAAATTCAAGAAAGTACTTAATTGAGAATCTCTTTAGCTAGAGCTGTTGTGAGCTTAGATAATTTTGGACTCATCTGATTTAAAGATTCTAAAACCTCTTCATGACACATGTTGCCCTCGTGAAGATCTGCTGCTTTATTTGTAATACATGAAAATGCTAAAACTTTCATATTTAAAAAATTACAAGCTAAAACTTCAAATACTGTAGACATGCCAACAGCGTCAGCTCCAAAAGCTCTAAACATTTTCACTTCTGATTTTGTTTCGTAGTTTGGTCCTTGAGTTGCTAAATATATCCCCTCTTTTAATTCTATATCGATAGCAGTTGCAACATTTTTAGCGAGAGTTTGATATTCAAAAGAGTATGCATCTGTCATATCTGTAAATTGTTTTTCTGGAAATTGAATAGATAAACCTCTGAGAGAATTCTCTGATAGTTGATTGATGTGATCAGTAACAAGCATAATATCGCCTGGATCTAAACTTTGAGAAATACCGCCAACAGCGTTTAGAGTTATTACAGATTCGACGCCAAGTGCATTTAATACAAAATATGGAAAGACAACATCTTGAGGAGTATTCCCTTCATAATAGTGATATCTTCCTTTCATCAAAACTATGTCTTTTCCGTTTAATTTTCCGAAAATGAGTTTACCTGCATGTCCTTGGGCTTTTGCTTTTGGAAAATATGGAATATCTTTTGAATCTACTTCTATAATATCTTTCATTTCATCTATAGGTCCCTCTACTCCTGCTGTTAAAACTATTAAAAGTTTTGGGTTTGAGTTAGTTGTTTCTTTTAAGTATAGAGAAGATGTATCTACTTTATCAAAATATGTAGAGAAATAATCATCAGCGAACAGAGATGAAAAAAACATCAAAATTGATATTAAAGATAAAAAAATCCTCATAAAAAACTCCTTTTTTAGTTATGAAAACGTAAACGAAAAACAGACTACACTTATCTAATAATTTTAAAAATGTTTTTTTCGAACTTAAAAAAAAACATTTCAAAGAAATTCTAGATTTGGCATTCTCTAGCGTTTGCTTAGGAGTTTTTATGGAAATTACAATTATTGGAGCTGGCTACGTTGGCTTAGTAACTGGCGCTTGTTTTGCTGAAATGGGCCATATAGTTACATGTTTAGATATAGATGAAGAAAAAATAAAAATGTTAAATGAATCTCATATTCCAATATATGAGCCTTCTTTAGAAGAGCTTGTTAAAAAAAACCAGAAAGGAAAGAGACTTTTTTTTACAACAGACTATAAAAAGGCAATCAAAAACGCGACGGTTTGTTTTATCTCAGTTCCGACTCCTTCTAATGAAGATGGATCATGCAATACTAGTTTTATAGAAGATGTTGCTAAAACTATTGGAAGTTTAATGGATGATTATAAAGTTGTTGTTACAAAATCCACAGCTGAGGTTGGAACAACTTTTAGAATCAAAAATATAATTTTAGAAGAGTTGAAAAAAAGAGATGTGAGAGTAGATTTCGATGTGGTTTCTAATCCTGAATTTTTAAAAGAAGGAAGTGCAGTATCAGATTGTTTAAAACCAGATAGAATAGTAATAGGCACTGAAAATGAAAAATCTACTGAAATAATGAAAGAAGTCTATCAGGGGTTCACTCTAAAACACGATAGATTGATCTTTATGGATATTCTATCATCTGAGATGACAAAATATGCAGCTAACGCAATGTTAGCTACTAGAATCTCATTTATGAACGAAATAGCTAATATCTGTGAAAAAGTTGGAGCTAACATAAACAACATCAGAAAAGGTATAGGATCAGACTCTAGAATTGGATATAGTTTTTTATATGCTGGTATTGGCTACGGAGGATCTTGTTTTCCAAAAGATATTAAAGCGCTTTGTTCTTTAGCTCAAAAGAAAGGTGTTAAAGCATCTCTACTCGAAAAAGTTGATGAAATAAACACAAACCAGAAAAAAGTTTTAGCAAATAACATAATAGAATTTTTCTCAAAAAATGGTGGAATCAAAGATAAGACAATTGCAATTTGGGGACTTTCTTTCAAACCAGATACAGATGATATGAGAGAAGCTCCATCCCTCACTTTCATAGAAATGCTTCTTAATAAAGGTGCAAAACTAAGGCTCTTCGATCCGATAGCTATGCAAAAAGCAAAAAAGCTTTTTAAGGAACACAAAAACATAGTTTGGTGCAGAGATGAAAATCACGCAGCAGAGGGTTCTGACGCTATTGCTCTTTTAACAGAGTGGAAACAATTTAGATTACTTAATTTTAATCCGATTAAAAAGATTATGAAAACTCCTATTCTTTTTGATGGAAGGAATCAATACCATCCAGTAGATATGGAGAAAAAAGGTTTTAAGTACATTGGAATCGGCATACCTAATCAAATCAGATAATTCATGAAAGAAAAAATAGACATAATAGAAAACAGATTAAAAGAGCTGATCCCTAAAAACAGCTCTTATCAAAAAGCACTCTTTGAAGCAGCTAGTTATTCCTTGCTCTCTTCTGGAAAAAGACTCCGCCCCCTGCTTGTGTTAGCTACTCTAGAAGCTTTTAATAAGGATATAAATCTAGCTTTGGATCCGGCGATTTCTTTAGAGCTTATTCATACGTATTCTTTGATTCACGATGATCTTCCTTGTATGGATGATGATGATTTCAGAAGAGGAAAACCCTCTCTTCATAAAGCCTATCCTGAGTGGTTAGCTGTTTTAACTGGTGATTATTTATTAACGTATGCATTTGAGATCATTACAAATGCTAAAAATCTAGATGATACTAAAAAAGTAAAACTAATAAGAGCCTTAACAAAATACTCAGGTGGAGATGGGCTTATTGCTGGCCAAGTAGTTGATCTAAGCTATGAAGGAAAAGAGATAGAGTTTGAAAAGCTAAAATTTATGCATCTAAATAAAACAGCTAAACTCTTTATGGCAGCGATAGAATTTGGGTGTATTATCTCTGATGCATCAGATGATATAACAAAAAAGTTTGTAGAATTTGCAGAAAATATGGGCCTTGCTTTTCAGTTTTTTGATGATATTGCAGATTATGATGATGAAAAATCATCAGACATTACAAAAAATAAAGCTACAGCTCCCGCTGTTTTAGGGATTGAAAAAGCGAAGGTATTTGCAATAGATCTACAAAAAAGAGCATTAGATATATTAAATGCTCTGCCATATGACACCGCTATTTTAGAAGAAATTACATCAAAAATATCTTGAATCAGATATTTGCGGATACAAATGCGGATATTTCTTTTTAGTAAATATCTAATAATTAAGGATTTAGAATCCTTGACATTTAATAATAATTCGGATATTATTAGATATAAATACGGATAAACTATGGATACTTCATCTTTAAAAATTACACCTAAAATTCTGAATATAATATCAGAAATAGACGAATTTAAAGGGGCCTTCAAAGGATTGCAAAGAATATCTTTTGATCGCCTAAAAGCTCTAAAAAGAATTGCAACAATAGAAAGCGTAGGAGCTTCAACTAGAATCGAAGGAGCGAAATTATCAGATAGAGAAGTAGAGATTATTTTTTCTCAACTAAACAAAGAATCATTTAGATCTCGTGATGAAGAAGAGGTTGCTGGATACGCCTTTGCTTGCCAGGAAATATTTGATAATTTTAAAAATATACCTTTTTCAGAAAATGCTATTAAACAGATGCATAGTTGGCTTTTAAAATATGTTAAAAAAGATCAATATCATCTCGGAAAATATAAAAATACTCCTAATAAAATTGAAGCTTTTTCTGAAACAGGGAAAAGTTTAGGAATATTAATGGAAACAGCATCTCCTTTTGAAACTCCAATTCAAATGGAAAAATTAATAATTTGGACTAGAAAAGAATTAAAACAAAAACTCTTACATCCCTTGCTTGTTATTGCAATATTCAATGTTGTTTTTTTGCATATTCATCCTTTTCAAGATGGAAATGGCAGATTATCAAGATTATTGATATCATTTTTACTTTTGCAACAAGGTTATGATTATATACCATATAGTTCTTTAGAAAATATTGTCGAGCATTCAAAAGAGAGTTATTATATCTCTCTTCGAGAAACTCAAAAAACTCTAAAATCTAAAAATATTAATTTTGAGCCTTGGATTGATTTTTTTCTAACATGTCTTTTGAAACAAAAAAAGATCTTGGAAGAAAAGTTAATACATGAAAAGTTGCTTCATAAAAATCTTCCATCTTTATCTCTGCAAGTTGTTAAATTAGTAAAAGAGCATGGAAAATTATCTTTAAAAGATTTAGAAATTCTTACCAAGGCAAATGTAAATACATTAAAAAAACATCTCCAAAATCTTGTTAAGAAAAATTACCTATCCCTAAATGGAAAAGGAAGAGCTGCATGGTATAGCCTTCCCTGAATCTGAAGAGTTTTAATAAGCTAATTGCATTATCTCAAAAAAAAGCTTAGGGACGTTCCTCAAGTTTAATTTCTCGAGCTTAAGTGATTAACTATCAAGTTGTTATTGTATTAATTGATTTTAATAGTAGATTTATTGGTATCATATGATGCTAATATATAGCACTAGGAAGATATGCATTATCACTGACCGTTTTATCAAAGGCGCTGGATAAAAAAATCAAAGCAGCTAAAGATGCTTTAAATGAACGAAAAGGGATATTTGCAAACGTTAATAAAGTTGTTGGAGAGCTTAATGAAATGTTTAGAATGTGATGGAGATAAGTTTGAAGAAAAAAAATGTCGATTTACTCCTGAAATAAAGGGAGAAGAAGTCGAGATTATTGTTCCTGCAATGGTTTGTGTTAAATGTCACACACCACTTATGAACGATAATCAAATGAATCAAATGAGAAAAGCTGCAGCTGATGCATATCGTGAAACATATGGTTTATTGACTTCTGAACAAATTCTACATTTTCGTAATTTGTTTGGCATGTCCCAAGCTTCTTTTTCAAATTATTTGAAAATTGGAGAAGCAAGTATTAAACGCTGGGAAACTTATTTTGTGCAAGATGCTAGTCAAGATGAACTAATAAGATTAAAATGCGATGAAGCTTATGCAGAATATAGCGCACTTAATGTTCACTGGAAAAGCCATTCTCCTGATATTTATAGTGGCAAACGATCCTTTAGCTGGGAGCTTTTTAAACAAGCTGTGAAATATCTCATAGGAGCTGCGAAAAGCCCACTTTTTTTAAATAAAGCTTTATTCTACGCAGATTTTAAACATTATCAACTTTTTGGTAAGAGTATTACTGGTACAAGATATGCCCATTTGGAATATGGACCTTGTCCTGAGCAATATACAAATCTGTTCAATTTTATGCTTCAGGAAAACATGTTAATCCAAGCTAAGGGTCATACATTAGATACTAGTGAGCCCGCAAATTTAACTATTTTTAGTGCTTCCGGAAAAGAAGTTCTTGAATCCATAGCTAATTTAGCTAAATCAGATGGAGGAAAAAAGTTGCTCAAAATGTCTCATCAAGAAGATGCATATAAAAACAGTGAATCAATGGCGCTTATTAGTTATGAGTTTGCTAAGAATTTAAAAATTTAATATTAGACACAAAACTATCTATAGGTAAAAGGAAAAATCTTCAGGATTTATTTAAAGATTTTTTAAAAATCATTTTTCTTGAATGTTATCTTATGGTATTTTCGATCTTATTTTTTTTATAGGAGTAAAATATGATAGGATTAAAAGTAGGTAACATTTTAATTAAAAATAATTTATGTCGGTATTTTAGTTCTGTTTTTTTTAAACCAGCTACATCACAAATGTTCACAAAAGTATATAAACCTAATAATAATGCATTTAAAAATGGATTGAGAAAAAGAGCCATTGCAAATCTTTCTGTATCACATAAAACAGAAAATTACTCTAAAAGCTCTCAATCTATAACAAGGTTTGTCTCATCGACTAATTATGGGTTCAAAGGGATAGATTTCACAAATAAATATCTATGGGCATTGTCTTTATCTGCATTATTCTCTTTTTCTTCTAATAACAATAAAAAAGAAGAACCAAGTCTTGAAATCACCGGCGATGATCTAAAGGATATTGCTAGCATATTTGATATCGATAAAAACCTAAAATTTAATAAATTAAAAGAAAATTGTTTCAATGAGGTTTATGATGCTTGTAAAAACAATGACGATAGGTTAAAAAACGAAAAATTCAATCGAAGATATTTTTCAATTTTAGAGAATGAAAACAAACAAACTTTGGCTGCTTTTGCTTTAGACTCAAATGATATTCAAACATTTAAAAATATTTATCAAATTGATAAGGACACATGTTTCAATGCTATTTGGGAAAAATGCGAATCTGAAGGAGTTAAAAAAGTAAGAGGTTTCGGAGAAAAATGGAAACAAGAAGACAATCTAACAGAAAATCCGATCATTTCTATTACAAATACTTCAAAAGATAGTTTATTGCTAAGAGCTTGTAAATCGAAGAATAAAAAAATTGCATCAAAAATCCTTAAATATGGATTGCATCTGAAAAAAGATGAGGCCAATGCTAGTGAAGAAAGTAAATATCTACTACATCTAGTTGTTACAAACGGATGGTCTGAATTGATAAAACCATTAATCGGATTAGATTATAAAAAAGACTTAAGAGGTGCCCATAGAGATACGGCTTTACATATTGCGATTAGAGAGGATAAAGTTGAGTGTTTAGAAGTGCTTTTAGATTTAAAAGTAGATACAGGCTTAAAAACTAATTTTGAACCATCTAGTTTAAAAGATACGAACATTACCAGAGTTACTCCTATTTTTTTAGCAATAGGCTTGGGTAGAGAGGAATGTTTTATTGAACTTTTAAAAAGGGAAAAAAATCTTGACCAAACCCTATGGGGCCCTGAATTTAAGAAAGAAGAAAGTTTAGATAAAGGGGCAACAAGTTTAGAAGGTTCCTCTCTTCTTCATTGGGCGATATGGCAGGGCAAGTCGAATATGATAGAATTATGCTTATCTAAAAACTATATTAGTAAATTCAAAGGAATGATGCAAAAAAAAGATGCGCAAGGACGCTCATTAGTTCATATTGCAGCTTTTAAAGGAGAAACAGATACTCTTGAATTACTTCAAAAAAGAGGTTTAAATCTGGAAGCAGAAGATTATAGAGATATGCGCCCTATTCATTGGGCTGCCTATGGTGATAAAAAAAACTCTATTATTTTCTTATTTAATAATGATTGTAGCCTTAAAGCTCCGGCTAATGAAAAAACACCTTTAGATTTGATTTCAAATATTAATAAAGATTACCTGAAAGAGCTGATTGCTAAATCTAAAGATCGTAAAAATCCAATGAAAATTTTCCCGGAAAATTTAGTATTTAAAGGCGGAGGAACTAAAGGAATATTATATGTAGGCGTTTTAAAGGCGCTGGAGAGTCGCTTAATTCCTCGGGACGTGAAAAGAGTTGCGGGAACTTCTGCTGGAGCTATTACCGCTACATTAATTGCTTTAGGATTAAATAGTGAAAAGATTGAAGCTAAATTAAAAGAAAAAAAATTTGAAGATTTTTTAGATTTTGATCCTGCCTTCAAAAATATAAAAAACAAACTTGAGCAATTTTTCTCAAATTCACAAGAAAGTTTTACAAGAGAAATTGAAGCGAAAAAAAATATAAAAACCAAAAAACAATATGCTGGATTATTTTTTAATGTAGTCTGGGATTTTTTAAAATCGAGTAATGATCAAATAGAAGCTTTCAGTGAAATTTTAAAAAAAGATGGATTCTGTCTGGGTGACAATTTCAATAAATGGATAAAAACGATAATTAAAGAACAAACAGGAGATGAAAATTGCACATTTGGAAAATTAAAAAAACTGGTAAAGGAAAAACCGGAAAAATTCAAGCATTTAAGCGTCTGTGCATATAATATGACCTCGGAAAAAATTGAAATATTTTCTTCTGAAAATAAAGATCAAGAAAACATTCGTATTGCTGATGCTGTTAGAGCTTCAATGTCAATTCCAGGTGTTTTTCAACCATGCGAGATTGAAATAAAAGGAAAAGAATGTAGGTTTGTAGATGGCGGAGTTCTCAACAATCTTCCTACAAAAACGTTTGACATTCAAAAATATAAAAGAACTAATGAATTTTCTAGCGAAAAAATCGATAAATCAAAGACTTGGACCAATCAAAGAACATGGGCGTTTAACCTTTATGACGAACCTATTTCTTCTGAAAAAAAGCAACTAGAAGAAAAAAAAGATGGAAAGCTCGATTTTATATTTAAACTTGGAAAACTCTATTATTTGGCTGAGGAAAAAATTGCACAGTTAAATGATGATGATAGAATTATTCCGATATTCGACCAAGGAGTAAGCACTTTAGATGTTGAGATGACAGAAGGTAAGCAAAATCAAGCGATAGCTAAAACTAAAGAAATGATGGACAATAAATTAGAAAAAGATTGGCATCCTGTAAAAGAAAAATATGAATATGATGATGTAACTCAAGTTATTAGATATGGTGAAGTTCTCAAAGACTTAAAAAAAGAGAATCTAGGCGCTTATGAATTTATGAGGTTCATAACTCATGCTGTTAGTGATGAAGTTAAAATTCCCATCAACTTTTTTGAAATATGGCCCTATATTTCAAACAACGAAAGATCTTCAATTGTAGATATCAAAACTATATTAAAATCGAGTGGGCTAATCCAAAAAGATGAATATAACCTTGTTATACCTAATAACGTAAAAAAAAATATTCCTGAAATGACTAAAACAGAATTCGTAAACTATAAAGCTATTTTAATGAAAAAATCTATGAATGCTTCTAAAGAAGAGCAAGAAAAAATTGCAAGTATCTTTGGTATATTAAAATCAGAGGATTCATTTAAAGATTCTAAATTTGAAGAATTAAGTAAGACATTTGAACAGGCAGTGAAAAATAGCAAACTATTTAATCGTGCAAAAGCTGAAGAATATAGCTTTAATGAAATACCCTTTGAGCTTGAAATGTTGTTAACTGCTGGAAAAAATTATTTTGAAACAATGGATTATTTCGAAGCTCAAATCTCTTATAGAAAAGCTTTAGAAGCTATGAAACACTATTTAGTTGATGAATCTATTAAGATAGTAGCTTTAAAAGGTTTGGTAGAATCTAGCATAAAATTAAACGATTATCCACAAGCAATTGAATCTTTAAATGCAGCTGTAAAGATTACAAAACGAATAATAGATAAGAAAAAAGAAAAAAATAAAGAAGAATATGAAAATCTATTAATGTTTTATAAAGAACTTTCTAAATGTTATGATGAGATTTTTGAATATAAAAAAGCGACATTCTGTTCTCAGCTTGCAATGGAAATAGAAAAGCAACTAAATGAAGAGGTTGCATAATAGCAATTTACAACTTTTCTTATAGATAATATTTGAAGATACTCCTGTGTAAGTTGATATCAATTTTGGCTTTGATAATTTCATTGCAAAATTATCTTATAAAGGGTATATCATTGTTTAAGCAAAACTAAGAACTAAAAATGTCTTGCAAAAACGTATTTTTATACCCTATTAAACATAAACCTTCTAAAAGAATTTTCGATATTTTATTTAGTTTGTTTGTTTTGATAGTTTTCTCCCCGGTTTATTTAATCATTTCAATCATTATTTACTTTACATCTCAAGGTCCAATCTTTTATATATCTGAAAGAATAGGAAGAGGAGGAAAAACAATTAGGTGTATTAAGTTTAGAACGATGTATAAAAAAGCTGATTCTCTATTGCATAAGCTTTTAAAACAAAATGATATATTGAGATATGAATGGGAAACATTTCAAAAGCTAAGAAATGACCCTAGGATAACACCTTTAGGGCATTTTCTAAGAAAAACATCACTCGATGAACTACCTCAATTTATAAATGTCTTAAAAGGAGATTTAAGTATAGTTGGCCCTAGACCTTTTGCGCTCATTGGAAAAAAAGAGAATTTTCAAATAGAGATCAAAAAGTATTTAGGAAATAAAACTGAAAAAATTTTATCGATGAGACCTGGAATTACAGGGATTTGGCAAGTATCTGGAAGAAGTGAAATTTCAATAGAAGAGAGACTGAAAATGGAAGAGAAATATATCGATGAACAATCATTTTTTTTAGATATCTATTTAATTCTAAAAACCATTCCAAAAATATTTTTTCCCAAAGGAGCGTTCTGATTTTGAAAAGTCCTATTTTAGTAACAGGCGGCGCTGGGTATATTGGATCGCAAAATTGTAAGGAGCTTGCAAAAAAAGGTTTTTTACCAATTACCTTTGATAATCTATCAACTGGAAATGAAAATTTCATAAAGTGGGGACCTTTTTTTGAAGGAGACTTAAAAGATAAAGATAGACTCTCTTGGGTGTTGAAAAAAACAAAGCCTAAAGCTGTTATGCATTTTGCTGCTAATGCTTTAGTTTCAGAGTCTATAAAAAACCCAAGAAAATATTATGAAAATAATGTTATTGGCACCTTGAATCTATTAAATGCAATGTTAGAAAATGATATTAAATATTTAATCTTTTCAAGCTCATGCGCAACTTATGGACATCCTAAATTTTCTCCTATATGTGAAAATCACCCTCAAGAGCCAATTTCTCCTTATGGTAAATCTAAATATATGATTGAGCAAATTTTAAAGGACTATAAAAAAGCATATAATCTAAAGTATGTATCACTTAGATATTTTAATGCAGCAGGTGCAGATTTAGATACTGAAATCGGAGAAAATAGAGAAGAAGAGAGTCATCTAATTCCTTTAGCTATTGATACAGCTCTCGGCATAAATACTGATTTAAATATATATGGCACAGATTTTAATACAAAAGATGGAACTGCTATTAGAGATTACATACATGTACAAGATTTAGCGATAGCTCACACGCAATCTTTAAATTATCTTTTTGACCAAAACCTCTCTCTCACATTTAATTTAGGATCAGAAACTGGTTTTTCAGTTTTAGAGGTGATAAATGAAATTCAAAGCATTACTAATACAAAGATACCCATGAACTTTTTGCCAAGAAGAGAGGGAGATCCTGAAATGCTTTTTGCGACATCTAAAAAAGCTAAAGAGCATCTTCTGTGGGAGCCTAAATTCTCAGATTTAAGAACAATTCTAACATCGGCTATAAAATGGCACAAAAAAAAGAAAGTTTTATAAAGACAAAAATATTTTTTCTTTTTTTCATTTCTTTTTTTTCGATGATTTTATTTACAAATATCAAGTTTGTATTTTTTGCACCACTCATCATCTTTTTGTTTTATAATATAAGTTTGATATCGATTTTGTGGATAGCGGCTATACTTGGATTTACGCAAGATCTTTTTTCTGCATCTTTTTTTGGAATAAACGCAATTTCATATGTTGTATCTTCAATAATTTTATATAGAGAAAAAAAATATTTTAATGACAAACCAATAAATTTATCGATATTTACAATATTGTTTTCCATTATTTTTTCTGTTTTATCCCCTATTTTATTTTTTATATTCGATAAAAAAATAAATTTATCTATAACATGGATAATAACGGATATAATAATGTATCCTATGTTAGATGGCATATATGCATTTTTATTTTTTGCAATGCCAATTTTATTTTTTGAATATTTAAGAAAAGGTGGATTTAAAAGTTTATGGATTGGTTTGAAGACAAAAATTTTTCAGAGATCACGAAGAGTTTAGTAGAAGTAGCTCTGATCGCTGGTGATATTTTAAAATCAGGATATCGCTCGAAGTATAAGATCTCTAAAAAAGAGGGAAAGCATAATTTAGTAACAGAGTATGATCTTCTCTCTGAAAAAACTATAATCTCATATATAAACAAAAATTTTGAAGATCACTCTATACTTTGTGAAGAAGAGGGCTCATTTGAAAAGAACAGTGAATATAAATGGATAATAGATCCATTAGATGGGACAGTGAATTTTGCGCATGATATTCCGATGTTTGCAGTAAGCATTGCGGTAGCTAAAAACGATGAAATAATATCAGCTGTTACCTTTCATCCTTTAATTAACGAGTTATTTGTCGCTGAAAAGTCAAAGGGTGCATATTTGAATGGAGAAAAATTATCTGTTACACAAACTAAAAAAATTGATGATGCATTTTTAACAACGGGATTTCCATATAATTTAAATGAGAACCCAAATAAGTGCCAAGATCGTTTTTTAAATATCCTAAAATTAGGTCTACCTATTCGTAGGATTGGAGTAGCTTCATTAGATTTAGCATATATTGCAGCAGGAAGATTTGATGTTTTTTGGGAA
>SDBV01007267.1_pt1 | contig 15176 bp, 10 predicted proteins | sample 2277081 | NCBI WGS metagenome assembly SDBV01 (sample SAMN10402039, study PRJNA504765) | marine sediment metagenome | isolation source: marine sediment core GS10_PC15, 223 cmbsf | place: Arctic Ocean: Southern Knipovich Ridge | collected 2010
AGCGGCCGCTTTTCCAAGCTTCTTCGTGTCGCGCACTACGCCCTTTAACGCGTCGACAGTGGATTCTTGTTTCGAGGTCAAACGCTGGACATGTTTGGCCAGATTCTTACCATAACTCTTTGCGCTGCTGAAAAAACCCTTGGACATTACTTTTTGCCTCTCCCCTAGTCTTAGTTCTCCGTTACACAATTATGCCATCAAATGCGGGCTTTGCACAAGTCCGCTGTTGTTATTAACGGCGAACTTGTTTCTCTCGACTCGAAGGAAACATGAATAAGTGCTAATATGGTGCGGAACTTGAGGGAAGCTCATTAATTGGGAACCAAATCTACCGTATGGGATTCGACATACTGCACATATTGAACATTGGCGCGGATGGGGCTATCAGCCCACTTTTGATGCTCAGCGTGATCATCATAGCGGGTGGTGTGGGAGGCTGGCTGGCCAAGCGAGTGCGCCTACCACGCATAACGGGCCATATCTTTGCAGGAATACTCATAGGCCCAGCGTGTTTTGACGTCTTCCGATCAGCAGACACCGTCCACGCCATGCAACCCCTGTCCACATTCGCGATAGGCTTGATAGCCGTCGCCATCGGCGGGCATCTGTCCTACCGCAAGATTCACAACGCCCTCAAACGCATAACGCTCATTTCGACATTCGAATCATTCGGGGCAATGCTTATCGTTTTTGGCGTATGCTCGCTATTAGGTGAGGTATGGCCCGCCGCCTTGTTGTTTGCAGCGATTGCAGCCGGAACAGCCCCCGAACCCACACTGTCGATCATTCGAGAAAGCCACGCCAAAGGCAGCTTTGTCAAAACAGTGCTGTCCGTTGTAGCGCTGGACAACATTATCTGCATAATGATGTTTGTCCTGGCCCAGAACATTGTTGCCGCCCATTTCGACGAGGCCCAGGCGGGACTCAATTTCCCAATAGTATTGCTATCGACAGTTTGGGTATTGGCGGGCTCGACAATTGTCGGCCTGCTCCTTGCTTTCATTACCGAGCGTCTGATTCGCAAACACGGCTGGCACAACTTCAGCGTTGTGTTATTGGCGGTACTGCTGAACACCGGACTATCCTCCTTTCTAGGCCTGAGTCCGCTGCTCACCAGCCTTGTTTTCGGCATATACCTTGGCAACAGCTCCAAAGAGGGCGAGGCCCAGTTGCGCACACTGGAACCAATCGAACCCCTACTTCTCATTTGTTTCTTCACACTGGCCGGAATATCGGCCCATTTGAAAGAACTTGGGAATGTCGGCTGGATGTGTGCCGCATACATGCTGGCACGGTTTATCGGCAAAGGCGGAGGCGCAATGCTGGGAGGCCTCCTTGCCCGCAGCTCAAAGAGAATTTGGACCAACATACCCCTTGCATTGATACCGGACGCCAGCATTGCCATCGGACTACTGATTGTTCTTCAAAGCAACGAGCGTGTACCCACAAACATTTCAGGACACGTTGCCACACTTGTACTAGCAGCAGTCACACTCCACGAGTTTTTCGGACCCCTATTCACCCGATGGTCGCTTAAACGCACCGGCGAGGCAGGCAAAGGCCGGCGACGCCTCATAGAGTTTCTACAAGAAGAATTCATCCTGACCGACTTGCGCGCTGAGGACAAATGGGACGCTATCCGGCAGTTATGCGATTTCTATGCGAGCACTCATCACGTTAATCAGGAGCAAAGTGAGGCCCTTCACAAAACGATTGTCGAAAGGGAAAAGGAGTGCAGCACAGCCATAGGCATGGGTTCCGCAATACTGCATGGCCGGGTAGAAAAAGGAAACGCTATAAGGGGAGTATTTGGGATATTTCACGACGGTGTGGATTTTGACGCACCCGACGGCAAACCTGCGCACATCATAATGCTCGTAGTCACCCCGAAAGAGCACGCCCAGCAGCACTTGGACGTTATGGCGAGCCTCGTAATGATGATACGCGATGCGGCTGTTCGCGAACGTTTGATGGCCGCGATGAATCCCTACGACGCATGGGAAGTCATCGAGCACGGCGAACCGAGCAATTACAACGATTTTCTCGACGAAGACCAAGGGGAAAGATAAGGGCATCGGTCGGTTTTGCTTGCCTCAAACGCCTGTGCTAGTATCGATGTATCAAACATCAAACAGTTAGGAGAAGTTGATTCATGAAAGCTATAATAATGGCTGCGGGCAAATCCACTCGCACATACCCCCTCACCCTCACAAAACCTAAACCACTTCTGCCGCTATTGAACAAACCAATTGTCAAACACCAGCTCGAAGCCCTCAAAGGCGTCGTGGACGGCGTAATCATGGTAGTAGGCTACAAAAAGGAAATGATACAGGAGGCGCTCGGCGGCGAATACGCCGGAATCTCCATAGAATATGTCGAACAGAAGGAGCAGCTAGGAACAGGACACGCCATTCTTCAGTGCGCGAACTTCGTAGACAGCGATTTCCTTGCCATGAACGGCGACGACCTCTTTGCTCCGCAAGACATTGCCAAACTGGCCCAAAGCGAACAGGCAGCCCTGGTCAAACAGGTGCCCGATCCCAGTTTGTACGGCATTTATGAAGTCGCAGACGACGGACGCGTGGTACGGCTGGTCGAAAAGCCCAAGGATGTGTTCTCGAATCTTGCCAACATCGGCGCATACAGGTTCAGTCCCAATGTTTTCGATGTTCTTGCAAAGACCGAGAAATCCGAGCGCGGTGAAATAGAAATAACCTGCGCCATACAGACCCTTGCGGACAACGAAGGTTTCCGGGTAGTGGAATCGGAAGGCTACTGGCTGCCAATCGGATACCCATGGAATTTGCTCGAGGCGAACGAATTTCTTATGGACACCAAGATGGAGCACAACATTCAGGGCGAAGTTTCCGAACGCGCCGAGATTAACGGCATAGTATCCATCGGAAGAGGTACGGTGGTGCGTTCAGGAGTGGTCATAGACGGACCAGTGATCATCGGAGAGGATTGTCAGATAGGCCCAAACTGCTGGCTTCGTCCCGGAGCAACAATCGGCAACCGCTGCCGGGTCGGCCAAGGCACAGAGATAAAAAACTCCATCCTAATGAACAAAACCAACGCATGCCATTTGTCATACATCGGCGACAGCGTGATAGGCGAAAACGTAAACATCGGATGCGGAGGCGTAACCGCCAACGTACGCCACGCAGGCGACAACGTAAAGTCCATGGTCAAAGGCGAACTCATAGACACAGGCCGCCGGAAGCTAGGCGTAATAATCGGCGACGGAGTCCACACCGGCATCCACACATCATTCTATCCAGGCAGAAAAATGTGGCCTCACACCTCCACCCGCCCAGGCGGAATAGTGCAGAAGGATATCGAGGAATAGACGCAATATCGAACATGCAGTGGCATTATTGATGCTCAGTTACAGATTTGTTAATGTTTGAGCAACAGGAGGATTTTGATATATGGAAGGCTCAAGATTTCTAAGGGAAATCACGCTCAAAAACCTACTTTCGTTTGGCCCTTCCGGAGTAAAGGTCGAGTTACAGCCCCTGAATGTTCTTGTTGGCTTGAATGGAACGGGGAAATCGAATTTCCTGGAAGCGATTAGTATATTACAGGCAACACCAACCGACTTAACCAAGCCTTTCCGCGAGACAGGCGGCATTTCAGAGTGGATCTGGAAAGGCGGCACTTCGTCAGCCCAGGCAGAAATAGAAACTGTGCTTTCTTACGAGAGTGACCGCATGCCGATTCGCTATCGCCTTAGTTTTGGCCAAGTCGGCCAGAGGCTGGAAGTTCTCGATGAAGTCGTAGAGAACGAAGAACCGCTGAATCCTGACGATAACGATGTTTACTTTTTCTACCGTTACCAAAACGGACACCCTGTCCTGAATGTACAAAGTGAAACCGATGCAACCGAGCGCGGCACGCAACGGCCACTTCGCCGTGAAGATCTTGCCCTTGAACAGTCGGTGTTGTCCCAAATAAAGGACCCGGATCAGTATCCTGAAATCACTTATTTGGGAAACCAGTTCTCGAAGTTCAAACTGTACAGAGAGTGGGATTTTGGTAGAAAAACTCCCCCACGCGTCCCTCAGAAGGCAGACTTGCCAGAGGACTTCCTCTCGGAAGATGCCAGCAATCTTGGACTTGTCCTGAACAATATGCAGTATCAGGCAGGCGCGAAAGAAGCTGTCCTTGAGAGACTAAAGCAACTTTACGACAGAACAGAAGGCATAACCACAAAGATCCAAATGGGAACTGTCCAGTTGTTCTTGCACGAAACCGACTTTGATGATCCCATACCGGCAACGCGCTTGTCCGACGGAATGCTGCGATTTCTTTGCTTGCTGTCTATACTGTGCCACCCATCGCCACCGCCCCTCGTATGTTTGGAGGAACCGGAGCTGGGTTTGCATCCCGACGTATTGGGGATCTTGGCAGAGCTTCTTATAGAGGCTTCCCAGCGCACTCAACTCATAGTAACCACCCACTCGGACATATTGGTCTCGGCCTTGAGCGATGTCCCTGAATCGGTTCTCGTTTGTGAACGGGAAGCGGAGGGCACAAGTTTAAGGCGTCTCGACAACGAATCATTGACGAAGTGGCTCCACGATTATTCGCTCGGGGATCTCTGGCTTATGGGTGAACTCGGGGGAACAAAGTGATAAAAGGGATCCGCATTTATGTCGAAGGCGGCGGCGATCGGCGTTCCGGAAAGCATAACTTGCGCCTTGGGCTAAGCGAATTCCTCAAAGACGTCACGCGAAAAGCTAGAGACAAAAACTTATTCTGGAACATAATCGCTTGTGGCTCACGTCAAAAGACTTACAAGTCGTTCTGTGATGCGCTCAGAGACCATCCGGACAGTTTCAACATCCTTCTCGTCGATTCTGAAGCCAGCGTCAACGGCCAGCCCTGGGAACACCTCAAGCAACGCAAGGGCGATGGCTGGGAGAATCCCGGAGTAAGCGACGATCATTGTCATCTTATGGTCCAGTTTATGGAGTCCTGGTTCCTCGCGGATGTAGAAGCGTTAAAGACTTTCTACGGAAACAACTTTCAGGATTCCGCTTTGCCGAACAATAAAAACGTCGAAGGCATATCCAAGAAAGACGTCCTTTCTGCCTTGGAAAAAGCTACCACGCGGACGCAAAGGGGCAAGTATCACAAAGGCCGGCACACTCACAAGCTTCTTGCGGTAATTGACCCTGACAAAGTACGGAAGCGTGCCCTACATTGTGAGCGTTTGTTCACGACACTTGCAGCAACAATAGGTTGATATAGACAGGATTCTTTTTTTGTATCATAAGGCTTAAGTTTGAACAAGAGAAAAGGAAAGCCATGGACGAAAAACCGATTGTTCCACTTGAACTTAAAGCCGTTGCATGTCCTACCTTCTCGGAAGTATTGCGCAGCTCGTTCGTTGCGCAACGGTATTCATCGCTCAGCTTCAACCTGTTCGCACCCAATGTTTTATCGCGCTTCATCCACGCTCATTGCATTGTTTGAGTTTAACTCTCCAGTACTTCTCGCATCTTCGCCCTCAGAGTTGCCATATCGTACGGTTTCTGAATAAAGCCGGCCAAGCCTTTGCCCGCGAAGCGCTGGGTCGCATCCTCCATGTTATAGCCGCTGCAAAGAATGACTTTGACGCCTGTTCTGATACGGCGCATCTCGCGAAAGGTCTCTTCGCCGCCCATGTGAGGCATGGTTAGGTCGAGCAGCACGCACACGATTTCATCGGAATGTTCGCGGAATACGTCCAGCGCTTCACGGCCGTCAGGTGCTGTCATGGCGCTGAAGCCCAGGCGTTCGAGCATCTGTTTGCCCACGGCACAGACCGTCTCCTCGTCGTCGGCGATCAGAACGAGCCCGCTTCCGCGCCAGTCTTTCTCGTCGGCCTCGTCCTTTCTTTGGACCGCCGAGCCGCTATCGCCACGTTCTTTCGAGGGGAAAAGTACCATGAACGTCGTGCCCTTGCCGACTTCGCTGCAAATCCTGATTGCGCCTTCGTGGCCGCGCACAATGCCGAGAACGGCCGACATGCCCAGGCCGCGCCCAGTGAACTTGGTCGTAAAAAAGGGATCGAAAACCTTCTCGATAGTTTCGGCGTCCATGCCGCAACCCGTATCAGCCACTTCGAGATAGGTGTAGACGCCTTCGGGTAGCGGCTCGTCCAGATTGGCGCGCAGTATCTCATTAACATCGTCCAGATAGGCCCGGTCGCAGTCCATCGCACCGGTCGACAAAGCGATGACACCGTTCTTGTCGCCGATGGCCTCCGAGGCATTAGTGATCAGGTTCATTATTATCTGGCGAATCTGTGTGGCGTCACCGTCTATGGTGGGCAGGTTGTCTGTAAAGTTGTACTTGAGCACGGCCTTCTTCGAGATCGAAACCTCAAGAAGATGGGCCATCTCTTCGACAAACTCATTCAGGTTAATCGCTTCGATGACAAAGCGGCCCTTGCCGGAGTACGCCAGCATCTGCTTGGCCAGTTCGGCTGCGCGTTTGGAAGCCTTCTCGATCTCCTTGATGTTCTCGCGGGCCGGGGCGTGGGGCGAGAGCTCGTCAAGAACCAAGTCGGCATTGCCCAGGATCGTCATTAGCAGGTTGTTAAAGTCGTGGGCGATGCCCCCTGCCAGTACGCCCAGGCTCTCGAGTTTCTGAGCGTGTTGCACTTGGCGTTCGAGCGACAGACGTTCTTTTTCATTGCGTCTGAGATCAGTGATGTCGATGCAAGTTCCCAGCAATCCCACAACCGTTCCGCTGGAGTCATGAATGGGTATCTTGCTGGTGAGGACTATCCCTTCCCTACCATCCGCGTCATGGTATTTCTCTTCAAAATTCATGAGGGGTTCATCTGTTTCCATGATCTTTGCATCCAATTCCCGATAGGAGTCTGCATGGGTGGAGTCTCGATGGAAATCATAATCGGTCTTGCCCACTACTGCTTCCGGATTCTGGATTCCGGTCACATCGGCGAATGCCTGGTTGCAGCCCCAGTAAACAAGGTTCCGTTTCTTCCAGAAAATCTGGTTCGGAATGTGATTGATAAGGAAACTTAGAAACAGTCTCTCTTCCGCCAACGCTTCCTCAGTCCGCTTGCGCTCGGTGATGTCCAACCAGACCGTATGCAGTACCGTCTCCTCATCCTGCGGAATAGCAGTGAGAGAGACTTCGACAGGGAACACCTCCCCGTTCCGCCGTTTATGATCCCATTCGAAGCGATGAGCTCCATTGGCTAAAGCGATCTCCATCATCTCGACCGCCTTGTCGTAGGACCTTTTACCGTCGGGCTGGAACTCCGGAGACAGTTCCGAGGGGTGGGTGTTAAGCAGATCCTCTTTGCTCTCGTGCTTCAGCATGGCCACCGTGGCGGCGTTGCAGTCGACGAACTTGTAGTCGCGAATTATCAGCATCGCATCCACCGAGTTCTCGAAGAACGTGCGGTACTTAGACTCGCGCTTGCGTAGCGCCTCCTCGGCTTGCCTGCGCCGCATGATACTCGTGATAAGAAACGCTATGACTAGCAGGAGAAGCGCAAAAATCCCCGCAACACTCCAAATCTGGGTACGATGTGTTTCATATATGGAGAAATAGCGGTTGATCACCACACTGCCTTCTGGAAAATCGCTCAGCTCAATCCCCCAACGCCGCAACTGGGTCTCGTCGAACATGTAGGGATTGAAACTCTCTACGAGGACCGGGATGTCCGATGGTTTCTCGCCATTGAAAATCCGCACGGACATCTCGGCCGCCATGCGACCATGTGACTCGCTGTTGAGGAGTTTTCCTCCGACAATCCCGTGGCCCAAGTACATGTCGATGATTCCGTAAACGGGTACGCTTGACTCGGCTGAAATGAGCTCACCCACCTTGTCGGTTGCGGCATAGTCGTTGTTCTTGTCCCGCAGCCAGACCGTCAGCAGAACAATGCCGTCCTCGGGTAGATTTCCAAGCTTTTCGATGAGTTCGTCCGTGGAGTAGTCCTCGCCTTTCAGGTATTCGAATTCCAAATCGCCGAATTGCTGGGCCGCAACGCCGACTTCCTTGCGCTGGCCCATGCCTGTGGGCGTGTTGTCTACGACAACGAAAACCTTGCGGGTCTTTGGGTGGAGTCTAAGTGCAAGATCCAGGGTGGCTTCGACGTCAAGGACTTCCACCAAGCCTGTGAACTGCTCTTTGCCATCCAAGGAAAAACTAGGATAGTCGTTGATGCCGCAAAAAGAGACGGGCGCGCCCTGAAAAATATCCTCGTGGTGTTCCAGGACCAGACGCAGAGCATTGTCGTCTGTCGTAATAATTGCGTCCAGTTGGATATCGCCGTACTTGATGAGGTATGTCTGAGCTAGGTGCTCGATATAGTCCTCAGTGTATATCCGCTTGGTGTCCATGTACTCTACGTACAGTTCCAGGTTCTCGACAGCCTCGCTCAGAACCTTCCTGGCGCCGTCAACCTGGCTGTCGGTCCACTTGAATTCCTTGTGGTATGAATTGAGGATGAGGACATGGCGTATGCCGTCTTCATTTTCAGTTTGCTGCGCCCCCGGCGGCGCCAAACCCGCGAGCAGCGCCACGGCGGCTATCAGCAAGATTCTCTTGGTCTGAAGTGTCATACCTTGCTCTTCTTATTCGCAGATCCACCAGTTTCAGAGAATTGTCGCAGCCCAAACAAGCATTCTCAAGCCCAGCAGGAGTAGAAAGCCATTGTAAGGACGGCCAACGTCTTAAGTCAAAAAAGTCCGCGTTACTATCCATAAAGATCCCTGCTCTTATGACAGAGTTCTGACATCCAGAGGCATGATTCCCAAATCAATATGAACTTTCCTCCATCTCCGGCGTATTTAATGATTAGCGATGGACTTGAATACGCGGATTTATTTGGTTGCGAGCACGATTAATACAAGGGACGGTCGACAAGGTGCGAAACAGTTGTCCGCCCACAACGTTGAAAGAGGGAGAGAGACATGCACATCAAGTTCATACTACCCGCGTTAACCGAAGCCAGAACAATCTACTGGAGGCCAATCAAGTATTCACTATTCCCCCCTCTCGGCCTTGCCACCCTTGCAGGCTATCTTCGCGAGGACGACGAGGCCGAGATTGTCGATGAGCATGTCGAATCGCTTAATCTGGACGACTGCCCGGACATAGTGGCAATTGAAGTGTATATAACGTCGGCCTGTCGCGCTTATGCAATTGCCGACCGTTACCGGCAGCGAGGCGTGCATGTCGTTCTGGGCGGCCTGCACGTGACCACTCTTCCAGACGAGGCCTCGAGACATGCCGACACTATTGTCGTTGGTCCCGCCGAGGAAGCGTGGCCCCGGTTCCTGGAAGATTTTCGACGCGGCGTACCGCGCAATTTGTATGGTTCACGAGAGCGCACGCTGGTGGGTATGCCCCACATTCGGCGTGACCTGATAAAGCGCAGGAATTATCTAGCCCCAAACTCAGTTGTCGTCTCGCGTGGCTGCCCACATTCCTGCGATTTCTGCTACAAAGAGTCATTCTATGCCGGCGGAGCATCCTTCTACACCGCTCAACAGGATTGGGCCCTGGACGAGATAGCGAATTTGCCCGGCCGACACCTATTTTTTCTGGATGACAACATCTTCGCCGCACCCCAGTTCGCTTCGGACCTGTTCCGTGAAATGAAAGGCATGAATAGAATCTGGCAGGGCGCGGCAACAGTACAATCGCTCAGAAACGAGATTCTCCTCGATACAGCCGTCGAGTCGGGACTACGAAGCCTTTTCATAGGTTTCGAGTCGCTCAATCAGCGCGCTTTGGAGAAACACGGCAAACGACATAACCGTACCGTGGAATATGAGGACCTCATTCGGCGACTGCGCGGCCGCGGGGTGATGATCAACGCCAGCTTCGTGTTCGGTATGGACGACGATGACGCCTCCGTTTTCGACAGGACAGTCGAATGGGCCGTCAAAAACAGCATCGAGACCGCGACCTTTCACATCCTCACCCCGTATCCAGGAACAGCCCTCTTCAAACGCATGGAGGCGGATGGCCGTATTATGACTAAGTCATGGGATCTTTATGACACCCGCCACGCCGTGTTCGAGCACCCCCTGATGGATCCCTCAGAATTGGAATCAGGCTACTGGCGAGCGTACGAAAACTTCTACTCCTGGTCATCCATCCTATCGAGTGCGCTGCAAAAGGAAACCGTGGCCGCAAAGGCCAGACACTTCGCCTACACAAGCGCATGGAAGAAATTCGAAGCCCTCTGGGGATTCGTTATAAGACTCAAGAAGCTCAACGTAGCCGTGCCCGCACTGGAGACAGTCCTAAACAGCGCACAAAGAAGCAGCCGGGCTGGCCACCATATACAAAAGGCCGGCCAAAAGCTAAACCCCAGGAATCCATGAGCAAACGCTTGACGTATGGTATAAATACGATATAATATTTATACTATGGGGTTTGAATTCGATTCAGAAAAGAGCGAAGCCAAAAGGAGGAAGAGGAACTTTATGAAGGCTAAGGAACTAGACAAAAGATTCGATGACGGCGAGAACATTTCGGAATTCCTGGATATATCGAAGGCGCGAAGACCCGGGCAGGAACTGAAACGGGTCAATGTCGATTTTCCTTTATGGATGATCCAGTCACTCGACAAGGAAGCCAAACGCATTGGCGTACCGCGACAGTCCATCATCAAGGTCTGGATCGCTGAACGCCTCAAGAAGGCCAATTCTCAAAAAAAACTAGCTCGGTTAGATTTGTAGATTCAGATAGTTTTCAATGGAGAGGCATAATGGTTTCGAGACGTCATTTTCTTAAGAATATGGGTTTGGGCTTGTCTGTTTTGGGTGCCTGGGCGCCAACTCGAGCGAATGCACTGGCAAGAGGAAACAAGAAACCGAACATCGTCTTCATCCTGGTTGACGACATGGGTTGGTCGGACATTGGATGCTATGGCGGGGACGTGGACACCCCTAACCTCAACCGGCTAGCCGAAAAAGGCATCCGATTCAGTCAATTCCACAACACGGCCAAATGCTTTCCGTCTCGCGCGTGTTTGTTGACGGGACTTTACGCGCAGCAGTGCGGCATGGACAAAAAACCGGCACATTTTAAGAATTGCGTCACGCTTGGTGAGGTGCTTAGGACGGCTGGATATCGAACGTTCATGACCGGCAAGCATCACGGCCTGGACAATCCTTATGACCGCGGTTTTGACCGGTATTACGGCCTGAGAGACGGCACTTGCAATTCGTTCAATCCCGGCCTGCAGCGGGAAGGCGAAGGTGTGCCTGCACATAAGAAGGGCTCGCACCCCAGAACGTGGTGCATCGACGAGAAGATATACGAACCTTACACGCCCAAGGAAAAGGACTTCTACACGACCGACTACTTTACCAAGTACGCTCTGCAATACCTGGACGAATATGAGGACGAGGGGAAGCCGTTCTTCCTCTACATTGCATACAACGCGCCACACGATCCGCTTGTCGCCTGGCCGGAGGACATTGCAAAGTATCGCGGGAAGTTCATGAAAGGTTACGAAAGCTATCGCAAGGCCCGATACAAACGCCAACTTGAAATGGGTCTGATCGACGGGACTTTTCCCTTGTCCGAACCTTATTATGAGGACTGGGACGCACTGCCCGAAGAGGAGAAGGTAAAGGAAGACGCACGGATGGCGGTTTATTGCGCAATGATCGACAGGGTGGACCAAAACATCGGCAAACTGCTGGACAAACTCGAAGAACGCGGCCAACTCGACAATACGCTCATTATGTTTGCCTCCGACAACGGTTGCGCGGGAAGTTCTGAAGGCAGCTTTTCCGGCTACAACGAGACGGCCAACCAAGGCGAGATTGGCTCGATGACGCGTTGGACGAAAATCGGCCGTTCATGGTCCAATGTAAGCAACACGCCATTCCGCCTCTACAAGAGCAACACCCACAAAGGCGGAAGCTGCACGCCCTTAATAGCCTATTGGCCGGCCGGAATCAAAGGAACAAACAGAATCAGCCATGAGGTTGGCCATTTCATCGACATCATGCCAACACTTGTAGAAATCAGCGGCGCTGAATATCCTAGCGAATACAAGGGCCAGAAAATCCCCCCGATGCAGGGCGCCAGCCTCGTGCCAATCTTTCAGAGAAAGAAGACCGCCGCCAACAGAACAATCTACTGGCAATGGAGCAAAGGCAAAGCCGTGCGCCACAAGAACTGGAGACTCGTTTCCGACAGCAACGAACCCTGGGCACTCTACGACATGCGCAAAGACAAGACCGAGACCAAAGACCTCGTAAACGAATTCCCAGAAGTAGTCAAGGAACTCGACAACATGTACGAGAAATGGATGGCCTCCCATCCTTAGCCGCTTGTCTCACCGGTATTCGTAGCTAAAGCGCCCAAACATTTGCTTACTGTGTCCTTCCGCCCTTTTATCCGTTCAGCGTCCAGCCATCCCGATATTTCTTGCTGAGCAGCGCGTTGGCTTCGGCGCTGTTGGTTACGCGGCCGGTTGCGCCGTCGTATTTAATCTTTTTGCCGACACGGTAAGCGACAAGCCCCAGCAGCATCTGCTCAATTGCCGTTCCTGAGTAATCAAAATCGCAGGAAGTCTTCAGATCGCCTTTACACGCATCGATCCACTCTTTCTGAAAACCATCCATCGCCGGAATGATGTCTTCCTTTGCCCGCCGGTTGTAGTATGTCATATCGGAGTCCTTGCCGTATGGCAACAGGATTCGGGATGAAAAGTCGGCAATAAGAAAACCTTTGTCTCCCTTGAACATCACGCCATGGCCGATCTTGCTCAGGTCCACATAGGGTTTGGGCGATTTCGGCATCATGCCGCCCTGGTACCAATGGACGCCGATAGCGGGCCGCCAGTCGTTCGCGGGGTGCTCGAATCGCGTATGCAATTCGACCGGACTGACTTCAGGGTTGAAAGGCTCGCCTTCACCTGTGGCCGACGTAGGCAGGCCAGCATCGATGGCGTTCCATGCAAGGTCGATTGTATGGCTGCCCATATCGCCCACCTGGCCTGTGCCAAAGTCCCAGTACATGTTCCACATCAAGCAGTTTCCGTCAAAATAACCCGGATTGTAGGGATGGTAAGGCGAAGGCCCAAGCCACAGATCAAAGTCCAGCGTTTTCGGCGGTGTGCCCTGTGCAGGCAGATATCCAGGCTTGCGCAACTGGCGATTGCCCCAAGCGTAAACTTCGCTCAAGGTGCCAACGGCCCCATCTTTGACAAGTTCACGCACGCGGTTGAAATTCTCGATAGCGTGGCGTTGCGTACCGCACTGTGTGGCCAGCTTGTTCTTATTCTTGAGATACGTCGCCCTAACGACACGTGCTTCCTCGACGGAGTTGGCCAGCGGCTTCTCGCAGTAGACATGCAAGCCGCGATTCATAGCCCAGTTTGCGATAAACGCGTGAGTATGGTCGGTCGTCGAGCAAACTATTGCGTCCAGGTTCTTCTCTTTATCCAGGCAGACGCGCCAGTCAACATAGTGCTTGGCATTCGGAAACTGTTCGGAGGCGTTTGCCAGGCTGTTTTGATCCACATCGCACAAAGCCACAACGTTCTCAGTTGAAATTGCTTTGTAGTGCGCCCTGGCCCGGCCATCTGCGCCAATCAGGGCGATGTTGAGCTTGTTGCTGGCGGCCTTAGCGCCCAGGCGCGATCCACTTGGCAGGATGAGCAACCCCGCTCCCACTGTGCTTGCTAAAAACTGACGTCGTTTCATCTCATTGTTCTCCCTTTTTATCCCTAGAATTGCGGCATTTCCCAATCCTTATAGACTTCCTCATTATGCCATGTGTCCTTGATATGTGGCGATGGCGTAGCCATGACCGGTGCGCTTTGTTTTCCCGATAGTCTGTCCGTGTTTTCTGCAATGTCATGCCATTTCGCGGAGAGCTGCTTTACCTTTTCAGGGTATTGTGCGGCCAAGTCGTTCTGTTCACAGCGGTCTTCGGCAATATTGTAAAGTTCCCATTGGTGTTCATAAAAGCTGACCACTTTCCAATCTCCCTCGCGCAATGCGCGGCAACTGGAAAACTGGAAGTAGATCTGTTCATGTCCTTTGCGCTTCTTGCCCTTAAACAGCGGAAGCAGCGATTTGCCCTGCAGAGGCTCGATGTTTGCATCCGTTGGGTATTCGGTGCCGGCCACATCAATGCAAGTGGCCATGATATCGATCAGATGCCCCGGGCTGCGCTCCCACGAACCAGTGTTCTTCAACTTCCCCGGCCAATGGACGATCAGTGGCGATGAGATGCCGCCTTCATGTTGCGTTTGCTTATAGTGGCGCAACGGCGTGTTGCCAACCGTCGCCCAGCTCGCGTCGTAGAGATAGTAAGATTTGCCTTGCCAAGGCGGAATATCGATATTCCTGCTGCGCTCAAAGGGACAAGCCCCATTATCGGCGAAAAGCATGATCAACGTGTTGTCGAGTTCTCCCTTGCGCTTGAGGTAATCAATCATACGTCCGATGTTCTGATCGACCCGATCGACCATTGCCGAAAAGATGGACATACGGAAACTCTCAAACTCGCGCTCTTTTTCACCCAGTGCGTCCCAACTCTTCATGTGCTCAGGCAATGGCGGCAGTTTCATATCATCCGGGAAAATCCCCAATTCCTTCTGCTTGGCAAAACGCGCCTCGCGGATGGCCCCCCAACCCGAATCATAGCGCCCAAGATATTTCTCAATATCCTCCTTAGGAGCCTGCAACGGATAATGCGGCGCATTGAACGCGATATAGTGGAAGAAAGGCTTGCCGCTATCGAGCGCCTCGTCAATGAACTTCATGGAATAGTCGACGTTGGCATCCGTTGTATAAAAATCCTCGTCAAAGTCATCCCATTTCTCGCCATTCAGCCGGAAGGTGTCGTCACCAACGAAGAAATCAGTCGCCCCCGAAAGATGCCCCCAATAGCGCTGAAACCCAAAATCCGTAGGTTGCTTTGACAGATGCCACTTACCCGCCATCGACGTGAAATAACCCGCCTTGCCCAAGACCTCCGCAATCGTCGTCGCCCGATCAAGTTTCGAGCTACCAGCCTGATTGCAGTAAAGTCCGCTCAGCAGCGTCACCCGCGACGAATGGCATTTCGCCGTGTTGTAGAACTGCGAGAACCTCAATCCGTTTTCGGCCAGACTATCAATACGCGGCGTTTCAATTTCGCTCCCATAGCATCCGAAATCAGAAAAG
>SDBV01007268.1_pt1 | contig 15174 bp, 16 predicted proteins | sample 2277081 | NCBI WGS metagenome assembly SDBV01 (sample SAMN10402039, study PRJNA504765) | marine sediment metagenome | isolation source: marine sediment core GS10_PC15, 223 cmbsf | place: Arctic Ocean: Southern Knipovich Ridge | collected 2010
AACCTCGCTTGATTAGGCTCTTGTCAGGTGGTGGCATTTCATCTCCTCTAGTGCGGCAAGGGCCGCACCTGAACTAGAAGGTGTTGATTGGTGGGTGCTTTACGAGCGCACCCACCGAAGCTCGGCTATTCAGTTAGAAGTTCCAATCGCGGCTGCCTTTCCAGGTGAAGTAGTCCGTCTTCAAGAGAGGGTCACCACCCGCTGCCGCAACGAGGTGAAGCATCGGGAAGTACACAGCATCAGCGTCGAGTGTGCCCGACTCCATACGCGCCACCCGCGTCAACCCGTTCTGGTTGGCCATGCCAGCCGCACCACACCAACCCTCTGCGTTACCGGCCACGTCGATCTCGACGCGACAGACAACCCATGAGTCGGCTGTAATCGTGGCAACGGCCCGGATGCCCAGCGTACCCAGTGTGGTCGAGCCGTCGATGGCATCCGACAGCGCTGCGGTCGTGGAGGCCGTGCCGTCCAACGAGGACATGAACCTGTAGTCGTCCACATCGGCTGACGTGTCGGTGTAGAAACCGACAACGTTGCCGCCGTTGTTCGCCGTCAGGGTCGTGCCGCTCAGCGTGAACGGGTTGACCGGCTCTGCCGCCGACACCGTCTCCTGCCAGCCACAGAACACACGGAGGTCAGTAGCCGATGAGCCCTTGAACCGCGCCTCCATTGAGAGGGTGCCGTTACTGGATGGGATGGACGGCGCGCCGTAGATAGCAACGCCGCCAGCGGCGCTACCGTCACCGCTGAAGGATGCCACGCCACCACTCTCGTCAACGGTGTTGATGTAGGCCACGTTGCCGCTGATGGCAACGAGGGAGAGGTCTTTGAGGCGGATGACAGTCGCGTCGGAGATCGTCTGTGTAGCCTCGTAGCCGCCGAAGTCCTCGAACGTTCCGATTCGACCAAAATCGCTCTGAACAGTCATTTACTTTTCCTTTCTCCGTCGCGTCCTGCGCGGAGTCTTACTGGGTTTCTTCGCCTTCACGGCGACTGTCTCAACGACAGGAACCACAACAGGAGGCTTCGCCGCCAGTCGTGCCCGCACCTTCTTTTCCATCGCCTGCATGATCTGAGCCTCGTGCCCCGAGACGCCGCCCCTGCGATCCTTCTCGCGGAACAGCGCTTCGGCGGCGTCGAACTTGCCTGCCGAGATCAAGTCGATGATGTCCTGATGATCCATGTCAGACTCACGAAGTCGGTGCTGTACAGTCGCTCAAATGCCTGTACGCCCAGACCTGGGTTCCGCTGCTCTTGCGCTCTGCGAAGGCGAGTTCGTTGGTGAGTGAGATCACGTCCGCGCCACCACCGAAGTAGATGTCGCGGTCTGTCTCGTGCTTGATGTCCATGCCGATAGCAGCGATCACGCCCATGCGGGAGTGAGTCGCGCCATTGGCGTCCGAGGACGAGTCAATAGTGATGTTGCCGTCCGTAAACAGGTTGGACTCCGCCACCGTGCCGCTGAAGCCCTTGCGGAAGGTGTCCGCCGTCAGGCCGACCGGGATGGTGTAAGTGCCCACGCCTGCCAGAACCTCATCCTGAATGTCCTTCTTCTGGAACGGGTGCAGGACGGTGTAAACTTCAGCAGCGCTGGGCTCGGTGGTGTTGCCCTGGATGTTCGTCACCGCCGATGCAATGTAGCCGAAGGACATGGGGTTGCCCGCGCCCGGCGAGTTCGTGGTGGCGAAGGTGGAGAACGTCGCAAGATAGTCCTCGTCATCGCCCCGGTTCATCGCGTTAGCTGACAGTGGCCCGAAGTCGCTACTCACGTTCTTGGACAACTTCCGGTATGTCCGGTCTGTGATCTTGATGAGAATCTGGTTCATCGTCGGCTCGATTGCCTGAAGTGAGCCGGAAAGCTGCTGGAAGTTCCTGTTGTCTGCTGTCTCGGTGATTGCCTGACGGGAGAGCTTGTCCAGAGTGAACTCTGTCCAGCTCAGGCCCGTGCCTTCCTCCTGTTTCTTGATGTCACAGGTACGCCGCCAGGAGCCCTCATACTCCATTTTGATGCGGGTGTCAGCGACGATAGATGGTAGCGCGTCACTAAGACTCCCAGTTGTCGTTTCTCCTGATGCCATGGCTTGTGCCCTTTCCTACTACTTGTGATATGATGTTGATGGAGGTTTACTATGGCCATTGTTAAGGTTCCCACCGAAGAAAGATTCTTCAGCCACGTTCAGAAGACCAGCGGATGCTGGCTCTGGACGGCCAGTAGGGATAAAAATGGCTACGGGGCCTTCAGCTACAGGAGGCGAAAGCAGGGCGTCAATCGGAGCCTGCGAGCACATCGCTGGGCCTACGAACACCTCGTTGGGCCTATCCCCAAGGGATACCTCATTGACCATATTTGCCGTATTCCTGCCTGTGTGAATCCTGCACATCTCCGCACCGTCACCCCGCGAGAGAACACCATTCTTAACAGCCGCTCCCACCAAGCCCGCAATGCGGCTAAAACCCACTGTAAGCGCGGCCACCCATTGTCGGGGCCGAACGTATGGATTCATACTCGCAAGGACAGACCTGGCTGCATGGAGCGACGATGCCGAAGGTGTTCTGCCGACTGGATGGCAGCGCATCGACGTAAGCAGGGCTAGGCTTTCTCCCTATTGGTTTATCTCCTCTTGTGGCTCATTTGCCACGAAGCTCTCTTAATCGTTCAGTTGAGGTGGTCGGATCGAGCATCTCTTCGGATGCCGTCTTCCCGCCCGCTGTTGACCCCACGCTCTGCGCGGGCTTCTGGCCCTTGCGTTTCGCGAGGTCGTCGGCGTGCTTTGTACCTGATTTGTCGTCCACCAGCCCCCGCTGATAGCCGATGTCGTCGATCTTCTTCACGAAGCCCTCGATCAGCGACACGGCGTCTTCCTGAGTCTTTGCCGATTGGATTTTCGGGATGAACTCCTGCGCCAATGCCTGACGCCCGAGCGCCCTCGCCCCAATCGCCACCACGGCCTCCATGGCGTTGTTCCCTCCAAGGCCACGGCCCTCCGCGACGCCCTTGTCGTATGCGCCCTCCTGAGCCTCTTCGCCGATGGACTGAGTGGCACGGGTGAAGTTGGGGTCTTGGAAGACCGCAGTTAGCGCCTCCTGGTCGACCTGGCCGTCTTTCAACGCCTTGTCGAGCCGCCCGAGCGTCGTCTTGTAAGCCTGAGTAGCACCTTCATAGAGGCGCGTCAGGCCGTCGCCGCGCTTTTTCTGCGCTGCGAACTCGCCTGAGAAGGAGTCGCGGGCCTGTGTCCACCCTCGCGCTTGCTCTTCCTCTCTGAACTTCTGGAAGCTCTCACGGTGGGGTGAGTCATCGGCTTCGTACTGGGCTGGATCGAACGGCTCAGCGGTTATAACCGCCTCTGTCGCCTCCGCCGTCGCCTCCGCCGTCTCTTCGGCTGCAGCAGCCTCGCCCTTTTCAGGGGTTGGCTCTGTGACCTCCGGTGTGACTTCGGGTGTGGCCTCGGGTGTACTCGCTACCTTTTCTTCGGTAGGAGCCGCTTCTTGAACCATGTAGTCCTCCTAATTTCCGGGCAATAAAAAAGCCCCCATGAAGGGAACGTATCGCGCCGGGCTAAGCTAAGAACCCCATCGAACCGGCTGCGGTCTTGTCCGCGAGGCCGAGCATGGGGTCGAGCAACGATGCTGGTGGTAGTTCTCGTGGTGCCACTTCCGGCAGTCCTGTGATCGGTTGCAACTGGTCACCGATGCTGGCGTACTGCTCCGGCAGTGACGGGAGTCCTTGAGTCAGGATGTCCTGCATGTTGACTACGTTCGAAGGGACAACCCCCGCCGGGCCGAGGTTCAGGTTCGTGCCCTCCGGCAGTGACGATCTGAGGATGTCGAACTGCAGCTCCCCTCTGCGAGTGGCGGTGTCCTGCAACCTCTGCTCCGCCGCGACCCTCTCAGCGGCGATACGCGAGTTGGCGGTGATCTCATCGAAGTCGCGCTGCCATGCGTCCGCTGCGTCCTCCGCTGTTATGTCACCTCTCTCTATCAGGGCGTCGTAGTGCTTGAAGCGGATGAGCGCCGCCCCATAGGGGTCGGGGGCCTGCACTCCTACTCTGGAGGGGCCACCGGAATCACCGGCAAGTAGCTTCGGATCAATGCTGGACGCCAGCCCGTTGGGGCCAACGCTAATCGCGTCGCCGCTACCTAGCTGATATTGGCCCGGCGGGAGGTCAAAGGTCTTACCCGTGTCCGGGTCGGTAACGGTCAAGAACTGCCCCAGCCCTGACATGTTGCCAATGTTAGTTCCGCCAGCGGTGTCACTCAGGCCCGGAGCAGCCCCCGGTAGCGCACCCGGCCTGTCGCCAATCGGCCAGAGCGTGCCGTTCGGCCCCACAACCGTGTCACCAACGAAAGAGCCGCCAGCCTCGGTCTGCGCACTCGTCTTCGGTGAGGTTGAGCCATCAGCGTATGTCCAGAACTCCGAGCCCTCGATGGTGATTGAGCCTGTGGGGGCACCCCTGTTTCCGCCGCCTGTTCCCCCTGCATCGCGTTGCTGCGTTGCAATCCAGTTAGGCGTGCCGTCATCGTTATAGACGATATTGCCCTTATGTTCAGACATTTAGCGCCCCTCCACTGTGGCCTTGTTCCATCGAGCCCAGTTCTCGTCACTCAGATAACGGGCTAGCGACTCTGGTATGTTCCACTGCAAGTCTTCATCACTCAGCGCGTCCTGATTCTCCATAACGAAGGCGATTGTGGCCTCGCTAAGCGGCAAGTCGCCGCGCTCGCTCTGCGCCAGCCGTGTACCCAACTCGGCGCGCCCTGTGTTGTTCCCCATCGTGATCGCCAGATCAGCCAGCGGCCCTGGCTCCGGGCCTTGTCCAAGCTGAAAAAGGCGTTGCTCGGAGTTGTGCTCTAGCTGCACTTCTTTCCTGAAGTCTCGAATGTCACGCTCAAGTTTGATGTCCACACCTTCCCACTTTGGCATTGACCTCAACTGCGAACTGGGATCACCACCATAGGCTTGCACGCCACCACCAAAGAACGCATACGGAACCGTCGCCAACCCCCACCAGCCCGCCTCGTCAAACGCCTCCCATGCGTCCTGCCCTACAAGAGGGATAAGGTTCCGCTTGGCGATCTTCCACGCGGACTCAGTGTCGTAACCCAGATTCTCGCCAAGGAACGTCTTGCCATCGAACCAGTCCACAACCAATCCCCACTCTGGAGCCAGCCCACTGCGCGCGTAACGCGCGCCGGGTGCGCCCCGAGGGCTGAGGATGCCGGGGATGATTGGTTCACCGCGCTGGGTGACTCCAAGGTTCTCACTAAGAGTCTGCCCACTGAGCGCTTGAACGATGGTACGGATGAGTGTTGCGTTCGTGCCCCAGATGTTGATGCGGGTATTGCCAAACCGCATCTTCCCGAAGTCTGTCGAGCGGGGGTCAAGAGTTACGTCGCCCAAGCCACTCAGCTTCGCCGCGCCAAGCAGCGACATGCCCGTGGTGACAAACGTAGCCATGTTGCGCCACGCCTCCGCCCGAATAGCACGGTCTGAGTTCAAGAGCTGAGCAAACGCTTGCGGCCCTGCGGCCCGGTACTGTGGTGACCACCACGCCACCTGCATCGCTTCCGTGAAGCCCTGCGCCCCACGGCCCTTGCCGAGCGTCCCACGGCCCGTGAAGCGGTTGAGCATGTTCGAAAGGCCCTGTACTCGCTCAGGGGTAATCCCCACCCCGTCACGCTCCCAGCCCCGAACAACAGTGTCGAACATATCCGAGCGGAACTTGTTGCCGAACGTTGTGAAGGAGCGGTTGGAGCGGCGCACGAAGTTGCCCAGCCATTTGGTCAGCTTCTCAGCCAGGGCGGAGCGGAAATGCTCCTCTGACGTGCTCAGGCCGGGGTCGAGTGTGCGAAGTAGCCCTGTCTCTCGCTTAATCTGGCCCAGCTCAAGAGATGTCCCGTCTGCGAACCGGATGACGCGAGGGTTATTGATGATCTGCTGGTAGATTTCCTTCGATACCTTCTCAGACGCTCCGGCGCGAACCATCGGGCCAAACGACTTGGCAAACTCGAACGGGTGGCCCGGTGCTGCCATGATGCCTTGCCTGAGAGGGTACGAGAGGTCGAATGACGACAGGATCGCCTTCGGCATCGTAGCGATCTCATAGACCGTATGCCACACACCCTCCTCGCCCTTCCTGAGAGTCGTGCGGATCGCGTCTGCCACTTTCCTGCCCAGCACCTTTTCCAGTGAGATAAGCTCATTCTCCTGAATCGGCACTCCTTCGCGCCCGCCCTGCAAGGCCTCAAGAACGCTCCTCACCCGGACGCGCTCCATGTCGGGCTTGTCTACGCCACGACCGAAGTCGAACGCATCTACCCGATCCCACAAGGCTTGCCGTTGAGCTTCAGGGATTTCCACTACTATCTGATCGGCCTGCGACAGTTTGCCACGTCGAGACGCCTGCTGGAGGCGTAGCGCTTCCGAATTGCTCTTCCCTTCCTTGAGCGCTTGTCGGTATATGTCCTCAGACCGCCCCAGCCGAGCAGCTTGCTCAGCGCTCTGCGCCACCGTGGTACCCCGGATGTTTAGCCGCTGCCCTTCAATGGCCGCTGTCAGCGTGTCTACCGCGTCTTCCCACGAACTAGCCACGGGCGGCACGTCGGGAGCGGGGATAGGCGAAGTTATGTCGCCTTCGCGCAGGTCATCTGGGCCGGGGAATGTGCCAGGGCCAGCGCGTGTTCCGGCACGCGTAACCGCTGTTCCTGCGCGCGTAACGTCGGGGCCTCCCAGACTCCCTAGGGCCGTCACGTCACCTGTGCGTGGGGCCGCAATGTCGGCGGTCGCCAGAGGCACGTCAGCAACTCTTGGAGCGAAGTCTGCACCGACCCTGCCTGATACGTCTGTCGCCCCCGTAGCGAGCACGTCAGCCATTCTGGGAGTGATATCAGCACCCACCCTGCCCGAGATGTCAGCCGCCGTTTCAACCTGACTAAAGGCGGGGGCACTTACATCGGCACGCTTCAGCACATCTACCGTGAACCGCGCGGCGTCATCCTCAATGCCCCGCCCGAACTTGAGCTTCCCGAGCCCCCTGATGAAGAACCCCATCTTTTCCAACGGGAGATAAGTGGCGGGGCTGACGAATACAGGGCCAAGGATACGAGAGTCGAGCCCGATCTCTGTAAGTTCTCGATCAAGGGCCGCTTCATCCTCCTCGCCGCCGATAACGGCGCGAAGAGCAACTAGGTGGTCATTGGGCATTTGTGAAATCTGAGAGGTATCAGGCGTGCGGAGGAATCCTGGGCCTCGGCGAACATCAACCTTCACCTGCTCCCAGACGCGCCCAGCCAGTAGCTCCTCGCTCTTCAGAGCGCGCCCAGCGCGCTCGGCGACCGGACTAACCACGTCGCTAACAGACGGGCCGCCAACGCCCGCTAGTTGAGCCGGGAAGCCTCCCAGCGCGGGCTGATCGCCCAGCGCGCCTACAACGTCACCGAGGGCATCCCCGACAACGCCACCTCCAATCTTCTCCCTTGCGCCTCGCTCAACAATCTCCTGCAGCGCCTGTCTCAGACCAACGTTGTCCGGCCTGTCGGGGCCACCGAACTCTCCCGCGTCGAGCCGCTGAGCGAGTTTTAGAGCCTGTGGCGGGCTAACCTCCCCTGGCAGCCTGACGCTTTCGGGGATACCACCTCGGGCCGAACCAAACGCTTGCCTGTTCTTGAAGTTGAAGAAGAACCCAGGCACCTCTTCGTTGAGAGCCCGCGCCAAGGCGACCCCTCGACCCTGTGTAGCGGCGGTTGCCTCCCCACCTTGCCCGGTATCGAATCTCGGTACAGGTCGTCCACCCGAGAAGTCGAACCCCCCGCCTACACTCTCCAGCGGAGTACGTCGCGCCGGTGGTTGATTTCTCGCTTCGTGCTGACGGAACTCCTCCAGCGACGGCCCCACGGTCTCCGCGAACTTGGCTCGCTCGTTGCGAATCCCATCGATCCTTCCCCGCTCTTGTTCCAGTGTTGGCGTAACCAGCTCTCTGAACCTGGAATGCTCGCCGTCTACTCTGTCTCGTTCGGCGTTGAAGTCGTTAGCGTACTTGTCCAGAGTCGGCGTTACCAGCTCGGTGAACCGCTGTCTCTGGAAGGCGATTCCCTGCTGGCGCTCTCGCTCCGCGTCCTCCTCTTCCCGCGCGCGGCGGGCCTGCATCTCTTCCTGCGCGCGCTCAAAGCGCTGAACCTCAGAATCAACATGCGTGCGGAACTTCCTGCGCTCCCGATCCAGTGATTGTTCCTGAGTTTCAAAGAGAGCTAGCGCCATCTAGAACCCAAATGCTCGCGAGGGGCTTCGACGATAGCCAGGTTGCGAGGCGAAGAACATCGCCATTGTGTCCTCCGGCTTCAGGGCGAACTGCGACTTGTAGAATTCCAGCACGTCCTGTCGCTGACTGTTTGGCATCGTCAGGAACGGCTTGCCGAAGTTGAACGGGCTCGGAAGAGTGGCGATCCCCTGCTCTGGGCGGGAGAAGTAGTTTTCCCCGAAGTCGAATATGGATTGACCGCTGGAACCGCTCCTTAGAGCTTCCAGGGCGGGGATGTTGCTCACATCGCTGAGCACCCCATCCGTGGGGGGGGGCGTCGTTGGAGGTGGCACCACGGGGGGAGGCGTTGTTGGAGGTGGTTCTACCACTGGCTCCTCGCCGGGAGGAATGCCGATGTCCGCACCACTTGGCGGCGGCGGATTAGCCACCAACTCCTGTGTAAGCCGGTTGATGATGCCGAGGAGCGTTCCCTGATAGTTGCCCTGCATGCGAGTACGCTGATACCACGGGGCCGCTGCTATTTGTGCATCCAGTTCGGCGCGTGCCTGCGTCTCAATCTGAGCGGTCTCTGCCGGGGTGGGAGTATAGGCTTGTGAAGGGCTAGCGGCTGTGAGCCTCTGCCTTCCGAAAGGCGATTCGTACTGCACCTCGGGGTAGGCGGAGCCAACGCCGGGGGGGCCTCCAGCCTTCACCTCCATCGGGTCGCCCGAGTGCGCCGGTATGCCCGGTGGGCCGCCCGTCTGAGCGGCCCGCTCCGCATCCAGCCACGCCTGGAATTCGGGCGAAGCCTGGAAGGGGCCAATGGTTGCGCCCATTTGTATAGTGCGAAGCCACTCCTCATACCGTTGGTATTCCTCCTGCGAGGGAGGAGGCCCACTGTAAAATGTGGGGTTGGGGTCGCCCGGCTGCCAGCCGGGTGTGCCAGCAAGGAAGCCGGGCGTAGTCCTAACAGGCGGGGGCGCGGCGCTCTTGCGGGGGTCGATTCTAGGGATGGCACCCGCTACGGGATCGCTGAAGTAAGGGAATCCCTCTCCCCCTTGTGGGATGACGTAATCAGGGTCGCCCGGCTGGGGGAATGTGGGTGGATTGATGTCCCAGGGAGAAGGAATACTTCCACTGCCACCCAGGACTCCTTCGGGTATCGGCTTCGAGTCGTGCCCGTGCGGCCCAGTCCCGGTGTGGAACTTGCCCCTGAACTTACCGAGGCCCCTTCCGCCTAAAGGAGTGATCTGCACCTCGCCATTGACGTTCCTCACAAGCTCTGAGAACGGCGTCAGCCTTCCTCTGTCGTCACCAACAATACCGCTCTCGCCGGGCTTCAGCCTGCCGCCGCTGTGCATGTAGGCGTCAGGGTTGGCGAGCAACGCCGCCCACGCCGCATCAGTGTTCGACGCAGACTGCGCGGGGTCGCCCGTCACGCCAAACGTGAAGTCGGATGCAGTCTGGGGGGGAGCGTAAGACGACGTGGCGGGATCGGTGGTGAACAGTTCACCGGGGAACTGACTCAGGGAACCGTAGATTTGCTCGTTAAGCTGCGAGAAGATATCCCCGATGTTGGGCATCTGGGCGTTGTAACCACCGCCTCCGCCACCACCGAAAAGCCCAGCTAGGCTGGAGAAGTCGAACCCTCCACCGCCACCACTCTGCATGGCGGCTGGCTGGAGGTGGCTCAGCACCTGTTCTATAGATAGAGGGGCGTTGCCTGTAGGGGTGGTAACGTTCTGTATCCCACCACCGAGGCCAAACGCCCCGCCCATCTGCGGCAGAGCACCCTTTCCAGAAGCAGCATATCTGGCCGCGATGTTGTCGAACAGCGAGCCTGAACCGGCGAGCTTCGCTATCTCCATCCTGTTCTTGTTGTTCTCCAGTTGAGAGGTGTACTGCTGCGTCTGGATCAATCTGCGATAGGCGTTGATGTCCCCCGACGCCGCTAAAGTGGCGTCCGTCCGCATCTGGGCGTTGGCCTGAGCGATGGCCCCGTTGGTGGCGATCAGCTGCGCATCCACTCTGGACTGAGCACCGATCCCCGCCGCGCCGATTGTTGCGCCCGCCTGAGTCTGGGCGTTGGCCTGCGAAGCCCCAGCGGCGATCTGGGACTGCTGGATGTTCGAGAGGTTCCCGAAGGAGGTCTGCGCCAGCATCCGGGCGATGTCCGGCCCGAACTGCCACCACGGCAGCGCGGAGTTTATGACATCAGTGGGAACGACGTTTACGTTACCCTGCTGAAGAACCATCTAGACATCTCCTCCCGGTGTTCCAGACATATCCTTGTCGTGTTTGAGCAGCGCGATCACTGCCCAACCTATGTTCTTGCCCTCGGTGGACGCCCTCATAAGGGTCTGGTCAAAGTTCTTCGGCCAGTAATCCGGGCCCCGATTGTCGTAGTCCCACTTCGCGTTCTCAGGAGTTACCTTCTTGGTGCCAATAGGGTGAGGAGCCATCTTCGGCGTCAGTTCAGCCAGTATCTTCCGGCCTTCGGCGGCGGCATTTTCGATGTCTGCCTCATGATCTTTGATCGGATCAGACGCCAACGGGGGCACCTCCTGTCACTTCTTGGGGCCGCTGGGTGGCCTGCGGGATGCCCTGCCGGGCCTGATTGGCCATCACCTGCCTGATTGGGCCGGGCAACTGCTCCCCTACCTGTGATTCAAGGAACTGCGAGAGGTCGGGCGATGCGCCGCCCATCAACCCTTCGATCTCCGTCACTTGCTCGGGGGTGAACGGGTCTGGCTGTTGCAGTCTCTGGAGCGCGGCGGGAATGATGATCTGGGAGCGTATCGCCGCCCGTAGTTGCGCGAGGAAAGCCATTCGCTCTTCCTGTCCAGGGTTCTCAAGGTTGAGCGCGGCCATCCACGTCTCCGGGGAGAGCCCGAGCGCCTGAAGGCGGGTGGCGATGTCCGCGAGGATGGAGAGGTCAATCGGGATCGCCCTGCCGATGAGCAGCTTGATCGCGGGAATCCACTCTGTATCGTCGGGTTTGACCTCTACCATGCCCTTCTCCGTGAAGATGGCGACGGGTTCGCCCAGGTTCTTGACGGACAGCAGGAAGCGCTCCACGGCAGCCTCGCCGATGTACGCCAGGGCCTTGGTCGCCGGTTCCAGTTCTCGCTCCGCAACTTGATAGGCGGTGGTAAAGGCGTTCTGTGAAGTCCCTGAGAGGATTTCCCCCCGCAGCACGCCTGAGCGCTGAGCCTCGCGGATTTGCTCCTGTAGCTTCCCGAGGTAGGCGTACTTCTCCTCGCCGATCACGGGCAGGTCGATGAGCTTTACTTCTTCCTCGCCCATCCACAACGTCATCCCGTCCTCAATCTCAACCTTGGTGGGGCGGCCACTCTGTAGTTGCGTCACGTCATAAGACGCTCGCGCCACATAGACGACCCTCTCGGTGCGGGCGTGGTCTCGGTGCAGCTCCCGATAGTCGGACATCAACTCGTCGTAAGCGTCGATGATGTTGGAGACGTAGAAGAGCGCGCCGGGGAACATGATCCCGAGGTCGTTGTCCAGCAGCATCTTGTCGATGGCGCACTCATAGGGACTCCTGCCGAACCCGTGATGGAAAGAGGCAACGAGCTTCGGGTCTTCGTCGTGGGGGATGACCACTCCTGAGTGTTGGTGGTTGGCCCAGACGTAGACCTTCTTCTTGGTGGTATCGTCCTTCTTCCACGGGCCAAAGCCCTTCTTTGCGTCCTTGTACGGCCCCGGCAACGCCTCTTCGCCCCAGCGGTTGACGATGGCTTGAATGGTCATCTCCCTGGACTCGATGACTTCCGGCAGGCGGTACTCGGAGTCGTAGTCCGTGTAGGTCTTGCGCGTCGGCACCATCGTCCACCTGATCGGCCAGATGTTCGTCTTCGCCCTCTTGATCTGGCGCTCAAGGTTCGTCTTCTCTTTGTGATCCTTGGTGGCGTTGAGCCTCTCGACCAGCTCTTCCACCACGGCCCCGCTCCAGAGGTGGGGGTGGGGGAGGATGTTGTCCCACGCGCGCGAGAGCCCGATCAGGGGGCGCGAAAGGAAGCGCCACACCTCCATTGATTGCTGTGACCTCTTCCACGCGCCACGCGCCCACGGCTCCATAACGGAATCGATCTTCTTTCTCTCGTCCTCGTCTTCTGGATCGGCTGGACGAAAGTGAATCTGCGGGTTGGAGATCAGCAGCGAAGCGTCTTGCTCCACCAGCATCCCGCCGATGCCGGAACGGAACCCCACGATGTCAGCCTCGTTGCCCTTTTTCTTATGGGCCGTCACCGCGTTCTTCATCAGGAGGTAGGAGGCCATCAGCTTGTCGTGCTTGTCCTGCTCGTTCCACTTGTGCTCTTCGTAGAACTTGCCAAGAGTGGTGATGTCTTCGGCGTTGCCTTCTTCGGTCAGGTTCATGCCTTCACCACCCAGAACACAATCGCCTTAGGGGCCAGTGCGAGCCCACCCCCACCCCCGCAAGTAAAGCTGACATTAAATGTGGTGGTGGTGATGTTATTCAGGTTCATCTTGGGTTTATCGTTCATGCTCTCACCAGCTCAATCACTCTCGCGGGCCGCCCGATGTAGCCCCTCTCGAAGTAGGTCATCCCATATGCTCCTGCGTCATAGGCGTGGTCGTTGGTGCTGGGGGCGAACTTGTCCGCCGGGTCTTCCTGCCCTTTCGGAACGTAGCGCGCGAGGTTAATCATCTCGTTCCATGTGTTCGGGCAGTCTCCCGAGATGTAGAGACCAGGGAAACCGTCTTCCCTGACCGCTAGCCGGGTGCGCCACAGCCGACCTCGCTCCTTGCGGTCTCGCGCCGTCATCGCGGGCTGGAGGTTGACGGCGTACCTCATCCGCCAACTCATCAAGTCCTTCTCGGAGACCGAGGGATCACACAGGATCAGCGGCAGGTTCCACTCCGCCGCGACCTTGATCCAGTCGTCGTCGGTGGCGTTCCGTTTGTAGAACTCGCGCGTGATCCAGATTTTCCGCGAGCGATCCATCTTCAGCTCCAAGAGAGCTGTGGGGGAGGCGTCTCCGAAGTCCAACCCACCAACGGTGGCGATGAACTCGTGATCCGGCGGAGGTGTTCTGAGGTGGATGTCCTCTCTGAGTTCGGGGAAGACGATCCCCTCGATGGAGATGAACTTTCCTTCTAGTTCTTGTTGCGCCATCCGCGAATCTCCCCACTCACGGATGAGCCTCTGCATTCTTTTCTTCGGGAGACAGGGGTTGTCTATCGTTCTCGCGGGGAAGATCGGGTACTCGTCTCTGTCTTCGATCTCTTCTCCCGTGATGGGGTGAACGCCGTCGCCCCAGATTTCCTTGAGCCACGGATATTGCACCTTCGGCGTTGAGGTGATCCAGCCCTGATAGGCGTCGTAGTCGTCCCCGAATTGCCTGAGAGCGGGTTGAAGGATGAAGAAGAGGGGCTTGTGCCCGCCACCAACACCGACCTCCTCCATCCAGAACCACGCGAGGTTAAGCCCTCTGCCCTGGTCTGGTTCCTCCGCCGAGAGCATGAAGGCGCGGCAACCCAGTGTCGGGAATACCAACTGCTTCTTCTTCTCCTGATAGACCCACTCAGTTCCCTTAAGTTCGCCAAAGAACTTCTCCATCTCTGGCAGGAAAATTCTCTCGATGTCAGTGTAGGTCGGGAAGGAGATTGCCCCGTTTGCGCCGGGGTGAGCGTGAACGTAAGTCCACATCTTGAGAATCCCGGCAGATGTCTTTGCGCTCCCCCTTCCCCCGAGAAATGCGGGGTGCTCAGCCCTAGAGAGAACAAAGTCCTCCTGCGGCCCTGGCATCGTTGCCACGGGGAGGAGGCCGCAACTGTCGCACACGGCGCGCTCGAACGGCTTAACGACCGTGTGCCATCTGTCCTCTCCGCACTTGACGCAGGGGTGCCCGAGTGCGCTACAGCAAGAGCAGGGCATTAAAAAACCGGCCCGAAGGCCGGTGCTCCACTACGCGTATAGAATCTCAGACTGGCAACCCCAACTTACAGGCCGGGCAATCGTCCGGGTGCAACTCCCAGCGAAAGTATTCCTGAAGCGCCACGTCCCACTTCACGAAAATCTCAATGACGACATGCTCCTCGTCGTAGGTGTACATCTACCTGTAGGAGGCCCTCTTCAGGGCTGATCTGCTGCGGCTCAAACCCTTCTTTTTGCCGCGATAGGCCTGTGATGGCTTCCTCTTCGCGGAACTTCCCTTTCCCGGAGGGGCCTTCTTGGTGATCTGCCTCCGCAGCTTCTTCGAACTCAAGTCGCTCAGGCTAGTGGCCTTCTTCGCCCTGCCTCGGCTGATCGTGGTTTTCGGCTTGCTTCGGAGCTTGCGTTTCGCCATTTCTGTCCCTCCTATAAGAAAAGCCCTGGGTGGGCTAGGTGTTTGTCGGCCCGCGTCGCTTAATTCCCTTAGCCTTTCCCTTTCCCTTCCGGATACCCTTCTTCTTCCCACTCCACATCCGCAGGCTTTTCTTCTTCGGCATCTGGCCTCCTATAGGAAAAGCCCCGCCGAAGCGAGGCTACGATTGGATTTCCTTGAAGTGGTTAGTCTAGGTCGCCCTGCCAGATGTGGAGGTAGAGCTGGATCACCGGGCAGCGCTCGAAGTGGCCGTCCAGAAGCCGAACAGTCTCACGACAGTAGACACACGGCGCGCCATCGTCTTTGCGCCAAGCCATTCTCACAACACCCTCTCTTCTATATCTAAGGATTCGTAAGCGTGAACTTCGCTGAGCCAGTCGAGAACGGACTGTGGCCAGTACTTCGCGTAGATGTCTGGGTCGGCCATCTCTCGATCTGAGAAAGACCGCACGGCCTCGGGGCGATCCCCATGCTGGAACCGCCACCCGGGCACCGCCAACTCTCGCAGAAGCCGGACGCCAAGGGGGCACCCACAGCCGTATCGAGGCTGCCAGTCGCTCATCGCTTCTCCCAGTAGAAGGGCCAGCGGA
>SDBV01007269.1_pt1 | contig 15173 bp, 11 predicted proteins | sample 2277081 | NCBI WGS metagenome assembly SDBV01 (sample SAMN10402039, study PRJNA504765) | marine sediment metagenome | isolation source: marine sediment core GS10_PC15, 223 cmbsf | place: Arctic Ocean: Southern Knipovich Ridge | collected 2010
TTGTAGGGCAGGATTCCATTCCTGCCATCACCGGCGGCTATGGAAAGCCGCCCTACTGTCCTTCTTGTTGGGCAGGTGAATCCCCGACCAGGGGGTTTCTATACCTGCTAACACCGGTGGCTATGGAAAGCCGCCTTGCGAAATCCGGTCCCAAAATATTATTTCGTCCAGTTATCAGCGACTATGGAAAGCCGCTTTATATTTCGGAGCTGGGCTCGAGCAACAATCCCACATCCGCGCCCGAATAATAGGCGCGGAAGGCAGCTGTCTCTGCCAGGAGGGAGCGCAGCTGCTCTGTCAGCTGTGACAGATCCTCTGCTGGTGAACCTGAACCTTCACTGAAGCGGATCTGATCCTCCGCTTCAAATTGAACTTGTAGATAACCACGCGCAGCTAACCATTCGAGGCCGGTCCTGACTGTAGCTTCACGCTGCGCGGTAGCTGCTGCCAGGGTTGAGATTTTCGCCAAACCCTGGTTTGATTTCAGGGCGTATTTGGCCAATCCAATCAGGCGTTCAATAAAGATTCCCAACTCATCCAGCTGCGGATCGACAGCAAACAGGTGGACGATACCGGGAGAGACCCTCTCGATTGCGGCACGCAGCTCGCTTCCACCAGCTGGCACCGTCCAAATCACTAGGCTCTTGTGCGGTTCTAAAGAGAAACGATCGCTTGAATGGATACCCTGCTCATGGAAGTGATCCCTGGCCTGAGCTTCTGCCCAAACTGTCACCTGCTCCTCTTCCTGCAGCAGTTTTTTTAGTTCCGCCAACGGATAGGATATCCCTCTGTGGTCATGAATTTCGATCTCCCGTCGCTGCGCAGCGGTCGCAATGCTCTGCCCTTCAACCGGGCGCGCCTCCAACCATTGGATCTGCACCTCTTTGACCCCCCGGTAGTCCCTGCTGTGCACGGAATAAGCCAGCTCAAGCACTGCTCCGCGGACCAGCCATTCGGGCAGCGGCTCGATCCCCCCTCCCCACCAGACAGATTTGAATTCAACCCCGGATGCGGATGCCAACTTAATCAACAGGTGTTCACCACTGCGTCCAAGCGGTTTATGCCCGTAAAATTGAAGATCCTGGCTGATGAAAACCAGGTTGGGGTTTCCAGGGCCGAAAGGGGCCAGACGCTCCAGGTCTGAGACCAAATCAACAGTCAGATCAGCCAGCGGCAAATCAGCATCGATTTGTATGGTTGGTGCGAGGTCTGCTTCGCCGATCATCTCTGCCACAGTCTCGGAAAGCGCCCGGCGGAATTCGGGAATACGCTCCGCTTGCAGCGCGAAACCAGCCGCCATGGGGTGCCCGCCAAAACCCGCCAACATGTCCTGGTGGGCAGCGATAGCCGCTGAGATATCTACCCCGGGGATAGAACGCGCCGATCCGCGCGCCAGCTCGCCGGGTGAACAGGCGATCAGTAATACCGGTCGGGTATAACGTTCGACCAAACGGCTGGCCACGATACCGATCACCCCCGCCGGCCAGGCAGGTTGAGACAATACCAGAGCTGCATCCCGCAGCAATTCAGGGTCTGTTTCGATTTGGGCTTGAGCAGCCTGGAAGACTTGCCCGGTGATCAGTTTGCGTTGCGCGTTTAACCCCTCCAGCTGGGTCGCCATAATTCTCGCCCGGCCTTTATCCCTGGTGGTCAAAAATTCCACAGATTGGTTGGCATCCCCCAGGCGGCCAAGGGCGTTCAAGCGCGGGGCCAACTCAAATCCGATATGCTCTTCAGTCAACCCAGGGGGATCGATCTCAGCCATTTCCATCATGATCTGCAGGCCAAGCCGTTGAGGCTGGCGCAGCCTAGCCAGACCGCGCTGGAGAAGGTAGCGCACATCTCCAATTTGCAGCGCTAGGTCGGCGACGATCCCCAGGGCAACCAGATCAAGGTGCTCTTCAGCTTCGCCCGGGCGACCCATGCGCTCGAAGAGCGCCTGAGCCAGTTCGTAAGCCACACCCACTCCAGGCAGGCCAGATAAAGGATGGCCAGCAGAACCCCGCTTGGGATTGATTACCGCTAGAGCAGCGGGTAGATCTGGCGGCAGGTCATGGTGGTCGGTGATGATCACATCGACGTTCTGGGACCTGGCATAGGTCACCGCCTCGTGTGCGCTGATCCCGGTGTCGCAGGTCAGGAGCAGATCGATGTCACCCTCGATGATCTGCCGTAGAACTGGCAAGTTTACACCGTGTGATTCCACACTTCTCAACGGGATGTGATAATCAACTATCCCGCCCAGGTCCTGTAGGGTAGAAACCAGCAAGGTGGCGGCAGTTTGCCCGTCAACATCGAAATCCCCCCAGACACAGATCCTTTGACTCTCCTGGAGAGCTACCTCCAAACGATCGACCGCGATCTGCATATCGTCCAGATCGTATGGTGAGGCAGGGATATAGAACTCCGGATCGAGAAAAGACTGGATGCGATCCAGCTCAGTCATCCCCCGGCGCACCAAAATCTCTGAGACGAGGGGATGCCCACCGACCGCCTCCGCGAGTTCAGCGGGAATTTTCACCTGGATAGGTTCAAGCCAAGTTTTCATTGAGAGCCCTCATCCCCGCCCCTTCTCCCAGCTTTGGGAGAAAGGAGATCACAAGCTTTAGAAATGGAATTTAATACAGCATCTAAACTCTGCTCAACTTCGTGAATCCAAAATCGAATCACTCTAAAACCGTAATCTTCGAATTCTTGAGTACGTGCCTGATCTTGATCTGCTTGGTAACGATGGAATTCCCCATCGACCTCCACTACTAAACGATGAGCTGGGCAGTAAAAATCAACAATATATGTACCAAGCGGGTGTTGGCGACGAAACTTAATCCCCTTCAACCGTCTATTTCTCAATTGCTCCCACAAAACCTTTTCCGCAGGTGTGGCCTGCTTGCGAAGCTCCCTGGCTCTCGCTTTTATTTCGCTGGATGTTTGAATGGGTTTAGATTTCTTACTTTCAGGCACGTTTCTTCACTCGATTAAGTTTGGTCTCGAAAAGCAAGTTCACCCTGTTCTACTGTATCCCTGTCCTCTTCCAAGATTGGGAGAGGAAAGGGTCTGGGATAGGTGAGGGCATATGCTTCGACTGCGAACACCTGCGCTGCTCCCCGCTAAACATGCCTGGTCTTGAGATCCAATCAAAGCCGCTGTTTAATTTATTCTAAAACTCAATCTCGGCGATCTGGTCGAAGTCAAGTTCGAAATCGTCAACGCCTTCTGATTCCAGGTCGATTTCGACCGGGTCAAATAAACCGGCTGCGATGCCCCGGTCACAGAGCGACCGGTAGGTGCAAAATTTACATTTGGATTCATCTGACGTCAGGTGAAAGTCCCCTTCAGCAAGATTCTCGATCTCGGCCACCAACCCAGTCAGGTAGTCATGATCTAATTCATACTGCTCTGAGCTGTAAGCGAAACGGTGCGGTTCCCGAGGGTGTTCCGCGAACCAGTACACCATCTCTATCTGTTCAGGAGATAATTTATCAACGCCGATAATGGGTAAACCTGCCTGCACCAACAGATACGGATAGATCCGCGATTGAAGGCGTTCCGCCAGCCACTCGCGGGGAGGGCGCCGCTGAGAGGTCTTCCAATCAAAGATCGTCACTCTGGTGTTCGAATGATCCACATCCCAGCGGATAAGATCGTACTTGGCAAGCAAACGATAGCTGCCGATTCGAGCTGAAAGCACCCCTTCGACCAGGGTATTTTCCGCTGGAGCTGCACCGGAATGTTGCATATAGTTCTGCCACCAGCGCTGCAGCTCACTTTCATTCGGGCTGCCCGACTCCACCATGGCTGACAAACGCTCAACGGGCACCCCAATGAGATAGCGCTGAACCAGACGGTGGAAGGCAGCTCCAGCCTGCATTCGTTGTTCGTGCTCGAGCAAAGGTTCCGCTTCGACCGCGGGCCAGGCAAGGTGATCTATGTAGCGCAGTTGAAAGCGGCGCCGACAGTCGACATAATCCTGCAGGTTTCGCTGGCTGAATTGAAAATCAGCAGGGATGAGGGTCATATGATTTCTTCTCCCAGATCAGCGAGCCGCTCTTCCCAGTAGCCCAGCAAGGCCTGAAAAGGTACTGCAGGATATAATTTGCCATCGCGCCCGGTATTCCAGGTTAGAATTAACTCACGCCTGGCACGTGTAATGCCCACATAGAGCAGGCGCAGTCGTTCCGAAACATAACCCAGGCGTGCATTACGGGAGGGCTTTCCCTCCTCATACCAATCATACTCACCGGATGAGAGCGCGACCTGCAGCTGGTCTATTGTCTCTGCTTCCAGGTTTAAGTGATCGCGCAGGTACCAGGGTTCAGAGATATAGCGATCACCCGGCTGACCGGAGGGAAAGTCATAAATGTTGACTGACATCAGGTAAACACGGTCCCACTCCAGCCCTTTGGATTTATGCATGGTGGCGATGACAATCTGGCCTTTATGTTTCTGTGGGTCGAAACCAATGTCATCCTCACTGAAGCCGATGAAACGACGTTCGTTGTTGGCGATCACGGCCAGTTCCTCCGTATAATCGGGCAGGCGCCATTCTCTGTGCATAACTTGAGCCTGGCGCAATAGGATCGCCAGCTTATGAGCAACGGCTAGATCAGGTGGTTCGATAAACAAATCCTGAGCCAGCGAAAGGACCAGCTGGTCGATCGGTAATAATATGGCCCCCTGCCAGCGATGCACGATCAGGCGGAATTGCTCCAGCTCAGCAGTTATCCAACCCTCATCTTCATCGAGTGCCAAGCTCGCGAGCCAGTCCCGGCCGGCGCGCGGCCAGAGATATTCTTCCACTTGGCGGCACTTTACTAGCAGTCGCTTGACTCGTTCGAGTTGGGTTTTATTAGCCTCATTTTCCCAATCCGCTCTCCGCCAGACCCGGTATGCTCTGGCCAGTTTCTTGGCGGATCCGGGATCGGAAAGATAATTAATCAGATTGGCAAGCGCACCGGCAGCACCTCGCGTGGCTGTTGTGCTGCGCAGGAGTGTGTCTGAATAATCTAATCCCCTGCGGCGCAGCTCGTCACTCAAATCGAATCCACGTTGGTTGCGCGGTACCAATACAGCCACAGTTTCTTCCGGGTGAGCCGGAAGCCATTCAGACAGTGAATCAGCAACAAACTGGATCTCCTCTTGCGGAGTCAGCTTGCGTTCAACCAAGCGAATGCCTCGCGGATCATCAAGCGGGTTTGGCTGTGGATCTCCAGGGGGGGTCACCTCGATCGGTGGTGGAACCAAGGCATTTCGCACCTCTTCCCTGGGATGGGACCCTTGCGTCCAATCGATCAGGTAGTTTGCCAGGTCAATAATGCTGCTGGTAGAGCGCCCAGAATTGGGCATCTCCAGGCTGGTCACGGTAGGAAGATCCAAGAATTCACGCAAATGTTTTGGATTCGCGGTGGTGAAGGTTTCAAAGATCGCCTGGTTCTGGTCACCAACTCGCACCCAATTACCATGCTCTGCGGTGAGCTTTTCGAGGATCGTCTCCTGCAGCCGGCTGCTGTCCTGAGCTTCATCTTCGAGGATAAAAGGCCAGCGGTGACTCAGGCGTTCCAAATAATTTTCGTCAAGCCGAATCGCTTGGAGCGCCAGGCGGAGCAAGTCATCAAAATCCAACGCCCCCCGGTAAAGCAAGGCTTGCTGGTATGCCTGGTAAATTTCACAAGCCATTTGCGCCAGCGGCAGCGGTACCGGCAGCTGCTCAAGCCTGGCGCGCAGGTCTTCAGGAGTGCGCTGCCGATCCTTGGCAAGGCGGACAAAAGCCAGGGCCACATCACTGATCATCCGTGGCAGGCGATCGCGGCGCACCCAATCCAGCTTACTTTCATCCATTTCAGAGTCCAGGTAATCATCCAGCGCATAGGGATTGGCTTTCAGCCAGGCTGAGGCGGCCTCCTGCCGGATTTGATTGGCGTCACGCTCATCGATGATCTGGAAGTTTTCCGAGAGACCAAGCAGGTCGGGTCGCTCACGGACAATATCGTGCGCCAGGCCGTGCAAGGTACGCACGCGATAACCAAGATTGGGCAGCAAACCGCGTTCTTTTACCAGGTCCCCAACCCGGATGGCGAAATTGTCCACGGCAGCATTGACCAAAGTGACGACCAGCACTTCCTGTTCATCCTCCAGGGTACCGCTGGCGATGATCTGCGCCGCCAGGAGGGAGAGGATCTGGGTCTTTCCGCTGCCAGGGACGGCGGAGATACCCATTTTCCCACCCTGATAGGCGAGGATTTCCTGCTGTTTAGGACGGGGGATAAACATCAGGCGTTTATCTCCAATTCGACATCTGGGGTATCCGCAGGGTGATTCTGCAGGACACGCTGAATCGCTCTCAGGAAGGGTCCTTTCATCTCGTAGCCGGTTTCACCGAGCTCGCTCAAACCCAGGAATACTTTACGCCGGCAGCGGCGGATCAATCCAGTCGTCAGCCGGAAAAGCGCCTCTTGACTGGAAGCATATTCTTCGTTATCCGTCCATGGAGATCCAGGAGGCCAGCGGCGGCTGAGCACATATGGCTGGGTCAGCGGTTGGTAGAGACGCTCTGCCCACCCATGCCCGCCGACATCTAACCAGAACTGATAATCCACTGGCCGGTTGCTCATCAGGAATGTATAAGCAGGCGCTAGAAAAACAGCCCCTTCGAGGCGGGAACTCCAACTGCGGATGTACTGCGCCGCGACAACACCCTGTTGAACCAGCTGCACGTATTCCTGGCCCAACGCCTGCGTGCCTTCGGTCAGGCTTTCAGCGACAATCCAGCGGAAGCGGCGAGCCGAATCGATCAGATTGGCTGCCACCTGGCCTGCGTCCCGGACATGATGAAATCCATATCCGGGTTGGGAGAGCAGTTCCCCAAATAACCGGCTGAGGAAGTGATCCAATTCGTCGGCCGGTTTTATGCTGTAGGCCTGCAGCCACAAGCGAAGATTCTCGTAGCGCGCGCCGAGCTGGTAAGTGATCCGCTCCTGCATCTCAGGTTTGATGCGCTCAAAGGAGGTCAGCTTCGGGCGACCTTCGGGAGTACGATAAACGATCTCTGCCAGCAGCTGGGCCCGCACCAGATCCATACCCTCGATGGCCTGGATCAGGGCATACGCCAGATCGAAGCGGGTGGGCGTCATGCCCCAGTCCGGGTGGGCAATCGCCGCCAGAGTCAACAGACATTGGGCGGCAGGCTCCTCGCGCAGGGCGCGTGAGGGGCGGTGGGACTGGGTAGAAATGTTGCGGCGATCCAGCCTTTCAATCAGGGAGTAGCGCAGTGAATCCGACATAAAGGGCGCCAGGATCACAATCTCTTCTGGCGGAATCCCCTCCTCATCCACCAGGTGCTTCACCTGGTCCACGACCCAATCGAGCATCTGCGGATGGAAACGATGGTTCTCAAATTTGAGAACTCGGCGCACGTCCCCCGCAGCAGGATCAGCTACTGATTCACCCAGGTCAGGTTGAGATGGCGACACAAAAGGAGAATCCGTGCGGTCTGCTGCCAGGTTTAACGACTCCTTCAGGCTGGCTGATAAGGCCTCCAACCCAGGCGAGGTAACAAAAGATTCTGAGAAAATGAACTGCTGCTGGCATCGATCCTTAAGCTGGTACCCGCTGACCGGATCGGCGCCGAGAAAGACGCGATAGCCACCATCCCAGTCGTAGATCAGCAAGGCTGACTGCAGCTGCGGCAGCCACTCAGTGATCAAGTCGTGGGTAACCGGGGTATCCTCTTCCAGGTTATCGAAGATCAGGTGGCGGTAAGTTTTCGCCAGGTAATCCCGGCAGACCGGCACAGACCAGATCTGATCCAGAAACACCTCTACCCGCAGCGAGAAATCGAGCATATTATGTTCCAGGCAGTATGCACGGAAACGGGAAGCAGCCTCCTGGGCATCGGCGTAGAGGTGTGCCTGGCTGGCTTCCCCGATCCAGGCGCCTTGCAGCCGCGCACCCAGCTCGGTATGGGGAAATCCGACCACGGCAGCCTTATTGAGATTGTCGACTACCTGGCTGTAGAGGCGATTGCGGTCGATGGTCACACTATCAAAATAGCCCTGATCGGTCAGCGGCTCAACCACGCGCGCCATGAAATACTGGGCGGTCTCCAAATTTAAAAAAGTAGGTGGCTGGTCTGGATGGGCGAAGCCTGCTTGTTCTGCGACCAGCGGCCAGAAAAGTTCAACCATTTTCTGCGCCAACCCCCCCAGGGTAAGCACATCCACCGTACCGCCAGCCACCAGGCCTGGGTTGCGCAGCGCCTGGTAGTAGGGCAGCGCCAGGTTGCGCTGGGGAAGGAAGACGAGGATCGAATCGGCGCGCACGCCCTGCGACATGAAGTGCAGCATGCGTTCAACGCCAGCCGTGGTCTTGCCCGCACCCGCTGGACCTTCGAGGAAAACTGTCCCAGCAATAGGCGCTTCGATCAAAGCAAGCTGACGATCATTTAATTGCAAGATACACCTTACCTGATGAAAGTGATTAAACCAAACCCTTTTACCCGCTGATCAAAATCAAATGGTCTTATCTGAAGTATTCTCTCATGGGCATCCCTCTCCATAATCATAATTTTCGATATTCCACAGCTCGCTGAAGGCTGAGGCATCGAGAGAGAAGCCACACATATCCGGCCGGGTGACAGCCAGCTTCAAATGCTGGTAAAGGGGGATGACCGGCAATTGCTCTGAGAAAATGGTTTGCACAGCCTGATGGTTTTCGATATAACCAGGCTGGCCGGGCAGCGTTTCCAAAGCCTGGTCGCAGGCCAAATCGTAAGCGCTTTCCCTGAAACCCGCCGCATTTGCTCCGCCCCACCCATAAGGGAACAAAGCAACGCCATTTTCATCCTCCAGGTTGGGGTCACCGGGTATTTGCCGGCTGATCCAAAGGTCACAAGCCGTTTGGTTGCCGGTGGACCAGGCAAACTGGGCCAGGTCAAAACGGCGACCAAAAACCGGTCCTTCCGGACCTGGGGCGTAGACCTCACTTCCTGGTCCGTATGCCAGTTCGAGTTGAACTCCGCATTCAGCCAATGAATCAGCCAGTATCTGGCTGGCAGCCTGGCGCTGCTGAGCGGTGGAGGTTGTGTAAGTCACCACCAGAGGTGTCCCATCCACTACTCCCTGGACACCGAGTGCCTGGCGCGGCGTCTGAGGGTCTCCATCGTGATCCACCCACCCGGCCCCCTGCAGCAACTGCGATCCTGCTGCAGGATCATATTCATATCGCCTTAGGTTCGCATTGAAGAGGGGATGTTCCTCCGGTAAGTAGGAGATTGGGACTGACGATTGAGCAAATAGAACTTCGTCAACAATCTTTTGGCGGTCCATGCATAAAGAGAATGCCTGGCGAACGCTTACATCTCTGAAAAAATCAGGCCGCTCAATCCCGGGCTGATACCCATCGTCGTAGGTTTGCGGCTGAATACCGAAATCAGCATGCTCCCAGATTGGGCCCGCAGCGAAATGAGCCAGCAGCCTCCCCTGCCCTTCAAGCTGGGTCAGGTCCTCAATCCCCCCCTCCATTAATGCCTGGCTGGCGCCCTGATCCAAGAAATCACAACCACCACTGATAAGCGTTTCAAGATTATTACCGGTCTCCTGCCCAATGAAGCGGAAGAGCAGTTCATCAAACTTCAATTCAGCCTCTTGAGCTCGAAAATAGAGTGGATTCGCCCGCAGACTTATATGCTCACCTGGTATCCAGCTGCTGATCACATACGGTCCCCATCCAAGCGGCTGGCGGGTTGTCTCATTGGCAGTAACCAGATCTTGGGAGGCATATTGGGAGAGCTGGTGCTCGGGCAGCGGGATGAAAAAATTGGTTTGGTATGCCGGGTCCAGGAATCCGGGAACACCTGTCCAACGTACACTGCGTTCATCGAGTGCTTCATAGCTGGCCGTACGGGGCAACGTCTCCCAACCATTGCGCGTGACCAGACCAAGACCACCACAAGGACCAAAATCGGCCTGGCACTGGCTGGCGATCTGGTAGCTGAAGGCAGAATCAGCTGCTGTGAGTGGTTTGCTATCAGACCACTTCAGATCTTGCTTGAGGGTGAAGATAGCCGAAAGCTGGGCTAATTCCAGCGGACCTCCTTCCCAGGCAACGGCACAAACAGAACTCGAACAGCCATGGGGACGCACAACTTCACCCAGATTTAGCTGCACCAATTGACCGGCATCGTTCACCACCCAGTCACCAGCCTGAACGGAGACCGGCTCGATTACCGCATCGCCATCCGCTAGATTGGGCAGCTTCTCCAAAATGACCGGATGGTTCTGATATCCAACCATGTCGATCGGACCATCATATATGGCTTCCAGAATGTGGCTTTGCGCCAGCGATACCCCGCCATATATGTATAGGGTTTCAGGTTCCGCACCTAAACAGATGGTCAACCGGCGCGGTGGAATGGTTGGTGTTGGCAGAATGGTTGCAGTCGAAGTTGCCTGAGGGTCTGGTTGTGTCCTCTCACCAGCAACACGAGTTTGGGTTGGAGGTTCCCCATCACCCAAAGAACAGCTGGCAAATAAAAGGACCCCAATAAGAGTAATACCCAGATTTTGATATTTTGCTCGAAATGTAGTTAACATTCAGAATAGCCTCGGTTGAAAAGAACACCCGGATTATACAATATGTGAATGAATAAAAGTACGCGGTCTCTGTGAGAGGTCGCGTACTTCGATTTATTTGATCTTATTATATGGGATTATTTGGTGACTGTGACAAATCCTATCATCCCGACATCATAATGAACGCCATCTTGTTCAAAATAGCCCATCTCCCACTCGCCAACCATATCCCCGGTAACGGTCCCGGTTCCGTCGATTGGCAGTGCAACTATAAATCCCTCTTGCTTTTCTTCATCCTGCTCAGGCTCCGGTTCACCTTCCTGGTGGATTTCCGGCTCGACGCCAGAGGCTTCAAACATATCGACCTTATATCCAGCAGGACGATTATCCATCTTCATTACCTCGCCTCCAAACATAATCTCATGCTGCAATTGACCGGAGTTGACCAGGTTTAATGTCACTTCCTGACCAACTTTGAGATTTAAGTTCTCTGGAGAATATGCATATTCCGTCATATTGATCTCATAGCTGACCGGTTCGGGGGTTCCCCCACCGCAGGCCGCCAAAAAGAGGGCGACCACACCCAATACTATGGGTACAAACAATTTCCGCACTTCACCTTCCATCATTCTAGACTAATTTGATATTGTGTGTACAATTATACCGGATTGCAGGAACCACAAAAGGGATCTTGGGTAGGTTTTTAACTACAAGAATTCACCCCCAATCATAATGCAGAGATTATCCCTTGTTTGTGCAGTTAGCTTTATTTTCGATTAACTCTCAAGCCTTATGACGACCATCTGGATATTGGTCATCTCTTCGATTGCAAACCGTAAACCTTCGCGCCCCAAACCACTTCGCCGGTTGCCCCCATAGGGCATGTGATCAGCGCGATAAGCGGGTGTTTCATTAATCATCACCCCCCCAAAGTTAAGCCGGTTGATAGCTTGGAACACCCGTTGAATGTCGCGCGTGAAGACTGAGGCCTGCAAACCATATTCTGAAGCTTCAGCCTGCTCCAAGGCTTCTTCGAAATCATCATAAGGAATTACGGAAGCGACTGGGGCAAAGGCTTCCTGAGCGACGACCTTCATCTCTGGTTTGACTGCGCTCAAGACGGTGGGCCAGTAAATTGAATCCTTACGTTTTCCGCCAGTCAGCACCTGTGCTCCACCTTGACGAGCTTCCTCAACCCAGTTTTCAATCCGATCGACTTCGCCGGAATCGATCATTGGACCCACATCCACCCGTTCATCCAGCGGATCGCCAACCACCATAGCTTCACTTGCCTTGACAAACTTCTCGGCGAAGGGATCATAGATACTTTTCTGAGAGTAGATGCGCTGGACGGAGATACAAACCTGGCCTGAATTGTAATAAGCACCGACTGCGCAGCGTTTGGCAACCAGATCTAAATCCGCATCCGGAGCAATGATGACGGGCGAGGTGTTGCCCAGTTCCATGGTGACCTTCTTGATGCCAGCCACACTGAGGATATGCTCCCCAACCGGTGGGCTGCCAGTGAAAGTGATCTTATCCACACGTGGATCGGTCACTAACCACTCTCCGACCGTGCTGCCCGGACCAACAACCAGATTTATGGCGCCCTCCGGAAAACCAGCAGATTGCAAGATTTCACACAGTTTGACTGCAGTTATGGGCGTGGTGCTGGCCGGCTTGAGCACAACCGTGTTCCCAGCTGCGATGGCTGGGGCGACCTTATGAGCAACCAGGTTGAGAGGGAAATTAAACGGGCTGATAGCTGCGATCACCCCCACCGGGCGGCGCAACCAGAAGCCGAAGAATCCTTCTCCAGCAGGCACTGCATCTAAGGGAATGGTTTCACCATGCACCCGCTTTGCTTCCTCGGCAGCAATGGTGAAGGTGCTGGCAGCGCGATCCACTTCAACCCGGGCATACTTCAGGGCTTTCCCGGCTTCTCTCGCAATGGTTTCTGCCAACTCCTCTTTGCGCTCGCCGATCAATACAGCCGAACGGGCAAGAATTTCAGCTCGTTGGTAGGCCGGCATATCGGCCATCAGCGGAGCTGCTCTCCGGGCGGCGGTGATAGCTGCATCCACCTCCTCCTGCCGCGCCACCGGTACAACTGCGAAGACTTCCTGTGTGTATTTGTTGATCACCTCCAATTGATCTCCCCCATTCACCCACCGGCCACCTATAAAGAGCTTGTATTCCATGGAAGCCTCCTCTTATCAAATCTTGTTGTTCACTCCTCCCAAGTTGAGTGATTATACATGATCGCCCTTTTTCCGCGAAACCATAAAATCAAACCCTTCCGCAATTCTTATCAGAACCAATAAATGGTAGCAAAATTCCCTTTCAGAGGTTAGAATAGTAATGAGATTTTGAGGCGTAATCAAAAAATAAATTTAGATTTACTGATATGCGTGAAAACCTGACCCGTGTAATTGAAGATTACTTGAAAACCATCTACGATTTAACATCTGGTAACGGTCGCGCCACGACCAACCAAATCGCCGAGCGGATGGGTGTTACGCCAGCTTCAGTCACAAATATGATCCAAAAGCTGGCTGCGACAAATCCCCCCTTGTTGGATTACCGCAAACACCGGGGGGTGAAATTAACCCCGGAAGGAGAAAAAGTAGCCGTGGAGATCATCCGCCACCATCGCCTGCTGGAGTTGTTCCTCCACCAGACATTGGGCTACAGCTGGGATGAAGTCCACGAAGAAGCTGACCGTCTGGAGCATGTGATCTCTGAAGAGCTGGAAGAGCGTATTGCCTCCAGCCTGGGTGATCCGCAGCACGATCCACACGGCGATCCAATCCCCACCCGTGACCTTCAATTTCCTGAGTCATCTGAGGTAAACCTCAGCCAGCTGCGGCCACCTCAGAAAGCTCACGTGAAACGGGTGCGCGACAGCGATCCCGAGCTTTTACGCTACCTGAGCGAGATAGGGGTTAAACCAGATGCACGGCTACAGATCCTGGATTACTCCCCTTTTGACCACAATTTACGCGTGCAGGTAGAGGGTGAAAGTGAGCCGGTAGTGCTGGGATCCCGGGTGACCAGCCAGGTGTTTGTGGAGATAATTGATTAAAGCCGACACGGGCAAATGGCAGAATGTTATTTGCCTCGATTTTACAACAGCAGGTCACGGCGTCAGGTGAATTCGAAATACGAAAGTGGGGATAGTCGAAACTTAATGCTGACACACAAGCTTCAATTCTACAGGATATCCCGCAAAGCAGGCTCCACTTCAGGGAATCGAAATTCGAAACCATGCTCCAGCAAACGCTGCGGCATCACCCGTTGTCCCTCGGTAACGAGCGAGGATATCTCACCGAAGGCCAGCTTGAAAACAAACTCTGGAGCTGGCAGATAATAAGGCCGATGCAGGACCCTGGCGATAGCCTTTCCAACTTCTTCGTTGGTTGCAGGATTGGGGGCAGTCAGGTTAAACGCACCGCTTGCATCTTTGTTTTCAATCAAGAATCGTATAGCACGAGCTTCATCAATCTCGTGGATCCAGGATAAATATTGCTTTCCACTCCCCATGGGTCCACCACCATAAAGTTTAAACGGCAGTACCAACCGATTCAGAGCACTTCCTTTACCCGTTGAAAAGATTATCCCAGTGCGAATGATCACCCGTCTGACACCAATATCTTCTACCGGCGCGGAAACTTTTTCCCATTCTTTCCACTCGGCGAAGAAATCATCACCCGGGGGGCTCTCTTCGTCGAGCTTTTCATCCCCATGAGCTCCATAATAACCAATCGCCGATGATTGAACCGATACCTCGGGCTTCTTCTCAGCAGCTGCGACCGCCTCTAAAATGGCTTTCGCCGGCAGTATGCGGCTAGTACGGATGCGTTCTTTGCGTTCATCCGTCAAGCGACTGGGGAAAAAGCCTTCTCCAGCGATATTCTCACCAGCCAGGTTAACAATAGCTTTTGATCCTTCAATGAGATTCCCCCAACCTTGGACCGTCTCCCCATCCCAGGCAATTACCTCAACACCTTTCGGTACGCTGATCACGCGATCGGGTTTGCGGCTCAGGATGATCACCTCATACCCATGCTGCGCCAATTCCACGGTTAATTTTCTACCAATAAGACCCGTTCCACCAGCAATTATGACACGCATATCATACTCTCTTTCGAATTAGGATTTACTCACCATACTACTCAACCAATCAATAATGGGTCGTCCTCAGTGATCCAAATTTGCCTCATGGCTTGTTTATAGAGCGTTAAGTATTTAGGCAATAATTCGCACCTTTTCCAAATCGGATCATACTGCATTACCTCGATTATACCGATATATTGTACAGAATTTGTATATTTGAATCTCCAGCAAAGGAAATGCAGTAGAATCGAGAATCGGATCCGATCAATACCCAGAGGCATTAATCAAGTCCACCAGATAATTATGCAATATCTTGACTAATTATTGGCGTAATTTTGTTATCGCTCCCACCCTCCACTGGAGAGGGTCTCACCAATGAAGAAGCATCAATGATTTGCCTTGAGAAAACATGAGAGATTACCAGACCCATAAAGGGAAAAAGCTATGACATTACTAATTGCCCACCTCGATTTACCGAGAAACTTTTTCTAG